>Ga0210384_10000069_pt1 | contig 149193 bp, 130 predicted proteins | sample IncBWH2MmetaG_FD_160574 | JGI IMG/M metagenome (GOLD analysis project Ga0210384, IMG submission 160574) | Forest soil microbial communities from Barre Woods Harvard Forest LTER site, Petersham, Massachusetts, United States - Inc-BW-H-2-M | ecosystem: Environmental > Terrestrial > Soil >...
CTGTAGCCACCTCATGATGTTGGCACTCGACGTCCATGCCGATCTCCATCATTCTGACGATCATTTCCGAGCGAAGATTCTGGTTGTGGTCGGCGGGTGGAACGGGAAAGTAGCCCTCCTTGTAGCGCGGGCGATAACCTAGATTTTTGTAATCGCCGCTATTCTCGCGCCCCGTGTTCCAGCGGCCTTCGTCGGAATCGACGTAATAAAAGCTGTGCTGCGGGGCCGAGTCGAATCGGACGCTGTCAAAAATGAAAAATTCCGCTTCGGCGCCGAAGAAGGCCTTGTCGGCGATGCCCGTGGATTTCAGGTAGGCCTCGGCGCGCTTGGCCACGTGTCGCGGATCGCGGTGATAGGGCTTTTGCGATGGCGGATCGGTGGCGTCGCCGATCATCACGAGCGTCGGAATGGTGAGAAAAGGATCGATGAAAGCCGTGTCCGGATCGGGCATGAGGAGCATGTCGGATTCGTGAATCGAGGCCCACCCGCGAATGGAACTCGCGTCGAACCCGAATCCCTCCTTGAAGGAACTCTCGGAAAGCTCGCCGATTGGGTAACTGACGTGCTGCCAGACACCGGGAACATCTATGAAACGAAGATCCAGAATCTTCGCGCCACGCTTCTTCGCAAATTCCAGTACACCTTTTGCGTCCATTCGCTCTCCTTAAGACGAAGTTGATCGGTTAATGATCCTCCAAGGCATGGAACCCTGAATCGGAATGGCGAATCTACCGGAACGGCGGAGGGCTAGTCAAGCGATCCTGCAGTCAAAGATTGAATGACCAAAATCTATAATCTTTATGAATTATTTATGCCATCCCTGGGTCCAATTAGAGGTAATTCGATTCCAGGGAGCAACATGCGCTAGTCGTAGTATTCCTGGCCCAGGTGCGTGATCAAGTCCTCGCCCATCATCCAGCGCAGGGTGTTCTTCAGTTTCATGGACTGGATAAAGAGATCGTGCTCCGGGTAGAGTTCCGGCGCGCACATGGGAGATTTGAAATAAAAGCTCAGCCATTCCTGGATGCCGCGCATCCCGGCGCGCTTGGCGAGATCGAGGAAGAGAATCAGATCGAGGACGATCGGCGCCGCCAGGATCGAATCGCGGCACAGGAAATCGACTTTGATCTGCATCGGATAGCCCAGCCAGCCGAAGATGTCGATGTTGTCCCACCCCTCTTTGTTGTCGCCACGCGGCGGATAGTAAACGATGCGGATCTTGTGGTGAATCTTGCCGTACAGGTCGGGATACAGCTTGGGCTGGAGAATGTATTCGAGCACGCCGAGCTTTGATTCTTCCTTGGTCTTGAAAGATTCGGGATCGTCCAGCACCTCGCCGTCGCGATTGCCGAGGATGTTGGTTGAGAACCAGCCGTTCATTCCCAGGAGGCGCGCCTTGAAGCCCGGGGCGAGAATCGTCTTCATCAACGTTTGTCCGGTCTTGAAATCCTTGCCGCAGATGGGCACGCCGTTCTGCTTGGCGAGCGCGACGATCGCGGGGATATCCACGGTCAGGTTGGGAGCGCCGTTGGCAAACGGGACGCCGCTCGTAATGGCGGCCCACGCGTAGAGCATGGAAGGCGCAATCGCCGGATGATTTTCCTTCATCGCGGACACAAGTGTTTCGGGCGTCTCGTACACGGCGTGCGGCTTGAGGAAAATTTCCGTGGAGCCGCACCAGATCACCACGGTCCGCGAAACCTTGTTTTTCGTTTGGAATTTCCGAATGTCGTCGCGTATTTGCAGCGCCAGATCGTACTTGTTGCGCCCTTTCTTCACATGCGTCCCGGTGAGTTTCTTGACGTAGGTCTGGTCAAATGCGGCTTTCATCGGGCGGATCTTGCTCAAAAATTTCTTCACTTCGGCCAGGTGTTCGGGGCCGAGGACCGCGGCATTCTTGGCGGCCTCGTACGCGCTGTCTGGGAAAATGTCCCACCCGCCGAAGACGATGTCTTCCAGCGTTGCCAGCGGCACGAAATCCTTGATCGCCGGGGCGCGCGCCTCGGTCCGCTTCCCGAGGCGGATGGTTCCCAGTTGCGTCAGCGACCCGATAGGCAGCGATTTCTTTCGCCGGACCAGATCCACTCCGGCCATGAACGTCGTGGCGACCGCACCCATGCCGACGGTGAGGACTCCGAGTTTTCCCTTCGGCAAGGCAATGCCCGCGGACCTGCGCATTCTCATTTCTCCCGTTGTTTTCAAAGTGTGTGGAATACCGAAGCAGCGTGCGACTTCTCTTCACCCCGCACGATAGCCGCGCTCCCTTTTGCGCAAACAACGTATGATGCGCGAACGCGCCAAGTTTTGCAACGCGGAACCTCCCTTAGTCAGGTGGGTCTGCGCGGTTTGGCGGATGGCCGCGCCGAGGCTGCAGCGGCGCGTTGCTTTCCTTGAGCGGCGGCGCCGGGTTTTTCCCTCAGCGCTGCGAGCAGTTTTTCGAGGCTTAGCGTGTTGATGACGTCCTTCTTTTCAATCCATCCGCGCCGCGCCATTAGCACTCCGTAGCGCATGGCCTGCAGGCCGCGAGTCGTATGCGCGTCCGTGGAGATCACGATCTTCACTCCCCGCTCTTTCGCCATGCGCAGGTGCGTGTCCTTCAGATCGAGGCGCTCCGGAGAGGCGTTGCACTCCATCACGACGCCGTGTTTGTGCGCCGCGTCCAGGACGCGCTCCATGTCGTAAGCGTAGGCGTCCCGCCGAAGAACCAGGCGGCCCGTGGGATGCCCGACGATTTGCGTAAAGGGATTCTCGATGGCCGCCAGTATTCGCTCGGTCATCTCCGCGCGTTCCATAGTCATGTACGAGTGGATGGATACGAGCACCACGTCGAGCTGCGCGAGCACTTCGTCGTCCAGATCCAGTTTTCCATTCTTCAAAACGTCCACTTCGCTGCTCGCCAGGATGCGAATTCCCAGGTGTTTGGCATTGGCGGCCTGAATTTTTTTAATTTGCTCGAGCGTCCGCTTTTCATCGAGGCCGTTTGCGACGGTCACGGCCTTGCTGTGATCGGTCAGTGAGATATATTCGTAGCCCAGTTCCTTCGCGGCGAGCGCCATCTCTTCGATCGAGTTTCTGCCGTCGCTCGCGGTCGTGTGCATTTGCAGATCGCCGCGCATGTCCGCAAGTTCGACAAGGTCGGGCAGGCGATGCTCGGCGGCGGCGTCGATCTCGCCCGTATTTTCGCGCAACTCCGGCGGAATGTAATCAAGATCCAGCTTCGCGTAGATTTCTTTCTCGGTCGCACTGGCGACGGGCCGCTCGCCCTGCAGTGTCGCGAGCGCATATTCGTTGAGCGTATAACCCATCTTGTTCGCGCGCCCGCGCAGTGTGACGTTGTGCTCCTTCGACCCCGTAAAATAGAGCAGTGCGGCGCCAAAGCTCTCTTTTTCAAGAATGCGAACGTCGACTTGCATGCCGCTCTTCAAAAGGAAGCTGACCTTGTTCTCTCCGTGCGCCAGCTTCTGATCGATTTCAGTGAATTTGAGGATGTGTTGCGCGATCGATTCCACCGCTTTGGGGGTGGACTTTCCCGAAGCGATCGTAACCAGCAGGTCGAGGTCGCCTACGGTTTCCCTCCCGCGCCGCAGCGATCCCGCGGGTGTGACGGCCTCGATGGGCTTTCCGAATGCGCGAATGTAGGAAGCGAGTTTTTCCGCTTCTTCCGCGGCCACATCGATGTGGAAACGCCCGGCGGATTTCTTGTACACCTCGATCGCTTTCAGAATATTTTCTTCGCTCTTTTCTCCGAACCCGGCCAGATCGCGCAGCTTGCCTTCGCGCGCGATCTTTTCCACCTCCTCCACCGTTCCCGCCTTGAAAGTTTTCCAGAGAAAGGCGACTTTCTTCGGTCCGAGCGACTGCAAGTCCAGAAGATGGAGGATCGTTTCCGGGTATTTCTTGAGCAGTTTGCTGCGCAGGGAATATTGCCCGGTCTTGAGGATTTCCTCGATGTGATCGGCCATGCCGTCGCCGATGCCGGGCAATTCCATCAGCTTGGCGCGATCGCGCGCCAGCTCTTCGATGGATTCGGGCAGTCCGTTGAGGAGTTCGGCGACGCGCTCGTAACTGCGGTAGCGCCCAATCATGGCGCCGTCGATTTCCAGTAGCTGCGCCGTTTCCCGCAAGATGCGGGCGACTTCGCGATTTTCCATGTGTGTGTCCCAGGCTTACTCGACCTTGGTTAATTTAGGGCCCGCCTTCAGGCGGGCATGCGCATGAATCTAGGATGCCAACCTGAAGGTTGGCGCTACTGACCAAGGATATAAGCGAAGATCAGCGGCGCGACAATCGAAGCGTCGGATTCGATGACGAATCGCGGCGTGGCCGCCTCCAGCTTTCCCCACGTGATTTTTTCGTTGGGCACCGCGCCGCTGTAGGAGCCGTAGGACGTGGTGCTGTCCGAAATCTGGCAGAAGTAGCCCCACAGTCGGCATTTCTCGCGCAGGTCCTGCGTGATCAGCGGAACGACGCAGATCGGAAAATCTCCCGCGATGCCGCCGCCAATCTGGAAAAAGCCGATCGAATCCGTGGCGGAATTTTGCCGGTACCATTCAATCAGGCAGGCCATCTGCTCGACGCCGGACTTGACCACTTGAAACGTGGAAACGTCGCCGCGGACCACGTTGGCAACGAAAATATTTCCCAGTGTGGAATCCTCCCAGCCCGGAGTAAAAATCGGCAGATTTTTTTCGCACGCCGCGATCACCCAGGAATCCTTGGCGTCAATTTGATAGGACTCCTTGATGAGCCCGCAGCGGATCAGCTGGTACATATATTCGTAGGGAAAGTACCGCTGCTTCTCTTTGTCCGCCTTTTGCCACAGCTTCAGCACCTGCCGCTCGATCCGGCGCATGGCCTCTTCTTCCGGGATGCAAGTGTCGGTGACGCGGTTCATCCCGCGATCGCGCAAGGCCACTTCTTCGGCGTCGCTCAGATTGCGATAGTTCGGCACGCGCCTGTAATGGTCGTGCGCGACGAGATTAAAAATATCTTCTTCCAGGTTTGCGCCCGTCGTGCAGATGCCGTGCACTTTGCCTTGCCGGATCATTTCCGCGAGCGAGATGCCCAACTCCGCTGTGCTCATCGCTCCCGCCATCGTCAGGAACATTTTTCCGCCGCGCGCAAGATGCGCGATGTAGGCCTCCGAAGCGTCCACGACCACCGCCGCGTTGAAATGCCGGAATTGGTGCTTGACGAATTCTCGTACGCTCATGTCCGCCTTTCTCTCCGAAATATTTTCACGGAGAACATACTTGCGCAAATCCTATGATACACGCGTCCATGTTTCAAGCGAAGAACATCAATTTCCAAAAATATTTTTTCGGAATGAACTGACAACGGTTCGCATATGAAAGGGGAAAAAAGAAGAATGCCGCCGGCAGAACTCGGAAAATAAAAATATCAGCCCTCGAATCTCAGGTTCTAAATCTCAAATAGGAAACCCCCGCGGTTCTGGTGGGAGTTAACGAACCCGCCGGAGAAAACGCATGCAGTAAAGAATTCCGCAAATCGATTTCGCATCGCGCAAGGTTCCGCGCTCGATCATCTTCTCCGTTTGCTTCAACGTGAAAATGCGCGGCGTGATTTTTTCGTCTTCTTCCGGCCGGGCGGCGCCCTCCGTAAGTCCCTCCGCCGCGAAGATCCACATCCACTCGGTCACAAAGCCGGGAGTCGGAGCCACGCGCATTAATTTGCGCAGACACTTCGCTGTGTATCCGGTCTCTTCGGCAAGTTCCCGGCGCGCTGCGCCGACAGGCGTTTCGTTCGGCTCCTTGCGCCCCGCCACAAGCTCCCACAAAAATTCTCCGACCGAGTGCCGGTATTGGCGAATGAGGAGGATGCGCCCATCCTTAAAAATGGGAAGGACCACGACCGAGCCCGGATGCTCGATGATGTCGCGCTCAACTTGCGCGCCGCCCGGCTCGATCACCGTGTCGCGCCGCAAGGAAAATACTTTGCCTTCATAAAGAACTTCACTCTTGAGGATTTGTGCGCGTTTGGTCGGCAAATCGGCTCCTGCTGGCAGTGTCGTAATTATGTACCGCCCGCCTCGGCGGACGCGCCTGCGCTTCGAATTTTAGCAGCGAACAGGCCTCTCCGCTGGTTGAACGCGATCGAGCGGTCGCATATACTTCCCTTGCGTCCTTGGGCGTTCCTCCATGCCAATTAACACACTTATCGTCGACGACGAGAAGCCGGCGCGCGACGAATTGGCTTATCTGCTAAAAAGTTTTCCCGACGTGCACCTCGTCGGCCAGGGCAAAAACGGCGTCGAAGGGCTCGCCCTCATCAAGGAACATTCGCCGGACCTCGTTTTTCTCGACGTGCAAATGCCAGGCCTCGACGGCTTCGGCGTGATCAAGAAGTTGATGGACCGCAAAGGAAAGCTTCCTCAAATCGTCTTCGCGACAGCGTATGACAATTATGCGGTGCAGGCCTTCGAAGTGAACGCCATCGATTACGTGCTCAAGCCGATTGAGAAACATCGCCTGGCCCGCGCCATTCAGCGCGCAAAAAAGGCGCTGGAGGCCGAAGCCTCGCCGAGCGAGCGCCTGGAGACGCTCGTCAATCAAATTGGATCGGCGAAGGCGCCGCCGGTGAAATTGCTGGTGAAAACGCAGCAGCGGCTGTTTCTGGTGGACGCCGAGGACGTCATTTTCGCTTCTATCGAGGACGGCGCCATCACCGTGGTGACGCGCGAGGTCGAAGGAACCTCGAACTACCGAACGATTGAAGAGCTGCAGTCCACGCTCGAGTCGGAGGTCTTCTGGCGTGCGCACCGCTCGTATCTTGTCAACATCAACCACATCAAGGAAGTTGTCCCGTGGTTCAAGTCCAGCTACATGCTCAAAATGGACGACAAGCGCGCCTCCGAAGTCCCCGTGAGCCGCGCGCAAACCAGACATCTCCGCGAATTGCTGAAGATGTAGCTTTTAGTGGGACGGACTTCAGTCTGTCTGGTTTTGACTCTTGCTGAGTTTCAGAAGTCAAAAGAAGACAGGCTGAAGCCCGTCCTACATGTGCTAGCATCCCTTTTGCCCGCGACACGATGGACTTTTCCCTCAGCGACGATCAACGCCTGATCCGAAGCACGATCCGCCAATTCATGGAAGCCGAGGTGCGCCAGTCCATCCGCGCGCGCGACCGCGAAGAAAAATTCGCCGGCGACGAACTTCGCAAGCTCGGCGAACTCGGCTGCTGCTGCATGTTGATTCCCGAATCCTGGGGAGGCTTGGGCGCGGACACTATTTCCTACGTGCTGATGCTCGAAGAAGTAGCGCGAGTGGACGCCGCGATGGCCGTGGCTTTGAGCGTCACCAATTCTCTCGCCGTCTTGCCGGTCTTTAAATATGGCAGCGAATCGCAAAAGCAAAAGTACCTATCGAGTCTCGCGCATGGAGAAATCCTGGGCGCATTCTGCCTCACCGAGCCGCAAGCAGGGTCCGATGCCGCGGCAATCGCCACATCCGCGGCGCGCCACGCTGGCTCATATCGGTTGAACGGGACGAAATCCTGGGTCACGAATGGCGGCGAGGCAGGACTCTACGTCGTGTTCGCAAAAACCGACCCACCGGCGGGAGCAAAAGGCGTGACGGCATTTCTCGTCGAGCCTTCATTTCCCGGTTTTCGAGTGGCGCGCTACGAGGATAAGATGGGTCTGCGCACTTCGCGCTCGGCCGAAATCACCTTCACCGATTGCGAAGTCCCGGAAGGGAATCGCCTGGGGGAAGAAGGCCAAGGATTGAAGATCGCGCTCGAACTTTTGGACGGCGGCCGCGTCGGAATCGCTGCGCAAGCTGTCGGAATCGCGCAGGGAGCGCTCGAAGCGTCGGTGGCTTACGCCAAAGAGCGCCGCGCATTTGGAAAAACCATCGGCGCCTTCCAGGCTGTACAATGGATGCTCGCCGACATGCAGACGGAAATCGAAGCCGCGCGAGCCCTGGTGCACCATGCCGCGTGGATGCGCGACACAGGAGCGCCGCGCCTCGGCCCTTACGCCTCGCGCGCAAAATTGTATGCCGGAGAAATGGTGAATCGCGCCGTATACAAAGCCGTGCAAATCCACGGCAGCCTCGGCTATTCGCGCGAATCCGATGTCGAGCGAATGTACCGCGACGCCCGCGTCATTACGATTTACGAAGGCACAAGCGAAATCCAGCGCATGATCATCGCGCGCGATTTACTAAGCAGCATTTTGTCGCCCGCCTCTTAAGAGGCGGGGATTGTTTGCAGGGGATGGGGAAGACTTGCCGCCGGGCAGAAAACCCCGGGTCTGAAGACCCGGGCAACAGCAATTGAGCGGTGCCATTCAACATTGTCAGGGAGAAACATTTAGCGTGGATCAAAAGAAGCGAGTCCTGAGCGGCATGCGCCCCACCGGCCGCCTCCACATCGGCCACTACTTCGGCGCCCTCGAAAATTGGGTCAAGCTCCAGAACGATCCGCAGTACGAATGTTTCTTCTTCGTCGCCGATTGGCATGCCCTGACGTCGGACTACGCCGACACATCTCAAATCGCGCACAACGCAATTGAAATCGCAACGGATTGGCTGGCCTCAGGCCTCGATCCCGCGAAGTGCACGCTTTTCCTCCAGTCGTCGGTCCCGGAACACGCCGAGCTTCAATTGCTGCTCTCGATGGTGACGCCTCTCGGCTGGCTCGAACGCGTCCCGACATACAAAGAGGCCCTCGACAACGTCAAGGACAAGGACTTGCACACGTATGGTTTTCTCGGTTATCCGATTCTCCAGGCTTCGGATATCGTCATGTATGGGAAAACCGAAACGGAGTTATTTGTTCCAGTAGGAGAGGACCAAAAATCCCATGTAGAATTGGGCCGAGAAATCGTCCGGAGGTTCAACACTCACATGGGCCTCGACATCGATATGGATGGGCTCATAGACATGCCGAACACAGAATTTAAAGAGGTTCTGGACAAAGTTGCGAAATCTCCGTCCTCCAAGGTGTGGAGAGAAATTCTAGAAGACAAGGGCGAGGGAGCCCCAACAGAGGCGAGAGTAAGACACAATCTTAACCTCATAATCCGGCACGAGGTCGCCGAAATTGGCTACCGGAATCTAATGGAAGCCGCGCCCGCATTGAAAGTGTATGTTCGCGAGAAACAAATTCTGGTTGAACCCGCCGCCCTCCTAACCCGCACTCCCCGGATCCCCGGCCTTGACGGCAGAAAAATGTCCAAGTCCTATAACAACGCCATCATTCTCTCCGAATCCGACGCCGACATCCGCTCCAAGACCAAAGTCATGGTCACCGATCCCGCGCGCAAGCGCCGCACCGACCCCGGCAATCCCGACATTTGTCCCGTGTATGACTGGCACAAATTGTTTTCGCCGCCGGAAACACTGGCATGGTCCGCGGCTGGCTGCCGAAGCGCGGGAATCGGCTGCATCGAATGTAAAATGGCCATGGCCGACAATTTGATCAAGTGGATCGGGCCGGTCCGCGCGCGCCGCGAGGAATACGCCGCGCAACCTGACAAAGTATTGCGCATCCTCGACGACGGTTCCGTGAAGGCCCGCGAAGTTGCGCAGAAAACAATGGCGCGCGTCCGCGAAGCTGTGTTCAATTGGAAAGAGAAGCGCGCAGAAGTTGCTGCGCCGCGCGTAGTGGGGAAGAGTTGACGGTATTCATGATGGACGAAATTGCAGCTTCAGGAGCTGAAGCCCGGTTGTAAAAAGCTCTATTGTCGCGGCTGAAGCCGCGACCCACAAGGCACGACCTAAATGCGACGAATGTTTGTAGGGCACGGCTTCAGCCGCTGGCTCTCTTAACTCGGCAGGGTTGATATAGCAAGCGAGGCAACAAAATGGCGTCACCGTACAAAATTCATCTCGATACCTACGACGGTCCGCTCGATCTCCTGCTCGATCTGATCAAGAAGCAAGAGATCGACATCCACAACATCCCGATTGCCAAGATCACGGGCCAGTACCTCGACTATCTCCACAAGCTCGAGCAGTTGGATATGGACATCTCGGCCGACTTCATATACATGGCCGCGACGCTTATCTATATCAAATCGAAAATGCTGCTGCCGCCCGATCCTCTGGCCGGCCCCGAAGAGCTGGAAGACCCGCGCGCGGACCTTGTGCACCGCCTCGTCGAGCACGAAAAATTCAAAAGCGCGGCGCAGCTCCTCCACCAGCGCCAGCAGATTGAGGAGCACGTCTGGTCGAAGCCGGACCTCACGCTGTACGAAGGCGAAGAATCGGAAGGCGAGCTGATCGTTTCGCTCGTCGACCTCGTGAAAGTTTTCCAGCAAGTGCTCGAGCGCCGCAAGGAAGTGGTGAAGATCGAGCTCCACCATGAACAATTCACCGTGGCCCAGATGATGGATCTGCTGCGCCAGCAACTGATTGCCGTCGAGGAGGGCATCGACCTGATCGCTTTTTTCGAATCCTGCCCGTCGCGCCACGCCATGATTGTTTCTCTGCTCGCGGTCCTTGAACTTGTCCGCTTGCAGGCCATCATCCTGATGCAGCAGGAATTGTTTTCAAAAATCTGGCTGCGCAAGCATAAAATGTTCGATGTGGTCTTCGCCGGCGGCGAATCGATTTCCGACACGCTTGCGGAACCGCTTCGGAGAATTGACGAACAATATTCGGGTGCGGGCTCTACTTGGAGCCCGCCGAAAGAATGACCATGAATCCCACGGAACTGAAAGGCGCGCTCGAGGCGATTATTTACGCCGCTGATGAGCCCGCCACGCTCGACCAAATTGCGAATGCCGTAGGCGAAGACAAAGCCACGGTGCGCGCGGCTCTCACGGAAATGATTGCCTCCTATGCCAGCGAGGATCGCGGCATGGAAATCCGCGCCGTCGCCGGCGGCTACAAGTTTTACACCAAGCCGCAGCACCACGAAGTCGTGCGCCGGTTCATCAAAAGCCTGCGCCCGCCGCTGCGCCTGACCATGCCCGCGCTCGAAACTCTGGCCGTGATCGCCTACCGCCAACCCGTCACTGGCCCGGAGATTCAGGAAATTCGCGGCGTGAATGTTTCAGGTGTGATCAAGACCCTGCTCGAAAAGCGCCTGATCGTGACCGCTGGCCGCAAGCCCGTCATGGGCCGGCCAATCATGTACCGCTCGTCCAAAGAATTCCTGATTCGTTTCGGGCTTTCCGATCTTGAAGAGTTGCCGAGCTTGAAGGAATTTGAACAACTCGCTCGCGCCGCTCTAGGCGCGGACGAGGGGATTGCCCCGATCGAACAAGAGACGTCTGAACCAGCGAATGGCGCAGATGCCGCTGCGAGCGAAACAGTTGCAGCAGAAGCTGTGGCAGAGCCGGGCCGGCCGCGGCCCCCGCAAGAAATACCGGAAACCGATCAAGCGAAATTGGAGCGCTCCGAACAAACCAAGGCGGAAAGCGCTTCCTGAAAAAATCCATGCTGGAGCGGCTGCAAAAAATCATCGCCCGCGCCGGAATTGCGTCGCGGCGTCACGCGGAAGACTTGATTCGCAGCGGGCAGGTGCGCGTAAACGGTGTTGTCGTCTCCGAACTGGGCGCCAAGGCCGATCCCGAACGCGACCGCGTCGAGGCCGCCGGCCGCGTCGCTCAGCTTTCCGAAACGCACGTTTATTTGCTGATGAACAAACCGCCGGAAGTAGTTTCCACACTTGCCGACCCGGAGGGCCGGCGCACGTTGCGGAATTTTCTTGTTGGCGTATCCGAGCGCGTCTTTCCCGTTGGGCGTCTGGATTATGCCGCGGGCGGCGCAGTTTTTTTGACGAACGACGGCGAGCTCGCCAGCCGAATGTTGAAAGCGTCCGCATCCCTGCCTCAGACGTTTTGGATCAAAGTGAAGGGCCGGCTCAGCGAAACGCAATTGAAAACCCTTGGCCACGCGCTGCGGGGCAAGATTTTTCCTTTGCGCGCTCCGCACGCGGCCGGCAAAAATCCCCCGAATCCGTGGTATGAGGCGCAATTTTCCGGCGTTCGCCGCGACCTGCTGCGCCGGAATTTGCTGGCGATGGGCCATCCCGTCGAAAAGATGAGGCGCATGAAGCTGGCCTCGCTCGACGCCGACACCGTGCCGGAAGGGTCGTACCGGCAACTCAGCGGCCTGGAAGTGGCCAAACTGGTTCGCGCGGTGGAGCGCGCTTTGTCGGAGCCCGAACGATTTCCGGCTGCAACCAAGCCCCGGCGCGCGTGGCGCCCGCGGCGCGTCATGTCCAAATAGGCGCGCCGCTGAAAGAGTTTCAATGGGAACCGCGGAAGAAAAAGCAATCTCGGAGCTTCTTGCATCGGCAAAAACAATTGCTGTGATAGGCCTGTCCTCCAAGCCCTACCGCGCAAGCTTCGGTGTATCCGAAACGCTGCAATCTTCCGGCTATCGGATTTTCCCAGTCAATCCGAACGAAGAAGAAGTGCTCGGCGAGAAATGCTACTCGCGGCTGGAAGATATTCCCGAGAAAATCGATATCGTGGATATTTTTCGCCGCCCGGAATTTGTGCCGGAAATTGTGGACGCGGCAATTCGCATCGGCGCACGCGCTGTCTGGATGCAGGAGGGAGTGGAGGATGAAGCGTCCGCCGAACGCGCCCGCCGCGCCGGACTCTTTGTCATCATGGACAACTGCATCGCCAAGGAAATTTATAAACGCTGCAAGTAGGACGGGCTTCAGCCTGTCAGCTTTTCGGCTTCCTTGGCGGCTACTCTAAACACGACAAGTTGAAGCCCGTCCTGCTCAACTCATTTCGTTTTCCGCTGAACTTTAATGCGCCGGATTTCTTCCAGGCGCTGCCGCAAGCGCGCTTCAAACCCTTGATCGGTCGGGCGATAATAATTCTTCCCGGCCAGCGATTCCGGCAGGCACTCCAAGTCGGCCACTTTTTCTTCGACGTCGTGCGCGTACTGGTATCCCTTCCCGTACCCGATATTTTTCATCAGCCCGGTGGGAGCGTTGCGAAGGTGCAGCGGAACGGGCTCAGCGCGCGTGGTTTCCAAATCCTTCGTCACGGCGCCGTAGCCGGTGTAGAGCGCATTCGACTTCGGCGCCAGCGAAAGGTAGACGGCGGCCTGCGCCAGCGCCAAATTTCCTTCCGGCGGCCCCACAAAGTCGGCGGCCTGCATGGCGGCGATTGTCACTGCGAGAGCGCCCGGTTCCGCGAGGCCGATATCTTCGCTGGCCATGCGCACGAGCCGCCGCGCGATATACAGCGGGTCTTCGCCCGATTCGAGCATCCGCACCAGCCAGTATAGAGACGCGTCGGGATCGGAGTTGCGCACGGATTTGTGAAGCGCGGAAATGAGGTTGTAATGTTCTTCGCCCGATTTGTCGTACAACAAAAATTTGCGTTGCAGCAACTCGGCCAGCAATTCTTTGGTGATCGTGCGCTTTCCGGAAGCGTCCGGTTGCGCGGCGCGCGCCCCGGCCTCGAGCGTGTTGTACGCGGCGCGCGCATCTCCTCCCGAAAACACGGCGATGTGTTGGATCGCTTCATCCTCGATCGCCAGCTTTTCGTTTCCGAGGCCGCGCACCGGGTCCGCCAGCGCGCGCCTCAATAGCGCTTCGATCTCCTCCGTGGTCATCGCCTGCAGAACGTACACGCGCGTCCTGGACAGCAACGGCGCGATGACTTCAAACGAGGGATTTTCCGTGGTAGCGCCGATCAAGATGATGTTTCCCGCTTCCACGTGCGGCAGGAAGGCATCCTGCTGCGCCTTGTTGAAGCGGTGCACTTCGTCGATGAACACGATGGTTCTGCGCCCTGAGCGCCGCGCGTGTTCCGCCGCGGCCATCACGTCCTTGATTTCCTTGATCCCTGTCAGCACGGCGCTGAACGCGGCGAATTCGGAATGAGTCATTCGCGCGACCAGCCGCGCGAGCGTCGTTTTCCCGCACCCCGGGGGTCCCCAAAGGATCATCGAGCCGATTTCGTCCTGCTCGATCTGTCTCCGCAGCGGTTTTCCCGGCCCGAGCAGAGCCTGTTGCCCTGTGAACTCGTCGAGCGTGCGCGGCCGCATCCGTTCCGCGAGCGGCTGGCCGACGCTGGTGTTTTCGTCCGGCTCGAGTTTTGCGAACAAGCTCATGTATGTCCTTGCCCGGTTGTATTTCTTTGCCGCTGGGCCTCGTACAACAACACGCTGGCGGCCATCGCCGCATTTAGCGATTCAATCCCCACCGGAGCCGTTGCCGCGGCTTGCGGAATATATACGCGCGCGTCCGCCGCGCGCACCAGGTCCGCGGGTAGGCCCGAACCTTCGTTGCCGATCAAGATGGCCGCAGGGCCTTGCCAGTCGACGTCCCACGGACGCAACAAAGGGGAGGCGGCTTCTGCAGCTTGAATTTTGGAATCTTCCGAGGCGGCGACCGCAGCGTAAACCTTCACCCGAAATATTCGCAACTGCGCCAGCAGAATCGCGGGCGAAATTCCAACGACAATCGGCAATCGCAGCGCCGATCCCGCCGACGCGCGAAGCGCCTTGGCCCCGAACGGATCTGCCGTTCCGATGCCGTCCGAGGGGCACGTAGCCGCCCCGGTCGCTCCAAATGCTTCCGCCGCCCGGACAATCGTTCCCACGTTGCCGGGATCCTGCACGCCCACCAGAGCAACTAGCAGCGGCGTACCAGCCATGAAGGTCTCAATCGTGGCCAGCCGTGGCCGAACGAGCGCGGCGATTCCCTGCGGCGTTTGCGTATCTGCAACGCCGGCGAATAATTTGTCGGATGTCCGCAGCACCGGCACGTCGGCGGCGAGCAAAGGCGCGACGCGCGAAAGATGGCGCGTCCCCGATTCGCTCACGAGCAGCGCTTCAACCGACAGCCTCGAGCCCAGTGCCGCTTCCACTAGGCGAACTCCTTCGACGCCTACCATTCCGTCCTCGCCGCGCTCGCCCGAAAGCGCGGCGCGGAATCGCTTGAGCCAGCTGTTCTCGCGGCTCGTAATCACTGCGGCGTTTGCCTTCATAGATTGTCGCGCAGGCGTGCCTGCCGTGTGAGGCATGCACACCAGCCTAGCAAACCCCCTCCGAGCGGTAAAGCAAGGGCGGGCGCTGAATCAACGTAATTTTAAATCTTAGCGCCTTGAACGCACTACATGTCTATGGTAGGTTCACTCGACTGCGTTTCGATTGCCGGTCGATTGCCACTTCTTGGTTCAACCAACGAGGGTCGCTACTTTGTCCGCTGAGTTGCTGAAGATTTCACCTGAAAATCCCGATCCTGCTGCCATGCGTTACGCGGCTGAATTCATCCGGCGCGGCGAACTCGTGGCCATCCCGACCGACACTTTTTACGGAATTGCGGCGGACCCATTTAATTTGGCGGCCGTCGATCAAATCTATCGCGTCAAGGGGCGCCCGGAAACCCGCGCGCTTCCCATCCTTGTCAATACGACGGCGCAAGCGGTGCTGCTTTCGCGCGATGTTCCCTATACGTTCCACAAGCTCGCCGCCAAATTCTGGCCCGGTCCTTTGACTCTGTTGGTCGAGGCTTCCACAGGAGTTCCACTCAAGGTGACAGCTCACACTGGCAATGTCGCCCTGCGCTGGCCGAAATCCGCCATAGTGGACGCGCTCATCAATCTCACCAAGGGGCCGGTCACAGGCACCAGCGGAAATATTTCCGGACAGCCCGCGTGCGCAACCGCCGTCGAACTTATGGAACAATTGGGAGATCGCTTGCCGCTCATCATCGACGCGGGGGAGACGCCCGGGAGTCTCGCCTCCACGATTGTGAAACTCGACGGCGACGACTGGGCCGTGATGCGCGAAGGCGTAATCACCGAGCAGGAAATCCGCGCCGCCCTAGAAGATGACACCGACGCATAACCTTCGGTGAGGTTCCCCGGGTTTGGGCCGATCCGTTGCTGCTACGTGCCCGTTTCTCTCCTTCGCCTTCCGCTGCCGGACCAACAAGCGATGCCCCCATTTTGATCGCCGGCGCAGCACCCTCCTGCGAATTCCAAAAGTAACGCGGTCTCGCCGTTAGCCTGCCCTACCTCGCTTCAATGTTCCCCAAAAAATCATAATCCCCGGTCGGAGAAAGCTGCACGTCGCTGATCCTTTTCCTGTGCACGCTGACGTTGTCCATAAACCACAGACTTACGTACGGCAAATCCTCGGCAATGATTTTCTGAATCTTGCCGAACAGCGCGCGCCGCTTTTCCCGATCACTTTCAACCCGCGCCTGATCAAGAAGCAAATCGACCTGCGCATTGCGGTAGTGCCCGCGATTGCCCCCCATTGGCGGCATCCTCTTCGAACTGAAAGCAAATTCGTAAAATTCCGGATCGTCGTTGACCCCTATCCATCGCAGCGTGTAGAGCTGGAAATTCCCGCCCGCAATTTCCGAAGCCAATGTTGCCGGCTCCATGGATTGCAGCTCCAGATCCACGCCGACCTTGCCCCACTGCTCCTTCAAAACGGCGCCGAGCAGGCGCGTGGACTCTTCGGTCGAAGTCTTCAGTGTGAGCTTCAGGCGCATTCCACTGCTCTCCGCCCGCCGGGGATATCCCGCCGAATCCAGCAATTGCTCGGCTTGTTGCGGATCGAAGCCCATATGCGCGATATCTGGTTCGTACGCCCAGCTGTTTGGCGGAAGCGGCCCGTCTGCCAGCCGGGCCTGTCCGCGGTACAAATACCGAACGATCTCTTCCCGATTCGTGGCGTGCGCGAGCGCTAGACGGACTTCCCGCCGGGCCAGTACCAGATTGTCGAAATTGAAAGAAATATACGCATAGTTCGTTCCCGGCTCCTCGGTCACTTCCAGGCTCGATTGCTCGCGAAGAACCGGGATCATATCCGGAGCGAGAGAGCTCATTTCCAGATCGGCGGTCCCTTTCCGCAGCTCGAGGGCGCGGACGACCGCTTCGGGCACCACACGGAATCGAACCTGCTGAATCTTGGTTGGTGTTTGGAAGTACGTTGGACTGCGCTCCAGCACGACGCTGTCATCCTGCAGCGCACTCACGAATCGGAACGGCCCGGTGCCGATCGGATGTGCCGCCGCATCGCTCCCCGAGCCTGTGGGAACCACGCCGAACGCCGGCCGGCAAATTTCCGTCAGAAACCCTCCATCCGGCTCGCTCAGATGAAAAATGACCGTGGTTACGCCGGGAGTCTCAATGGATTCGATTAGCCTGAGCAAACCTCGCTTGGAAGTCGTCACGCTTCCATTCATGATCGAATCGAATGTGTACTTCACGTCCGCCGAAGTGAGAAGGCGCCCGTCATGAAACTTCACGCCGGGTCGCAAATGAAATATATACGTGACCGGGTCAGGCATTTCCCACGATTCAGCCAGGTCGCCGTGCGGGATCCTATGTGTGTCAAGTTCTACCAGACTGTCAAAGATCAGGCTGTCTATCCTCTCGGACGGGCCATCGGTCCCAATTCGCGGATCCAAATTCGTGGGCATCGATTCAATCAGAAAATTAACGACGCCTGGTTCGGTGGCGACACTGCGAGAGCAGGAAGAAATTGAAAGCGCCAGAAGGAGCAGTAGGGAAGTAATGGAAGTAAAGGAAGCAAAGGATAAATCCCCGCGCATTACTCTGTCCTGATGCAGGGTTTGCGTTCCTCTACTTCCTCTCCTAACCTGCATAACACACCTTGCCCAGCACGACTGCCTTGTTCGCTCCCGTCGCCCCAGGCACGTTTGCAGGCCTTTGGTGCAGCGTCTCGTGCGCAAGCACGGCAAAGGCAAAAGCTTCCTTCGCGTCCCCCGGCACGCCAAGTTCCGAAGACTCTCGAATGCGAAAATCCTGCTCGAAGGCCGCACCGAGAGCCTTCATGAGGAAAGGATTGCGTGCACCGCCCCCAGAAACGATTAGTTCATTCACCTTGGTCCGCGAAAATACGAAGAGGCTGAATGCATACAAAATCGAGTGAGCAGTAACGCCCGTAACTGTGAGGATCACGTCCTCGGGCTTTGCCCTGCGCGAATCGCGATGCGCAAGCACTCGCCGTACATACGCTTCGCCGTACTGTTCTCGGCCAGCCGACTTCGGAGGCGGTTTCACGTAATAATCGTCGCGCATCAAGTCATCGCTCAAGCGAGGCAGAAAAGTTCCGCGCCCGGCCATCTCCGCGTTTCGATCGTAAGCTTTTCGACCGTGCGTGTAGTGGCGCACTAGCGCATCGATGACCATGTTTCCAGGACCCGTATCGAACGCATACACATCTTCAGTCTTCGCGCCCGCGGGAATCACCGTCACATTCGCAATCCCGCCGATATTCAGGGCAGCGCGCCCGATCCGCGGATGCCGGTAGAGCAGAAAATCGACGAAAGGGACGAGCGGCGCGCCCTGTCCGCCCGCGGCCATGTCGGCGGGACGAAAATCACCCACGGTAGTGATGCCGGTGCGCCCTGCGATTACCGAGGGTTCGCCGATTTGCAGTGTCGAAGCAATGCGCCGGCCGTTGAATGCCGCCGGAATCCCCTGATGAAAAACAGTCTGCCCGTGCGAGCCGATCACCGCAATCTGCGCGGGCGACACGCGAAATTTCTTGCACGCGGCGAGCGCGGCGCCCGCGAATATTTCTCCCAGCAGAAAATTGAGCTGGCTGATTTCTCCCGTGGTCACGGGCCCGCCCTCGCCGAGCTTCAAGATGGCTTTTTGCACTCCCCGTGGAAACGGAAACACCGCAAAGTTTTCGAGAGACGCCTTTCGCCCGGCCACCCGCACCAGGGCCACGTCAATCCCGTCCGCCGACGTTCCCGACATGATTCCAAGCGCCAATGTGCTGCGTCCGCGGGAGTGTTTCATAAAATTTGTTTTTTCAATTCGGCCAGAAGATTGAGCGCCTCAACCGGCTTTAAATTGTCGATATCCGCTTCGCGCAGCGCATGCAGCACTCGCCGGTCCAGCGGCGTGAACAAAGCCTGCTGCGCCGGCAGCGGCTCGCCGGTTGCCGTGGCGCCAGGCGTCAGCCGCTCGCTCAATTGGTGCTCGGCTTGCTCGTGCCGTTCAAGAATTTCGCGCGCCCGCGAAATCAGCGCGGGAGGCAGTCCCGCCATCCTCGCGACTTCTATCCCGTAGCTCTTGTCCGCGCTACCGGTCTCGACGCGCTTCAGAAAGACGATGCCGGTCGAAGTTTCGCGTGCGGACACGTGTACGTTCTTGATACCCGGAAGCAATTCCGCGAGTTCCGTCAATTCGTGGTAATGTGTGGCGAAAAGAGTGCGCGCCTTCGTCTCGCTCGCCAGATGTTCCACCACCGCCCAGGCAATGGACAGCCCGTCAAAGGTGGCCGTCCCGCGCCCCACTTCATCCAGTAGCACCAAGCTCGCCGGCGTGGCCGTGTTCAAGATGGCCGCGACCTCCGTCATTTCCACCAGAAACGTGGACCGCCCTCGCGCCAAATTATCGGCTGCGCCAATGCGCGTGAAAATTCGATCGGTAACCGGCAGCCGCGCCTGATCCGCGGGAACGAAGCAGCCCATTTGCGCCATGAGGATGATCAGCGCGGCCTGCCGGAGATACGTCGATTTACCACCCATGTTCGGGCCCGTAATGAGCAGGATCTGCTGCGTGGTATCGTCGAGAAACAGATCATTCGGAACGAATCGCTCGCCCTTTTGCTCGAGGAGTTGCTCGATCACCGGATGTCGGCCCGCGACGATCATGATTTGCGTGTCGTCGGAAAATTCCGGCCGCGTGTAATTGCGCGAGGCGGCCAGCCGCGCAAAATTTCCAAGGACATCCAACTGCGCGATCGCCGCTGCGGTCCTCCGAAGGCGCGCGGCCTGTTGCGCGATCCACAACCGCAGCTCGGAAAATAACCGCCGCTCGATTTCCGCGATGCGTTCGTCGGCGTCCAGAACCTTGCGCTCGTACTCCTTCAGCTCCGGCGTGGTAAAGCGCTCCGCGTTCACCAGCGTCTGCTTGCGCTCGAAATCGGCGGGCGCGAGATGCAAATTCGGATTGGAGATTTCGATGTAGTAGCCGAACACCTGATTGAACCGAATCTTGAGCGATCCGATGCCCGTGCGCTTCCGCTCGCGCTCTTCCATCGCGGCAATGATCTGTTTGCTGCGCTGCGAGAGTTCGCGCAACTCGTCCAATTCCTTGTCGTAACCGCGGCGAATCACGCCCGGATCCGAGGCCAGCGCCGGTGGATCGTCCGCGAGCGCCGATTCAATTCGTTCGCGCACGTCCGACAACTCGTCCATGTCCGCGTGCAGCGCCGAAAGCCGCGCTGAGGGGCAATTCGTCAAATATTTTCGCAGCAGAGGAATGCGCGCAAGAGACTGCCGCAGCCCGAGCAAGTCGCGCGGCGAGGCAACCCCCAGCGTCGCGCGCCCGGCCAGGCGTTCCAGGTCCTGCACGCCCGCAAGGTTATGGCGGATCTCTTCGCGGAGCACCGTATGGTTCTTGAGCTCCTGCACGGCGTCGAGGCGCGCTTGAATTTCTTCGCGATTGACCTGCGGGCGCAGAATCCACTGCCGCAGCAGGCGCGCGCCCATTCCCGTTGTCGTTTCATCCAGCGTGGAAAGCAGCGTCGTGGAAGCTCCACGCGCGCCATCCTCGAAAAAAATCGGCGCCACCAGTTCCAGGTTGCGCACCGTAACGACGTCGAGCACCAGCGCGTCCGCCTGCTCGTAATACCGCACGCGGTCCAGATGCCCCAGAGCCGCGCCGGAATGATTTCCATTTTCGGCGTCCATGGCCGAGGTTTCGCGCAAGTAATGCACCACGGCCCCTGCCGCCGAGACCCCTTGCGGATGTCCCGCCAGGCCGAATCCGTCCAGCGTCGCCACGCCGAATTGTTCCCGCAGCATCCGTTCGGCGTAGTCATACCGAAAGATCCATTCGTCGATCCGTGTCTCCACTCCTTCGCGGAGTTCCGGCCGGGCCGCCTGAGTTTGGCCACTAGCATCTCCGTCCGCTCCGGCTGCGGCAAATAAACTCGCTTGCCGGGGGATGAGAATTTCACGCGGCCTCAGGCGGTGCAACTCATCGCGCAATTGTTCATCGGCGTCGCTGCCGGAAAATGCCGTCGCGCGGAATTCGCCGGTGGTGACATCGGCATAGGCGAAGCCGATCGGCGAACCCCCCGCCGGGCGGGAAATAGCCGCCAGATAATTATTTTCCTTGGGCTCGAGCACGTTGATGCTGGTGGCAGTCCCCGGCGTAATGACGCGCACAACTTCGCGGCGCACCAGTTTTTTCCCTGGCCCGGGCGCCTCCATCTGATCGCACACGGCAATCTTGTAGCCCGCGCGCAGCAGACGCGCGATGTATCCCTCCGCCGCGTGGTAGGGAACTCCGCACATGGGCACAGGCTCGCCGCGTTCCCGGTTCCGGGAAGTCAGAGTGATCTGCAGCTCTCGCGACGCCGCAATGGCGTCTTCATAAAACAGTTCGTAGAAGTCGCCCAGTCGAAACAGGACCAGTGCCTGGGGATAGCGCCCCTTAATGGAGTGATACTGCCGCATGAGCGGTGTGGCTGGTTCAGTCATATTTCGTGGGGCGCCGGAATCGGCTGCGGGCTGAGTTTGCATCCCGCGCGATGATGACGTCGCCCGGCAATAGAAAGTTTATACCGCGTCATGTTCGGTTCTGTCGAGCCAGGGATCGGGAAAATGACCCTCAATAAATCTGATAACGAGCATGATTCCGTGCCGCCCCGGTAAAGACCGCCGGTGGATCGCAACCTGCTTTCAGCACTTTCGGCGGGTCTCGTGCGAAACCCGAGCAAGCCGTATACTCCACAGAATATGCCGATGCCCGCACATCGCGAGGAAATCGAAATCAAGCTGCGCGTCTCGGATGTCGGCGCGCTTCGCCGCCGCCTAAAACGCCTCCGCGCCCGCGAAATCACGCCGCGCACGTATGAATCCAACACCTTGTACGACACGCCGCGCCACGATCTGAGGCGCCGCGGCCAACTCATCCGCATCCGAATTGAACAACTCGCCATGAGGTTTGGGAAGAGACGCAGAAGTGAAAACGCCCCGGCCATCCTGACCTACAAGGGCCCCCTTCATTCATCGCGCCTTATTTCAAAAGCGAAAAAGCATTTCAAGATCAAAGACGAAGCGGAAGTTTCAGTCGCAGGAGCAAATGAACTGGCCGCGATTTTTCGTGCCCTCGGACTGCATCCGGCCTTCCAATATGAAAAATTTCGGACCACCTATGCGCTTCCCGGGGCCCCCGGGCTGAAAATTGAGCTCGACGAGACGCCCGTCGGCCTTTACCTCGAATTGGAAGGCCCGGTCGCAGCCATTGACCGCGGCGCCCGTCTCCTCGGATACGACCGCAAGGACTACATGACGGACACCTACGGCTCGTTATATCTCGCCGCCTGCCGCCGGCAAGGCCGAAAACCCGGAGACATGCTCTTTCCGCCAACAAAAAAATTGCGTTAACGCGCACTCTTTCCTTGACAAAGATTTCAAGAGCGTTTACCTACTGAGTTGGAGTTTTTTTGTGTGGCCATGAGCGAATCCGAAAAGCAAGAACCCTTTCCTAGTAGGAATCGATCGGCGGCACGGTGTTTCGAAATGGTCCGGCGCGCCGGTGCCGAAACGCAAGTCCGCCATACGTTGAATTTGAATCGTAACGGCCTCGGGTAGACCCGGATATTCCTCCACCCGCGGCCGGGCCACTCCCTGGCTGCGGGTTTCAAATCTATAAGATCCCGCCGTAGCCAGCCATCTTTAGGACAAGCCTCGAGCCTGGTGCAGTCCACAGCGCCCGGGCCTGGGAATGGAGGCAAATTGCTGCACGCTACCGATCTTCTTGGCGGAGAAGCCTACGATCGCGACGGCCATTTTGTCGGCCACGTTAACGAATTGTTCATCGAGCCCGCCGACCAGCCCAACCGTGTGGCCCGGGTCCTCCTTGGCCGGGGAAAGTTTCTTCCGCTGATCGCGCGGTACGATCACATCGCTTTTGTCGCCCCCGGCGTGATTCGCCTGAATGTTGAGGAGAAGGACCTCGAACATTTTCAGCCCAATGAAGCGTGGCTGGCCATGCGCAAGGACTTGCTCGACCAGCAAATTATTGATACCAGCGGCCGCAAAGTGGTCCGCGTGAATGATATCGACCTCGCCGAACTGCGGGTCAACGGCACAGTGGAACTGCGGGTCACGCAAGTGGACGTGGGCCTGACGGGCGCCGCCCGGCGTCTCCTGCACGGCATAGCCTCGCCCAGTTTGGTGCGCGGCTTGGCCACCAAGCTGCCCACTCGGGTCATTCCCTGGGAATTTGTCAACCTGATCGAACCCGACCCCTTACGCCGCGTAAAGCTCCGCATCACTCACCAGAAACTCGAGCGCATGCATCCTGCCGACCTGGCGGACATCATGGAAGACCTTTCCCCCATCGAGCGCCAGTCGATCATCGCCTCCCTCGATGAGGAGACCGCCGCCGAGGCCCTGGCCGAACTGGACCAGCGCTTGACCACGCAGATCGTCGAGACTCTGGCCCCTCAGAAAGCGGCCGACATTCTCGAAGAAATGGACCCCGATCAAGCCGCCGACGTCATCGCGGACATGACCGCGGAACGTTCGCGTGAAGTCCTGAGCGAGATGCCCGGCGAGGACGCGCGCGAAGTCCGCGAACTTCTGAAGTTTGAGGAAAATTCGGCCGGCGGAATGATGAATACCGATTTCATTTACGTCGGCGAAGCGGCCACTCGGGACGAAGTCATCGCCTGGATTCAAGAAATGGACGTGGACCTCGAGCGCCTCGATACCGTATTTCTGATCGACGGGAATGCGAATTTCTCCGGCGCCGTGGCCTTGGGACGCTTGTTGTTGGCGGCGCCGGACGAACGCATGGAGAATTTGAAAATGGAGCCGTTGCTTTCGGTCCCTCCCGACGCGCACGACAAAGAAGTCTTTGAAATTTTTGACAAGTACAATCTGCGCAGCCTGGCCGTCGTCGACGCGCTGGGCCGGCCCATCGGCGCGATCGAAGTGGATGACGTCGTTTCACGCATCCGAAACCGTTGATGATTTGCAATTTCTGTGAGAGGACTTGGATTTGGTCTGCCTGGCGCCCGTCCGCCGCGGCGGACAGGCGAAGGTTTTGACCCATGGCCGTACTCGGAAAACCTGAAGACGAAAAACAAGCACCGGTAACTCCGGCGTTGACCACGCGGTGGAAGCTCATCCCCGGCTGGGTCGAGCCTTGGCGCGTTCGCCTGTCGGACTGGGGCAAGCGAACACGCCACTGGCGCCGCCGCTTGCTGCTGTTTCTTGCCGTGGTCGGTCCGGGCGTCATCACCTCCAATGTCGACAACGATGCCGGCGGAATCTCGGTATATTCGCAGGCCGGTGCGATGTACGGTTACGCGTTGCTGTGGTCGCTCATCCCCATGACCATCGCTCTCTACGTGACCGAAGAAATGTGCGCCCGCATGGGCGTGGTCACCGGCAAAGGTCTCTCCGACCTCATCCGCGAAGAGTTCGGTTTCCGCCCGACTTTTTTTCTGATTCTCGCCGGCCTAATCGTGGACATGGGCAACGTGTGCGCCGAATTTGCGGGAGTGGCCGCCTCCATGCAACTCTTTGGCATTTCCAAGTACATCTCCGTCCCGCTCGCCGCGCTGGCCGTCTGGATTCTCGTGCTCCGCGGGACCTACCGCCAGGTTGAGAAAATATTTCTGGCGGCCTGCGTCCTGTATCTCTCGTATGTCGCCTCCGCGTTTCTGGCCAAGCCGGATTGGCTGCTGGCGGCGCGCGACACGGCCATTCCCACGTTGCATCTTGAAGGCGGTTACCTCTTGATGCTGACCGCGCTGATCGGCACCACCATCGCGCCATGGCAATTTTTCTACATGCAAGCAAGTTTCGTGGAAAAACGCGTGTCGGCGCGCCAGTACCCCCAGGCCCGCATGGACGTGCTCATCGGCAGTGTAAGCTGCATGGTGATTGTCTTCTTCATCATCGTTTGTACGGGCGCCACGCTTTTTGTTTCTGGGCATCATGTGATCAACGACGCGGGAGAGGCCGCCCAGGCCCTCGTTCCCCTGGCCGGGAAATGGGCTGCCATGCTCTTTGCTTTCGGCCTGTTGAACGCCTCCTTGTTTGCCGCGTCCATCCTGCCTCTCTCCACCGCTCACGTGATCTGCGAAGGCATGGGATTTGAAGCCGGCATCGACCACAAATTCAATGACGCGCCCATATTTTACAGCCTCTACACGGGAATGATCGTCGTGGGCGCCGCGGTCATCCTAATTCCTCGCGCCCCGCTGGAAAAAATTCTCATCCTTTCACAGGTGGGCAACGGGGTCTGGCTTCCCGTCGTCCTCATTTTCATGCTGCTGCTCATCAACCGCCGCGACTTGATGGGCGACTTCGTGAATACGCGCACACTGAATGTCGTCGCCTGGGTCACAGCCGTCGCCGTGATCGCTCTCACCCTCGTCCTCGTCTACGTGACCATTCTTCACCCCAGCGGCATGCCGGGAACATCCGGATAAAATTCCCGCGCACATACGAGAGCGAACCCAATATGTCCCGCAGGGTCTGGTGGCGGTGGCTTCAGCCTGCGGGTTTTGAATTTCCTGTTGATCAATCCCCCCTGTCCGAAAGCCTGCGCCAAAATGCGCGTCCCCAATCCATGCGCCAATAGCGTTTCTTTGGAGAAGCACTGGCCACCGCCACTTCCAATTTACCGCGTTAGTAACGGGCAGTGTGTTGCGCCGTGACATCCCCTATGTTAGCTTTTCATGATGCTCGCAAAACAACCTCTGGCCCCTTCATGGGATTCGCAGGAATAGTCGCGTGAAAGCACCGGAATCGCTCAAATCCTCGGACCTTGAAGAAGAGCGGCTGCTCCTGGACCTGGATGCGGACCGTCTCCCGCAGCATATTGCCGTCATCATGGATGGAAACGGCCGCTGGGCGCAGCGGCGCCACCTGCCGCGCGTGGCCGGCCACCGCGCGGGAGTTCAGTCGGCTCGCACGGTGATTGAAACCTGCGCCAGGCTCGGAATCCCCGCTCTGACTCTCTATGCTTTTTCCATGGAAAACTGGCGGCGCCCCAAGGCGGAAATTGATTTTCTGATGCGCCTTCTCCGCGAATATCTGCGCAAGGAACTTCCCACCATCCATCGAAACAATATCCGCATGCTGGTCATCGGGCGTCCCGACCAATTGCCGGAGGAAGTCCGCGCCGATATCGAACGCGCTATGGAGCAAACGGCGGGGAACACCGGCATGAAGCTTGCCGTGGCGCTCAACTACGGGGGCCGCGCGGAACTGGTGGATGCTTTTAATCGCATACTCGATCGCGTGCGCCATAACGGCCTCGCCAATGCCCGCGTGGATGAGGAAATGATTTCGCAACACCTCTACACCGCCGGATTGCCCGATCCCGATCTGTTGATTCGCACCAGCGGTGAAATGCGCGTCAGCAATTTTCTGTTATGGCAGATTGCCTATGCTGAAATTTACGTAACCGAAACCCTCTGGCCCGATTTCAGCCGCGCGCAGCTCTACGAGGCCCTGCTCGATTTTCAAAAGCGCGAGCGCCGTTACGGCGGCCTGGCGGAAGCCCGCCGGCGCGTCATGGCCTGATCCTGCCGCGCGGACGCGGCCTTCTCCATGGGCCTGCAAAAATTTTGTAAGCTTTCTCGAGCGCCATCATTTCATAACGCGGCACATCCAAATTGATTCCTCGGGAAATCATCCCCAAATTGCGAGAAAGTGGAACAAGCCGATTTCGTCTCGCAGCACGGCGCCAAGCAGTCATAAGTCCCGGAGGGACGGCGGACCCTAGCCAGCCGCGAAAGCGGTGGGAAACACGCAAACCGGGAAATGCGAGCCCAGCAAGAACTGCACGCGGTGCTTACGAATGCAAAATCTGAGTATAGAAAGGGACCGCATGATTTCCGGAACCGGTCTGCGCGTCTTGACAGCGGCGATCCTCATTCCTTTCGTGATCGCCGCAATCTGGTGGGGACCTCCGTGGCTGGTCGCAATCGTGGCGGCATTCGTTGCCATTGCGGCCATGCTGGAATTTTTTTCCATCGTGGCGCGCCTCGGATTTCGTGCCTACCGGCTCTGGTCGTGCGTCGCTGCCGCCGGAATCTTCGGTCAGCAATGGTACGCCTCGCGCATGGCGAGTATTAACAGACTGGGCGACCTGTTGGACCGCTCGCCCAAGGTCACCCTGGATTTGGTCCTCTTTGGATTTGTTTTCGGAGTCGCCGTAATCGCTCTGGGGAGCCGGCGCGACCTCGCCGAGGTATTGCCTTCGATTTTGGCGACCGCCGCGGGAATTTTTTTCGTCGTGCTTCCGTTCAGCGCCGTTGTCCGTCTCCATGGTGTTGATGTTTGGGGCCGCTGGCTTCTTCTCTTCACCGTAGTCCTGGTTTGGGTAGGCGATAGTGCGGCTTATTTTGTAGGCCGCGGAATCGGCCGCTGGAAGATGACCCCGCAGATCAGCCCAAAAAAGACCTGGGAAGGAGCATTGGCGAATTTTCTGGGCGCATTATTCGTAGCCGCTGTTTTCGGTTACTGGACCAATTTTCCGCCTGTGCACATGCTGGCGATGGCTGGTGTCGCCAGTGTTGCCGGACAAATCGGCGATCTCTTCGAGTCCGCTTGGAAGCGCAGCGCCGGCGTTAAGGATTCCGGTACAATCTTGCCGGGGCACGGCGGCATGCTCGACCGGATTGACGCCCTCATCCTCGCCGCCCCCGCAGTCTGGTACTATTTCGAATGGGTTGTAATAAAGAAGTATTGAGGAACGGACGCTGGCTCTCATTGTTGAATTAGAATTCAGAAGGAGAGCCCGCCAGGAAGTGAAGCACCTTAAGTTGAAGCAAATTGCCATTCTCGGATCGACCGGATCCATCGGACGCCAAACCCTGGCCGTCGTGGAGGCGATGCCCGAACGATTCGGAATTGTAGGTTTGGCCGCCGGAAACAACGTCGAGGAATTGGTCCAGCAAATTCTGCGCCATCGTCCTGAATTAGTTTCAGTTGCGACCCCCGCCGTTGCGGCAATTCTGGCGGAGCGCCTCCGTGCTGCAGGCGTCGCAAGATTGCCGGAGATTCAGCACGGTTCCGCCGGGATGATCGCCGTCGCGACTCACCCGGCAGCCGAGACGCTGGTTTCCGCGGCCGTGGGCGTTGTGGGTCTTGAAGCTACATACGCCGCCGTCAAGGCCGGGAAGCGCGTCGCTCTCTCCAACAAAGAAGTCCTGATCGCGGCCGGCGAAATTGTGATGGCCGCCGCCCGCCAGGCCCACGTGGAACTGCTTCCCGTGGACAGCGAGCACAACGCCATTCATCAATGTCTCCGCGCGGGTGAACACAGCGCTGTCAAGAAACTCATACTGACCGCGTCGGGCGGCCCGTTTCGAAAGACTCCCCTTGCAGGAATGGCCGCGGCCACGCCGGAGCAGGCGCTCGCGCATCCCAACTGGCGCATGGGTCGCCGGATCACGATTGACTCGGCGACTCTGGTGAACAAAGGATTTGAGGTCATCGAAGCGCATTGGCTCTTTGACATGCGACCGGACCAGATTGAAGTGGTCATCCACCCGCAATCCACGATTCACTCCATGGTCGAATTTGTGGACGGGTCCATCTTGGCGCAACTCGGCCCAACAGATATGCGCATGCCCATCCAATATGCGCTAACCTACCCGGAGCGGGCCGCATCCAATGAAGTGGCCCTCGATTGGAGCAAGCTGCGCCGCCTGGATTTCGAAAAAGTTTCGATCCGCCGTTTTCCTTGCCTGCGTCTGGCGCGCGAGGCGCTGCGCAAGAAGGGTCCCTATCCATGCGCTTTCAACGCGGCGGATGAAGTGGCGGTCGAAGCGTTTCTCGAACGGCGGATTCCGTTTTCAGGCATCGCCGAAATTATCGAGCGAGTGCTCGCGCGGACTCCAAAAATCAGAATGGCGGCCATCGGCGATGTGCTCGCAGCCGATTCCAAGGCGCGGCGCATGGCCCGTGAAGAAGTTGACCGCAAGGCCGCAAGGACCGCGGTTGCATAATTTGATTTCGTAGCATTAAGACGGGGAGAAAAGACCGTGTCGGATTTCCTGTTGATGGCTGTTTCCGTTTCTGTTGTCCTTGGCATCATGGTTCTCGTGCACGAGTGGGGACATTTCATCGTCGCCAAATCGTTTGGCGTTCGCGTCCAGATTTTTTCCATTGGTTTCGGCACGCGCCTCTGGGGATTCAAGCGCGGCGACACCGATTACCGCATAAGCGCTCTCCCCCTAGGCGGCTACGTAAAAATGGCCGGCGACAACCCCCTCGAAGACCGCAAGGGCGACCCCGATGAGTTTTTATCCAAGCCGCGATGGCAGCGAGTGTTGATCGCGCTTGCTGGACCGGCGATGAACATCGTTCTTTCCGTTCTTCTCATCGCTGGAATTTACATGCGCGGCAGCAAGCAGCCCGCCTATCTGGACAAGCCCATGGTCCTGGCGGGCGTGTTGTCCGATTCGACCGCCCAAAAAGCGGGTCTCGCAGCCGGCGACAAAATCATCAAGATTAATTCCAAGAGCAATCCCACCTGGGACGAGGCCCGCCTGGAGCTTTTGTCGGTCTTGCCGGGGCATTCACTTTCTATGCTGGTGGACCGCAACGGACAGCAAATATCGTTATCGGTTCCTTCCGGACAGACCATGGAAGACGTTTATGGCTTTCCCTCAGACCGCCTTTTAATCGGTTCAGTTACCGCGGGCATGCCGGCCGAGCGCAGCGGCTTAAAAGAAGGCGACGAAATCCTTAAAGTGGACGGAAAGGATTTGGTGAGCCTCGTCGAATTCCCTAAGCTGGTGCAGGATTCGCAGGGCCGCCCGTTGAATCTGGACGTCCTACGAGGCGATCGCACCCTGCTACTCGAGGTTCGCCCGCAACAAGTCGGCTCCAGAAACGGAGTTTCGCGGTGGCAGATCGGCATCGGCATCCGAGGCGGTGATTTGGTGGAACGCCGTCTGCCTTTCGGCGCAGCCATGGCCGATTCGGTCAGCACCAATATCATGATGGCCCGGCAGGTCGCCTACGTCGTCGTGGGTCTGTTCCGCGGACAAGTGTCGCTAAATCAATTGGAAGGTCCCCTCGGGATCGCCAAGGCTTCAGGCGAAGCCGCCAAGGAGGGGATGGCGGAATTGTTCTCCTTGATGGCCATGATTGGAGTGAACCTGGCGGTGTTGAATCTGCTGCCGATTCCTCCGCTGGACGGTGGGCACATCCTGATGCTCTTCATTGAAGGGACCATCCGGCGGGACTTGAGCGTTCGCGTCAAGGAGCGCTTCGTCACCGTCAGCATGGTGTTCCTGTTGCTGGTCTTCGCCGTGGTTATGTACAATGACGTTCTGCGGTTGATTCCGCATCGCTAAAAGCTGCTTTCCATTTGGGCCTTGCGGTTCGCTTTGTGGTTCGCTTTATGATTCGCTTTGCGATTCGCTTTGCGGTTCGCTTTGTGGGTCGCGGCTTCAGCCGCGACATTCAGGGTTTGCCGACAAGGGCTTTAGCCCCTGAAGCCCCCGCAATTTTAGATGGTTGGTCATTTGAAATATGATTTCTGGCGCCCTCGCGGGATGATTTGCCCGCTGTGAAAGAAATAATTCTTAAGATTGCGCGGTCACCCGTACGGAATCATGCCCACCACAGCACATCGAGTTTCCACCGGCGAGCGCATTAACGCCCACGAGCGCCCCGGCCGCTTGCAGGAGGCCCTCACAAAACGCGGCGTGCGCCTGACGCGGCAGCGAAAAGTTCTGCTCCAGGTCATGGACAACGCCGAGCGCCATCTCGATGCCGGAGCCATTCTCGATCGCGCCCAAAAGCTCGATCCCCGCGTCCACCGCGTCACCGTCTACCGCACCATCGACCTTCTCAAACGCAACGGCCTGATCGACGAGCTGGACCTTCTCCACTTGCGCGGCGACCAGCACTTCTACGAAAGCCACGGCCCGCGCGATCACATCCACGTCGCCTGCCTGAAATGCGGAACCGTCCGCGAATTCGAGTCGCATCTCTACGAAAAGCTGAAAAAGCAGATCGAAACCGATTGCGGCATTCAGATCACCACGGCGCGCACGGAAGTCGGCGGCTACTGCGAAAAGTGCAGAAAAAAATAAATCATTCCATTTCAAATTCCAAATCTCAAGCGTGAAACCGTTTCCCTCGAATCTCCAGATCGGCGCAAGTCCGGATTTGTATTTCAAATCTCAAATTTGAAATTTCTAATGCCTTGCCCCTGAACGCTCGTAACTGCCCGGATTCAGCAGCGGCGTTGTTTAACTGCGCCGCCGCCCCGTTCGGCAGCTGAAACGTCGTCCATCAATTGCCTGAAGATTGCCTCGCCGCTGCCCGTTCCGAAAAAAACTTTCGTGCCGCTTCGATATCGCGCGCGATCTGTGCGCGCAGCGCGTCCGGCCCGGAAAACTTCTGCTCGTCGCGCAGCCGCGTATGAAAGCGAACTTCCATATTCCCGCCAGCGAGATTCTCGCCGAATCCAAACAAGTGGCTTTCAACCGTGACACCCGCTCCATTGAACGTCGGCCGCGTCCCCACATTCGTCACCGACAAATACTCCTTTCCGCCCACGGCCGATTCGGTCGCATACACGCCCAGCTTCGGCAGCAGTTCCTGCTCGGGCGCCATATTGAGAGTAGGGAAGAGGATCGTCCGCCCGCGCCCGGCCCCGGCGCGAATTTCCCCTGTCAGCGAAAACGTTCGCCCCAGCAAAGGAATCGCTCCGGCGACATCCCCGACTGCCACCGCGCCGCGAATGGCCGTGCTCGAAACAATCTGTCCGCCGACTTCGACGGGCGGAACAATCTCGACGCCAAAGCCGTCGCGCTTCCCAAATTCCCCGAGCAGTCGCACATCCCCCGCGCCGCGATGCCCGAACCGGAAATTGGCGCCGACCAAAATAGCGCCGGCGCGCAAGCCCGCAACTAGAATTCGTTCGATAAACTCTTCGGCCGAAACGAGAGACAGCGCGTGATCGAACCGCAACACCAGCGCCGCGTCCAGCCCTATCTGCTCAAAGCCCGCGAGCCGCTGCGAAAGCGTCTGAATCATTTGCGGCGCGCGGTCGGGCCGAAGCACACGCATCGGATGCGGATCGAAAGTAATGACCGCGGCGCGCATTCCTGTGGCGCGAGCGCGCTCCCGCACCGAATGCAGTATTTTCTGGTGGCCGAGGTGCAGCCCGTCAAAATTTCCGACCGTAACAGCCGTTCGCCGCGCGTCTCCCGAATGCGCCGCCCATTCCCCGATGGAATTGAAAACGATGAAGGCCATCAGACGCGAACCTCAAATTGAAGTCCATCGTACGCCAGCGAAACATTGGGGTATCCCGCGCCGGCCAATCGCGCGATCGTTTCGGCATGCGGCAATTCGTGCGCGATGTGCGTGAACCAGGCGCGCCGCGGCTTGAGTTCGCTGACCAGCGCCAGCGCCTGCTCGACCGTTTGATGCATCGGGTGCGGCTCATCGCGCAGCGCATCGAGAATCAAATCGTCAAGGTCCGCCAGCAGCCTCTTGGAGGATTCGGGAATGACGCTGAAATCCGTCAAGTAGGCCGCGCCGCCGAATCGAAAGCCAAGCACTCCGATGTCCCCGTGCCGCGCCGGAACCGGCACGATCCTCGTCCCGATCAGGTCGAACGGGCCGTCAATGGGGTGCAGCGTGACTTGCGGGATGGTGCTGATCGCCGGCGACTCCTCAAAAACGTAGGCGAACGTCCGTTTCAGCGTGACGATGGTTTCCGGCGATGCGTACACCGGAAGCGGCGATTTCTGGCGCAAATTAAATGGCCGAATATCATCGAAGCCGAGAATGTGATCCGCGTGCGCATGAGTGAAGAGCACCGCGTCCAGCCGCTCCAATCCGGCGCGCATGGCTTGGAACCGGAAATCGGGAGTGGTGTCGATCACGGCTGTCTGCCCGTCGTGCGCCAGCAGAATCGAAGGCCGCAGCCGTTTGTCGCGCGGATCCGTGGAGGAGCAGACCCGGCAATGGCACGTGAGCGTCGGCACTCCCATGGACGTGCCGGAACCTAGCACCGTAAGTTCGAGTACGGAATGAGGTATTGCGGGCAGGGCGGATCCTCAATCAAGGCCGGGACTGGGCCTTTTCTTGCTTCGCGGCGGCTTTCGCCATTTCCATGAAGGCCAGTTTCAAATTTCCCAGCACATCCAGCAAGAGAGTGTCTTCCTCCGCCGCCAGGTTCCCGCGGGTTTTTTCGCGAAGAACGTCCAGCATGTCGATCATCTCTCTCGCGCCTTCCAGGTCTAGTACCGGCTGCCCCGTGCGAGGGTCCGCATATCCGCCGAGCAGCATGGCCGCGTTTTGCGCCAGCGAACGAATTAAGTTTTCAAACACAGGAGAGCGCTTCGGCGCATCCACCGGCGGGACAGTAGCAGAAGGCGTTGCCGCAGGATTGGCACTCGGAGTCGCCGGTTTTCCGCCCGTTGCGCCTGCGCCTGCCGCTCCTGTCGAACTAGCCGCAGCCGCCGTGCTGGCCGCGTTGGCCGGCGGCGCGGTTTCGCGTTCGCGATCCTGCTGCTCGGCAACCTCTTTGCGGAATTCTCCCTCCGGCGTGAACAGCCGGCGGTCTACAACTTTAAAACTTTCGTCGCGCTTGGATTCGGACAACGGAATCTCCCTCAAGCAATCGATCAGTCCTCTGCGATAATGACCAAGCAGTTTAGCATCGCAACGCACACGCTCACAAGTGCTCCCCCTGCGTGTTGGAACCTTGTCTCAAAACACATTCTGGCGCCTCCCCGCAATTTCTTCGCGGCAGAAAGGTGGGATCGTCAGTTGCGCAGAGTCCCGGAGGGACGACAGATCGTAGCCCGCCACGGCAGTGGGAGATGTTCCAAGAAACGAAAGGCATGCCCCGTCAGGGGCGACACATCGCCCTCACCGCTATCACATCGCGCGCCCGTCTTCCATGCATCCCTCTTGTGAATCTCCCACCCATGCCGTAAAGTTTCCTGTCATCTCAGGAGCCGGCGATTAAACGTGCCTCCCCCTCGATCGAAACGCAAGAAAAATTCGAAGCCCCCGAAACCTTCCCAAAAAAAAGCATCGAAGTCTGCCCGCCGACCATTTGCGAAATCGCGGAAGGTGGCCGCAAAATCCGCGGACGGGCGCATCGGCAACCTTTTTGAAGGCTTGGTCGTTGTCCAGGCTCGCCTCCGCGCCCCCGGTGGCTGTCCCTGGGACCGTGAGCAAACTCACTCCTCGCTCAGGACCTACCTCGTCGAGGAGGCTTACGAAGTCCTCGATGCCATCGAAGCGGGAAACTCCAAAGAATTGGCGGAAGAACTCGGTGATCTCTTGCTGCAGGTCTTGTTTCATGCGGATCTCGCGCGCGAAACCGGCGCGTTCGACATTTCCGACGTCATCGCCGGCAATCACGACAAAATGGTCCGCAGGCACCCCCATGTGTTCGGCAACGTAAAGGCGGAAACGGCCGGCGAAGTCCTTAAAAACTGGGCCCAATTAAAAGCCAGGGAAAAACAGGCGACGCCACCAAAGGGCGAAGCTTCACAAAACCCAGCCCCATCCGCCTTGGAGGGGGTGCCGCGAAATATTCCAGCGTTACTTGAGGCTTACCAGATGACTCGCCGCGCCGCGCAAGTCGGCTTTGACTGGGAGCGCGTGGAAGGGATTTTCGAGAAACTGGGAGAAGAAACCACGGAGCTACGTGCCGCCCTCGCCACTTCCAATCGCCGCGCCACTGAGGAAGAAGTGGGTGACATCCTGTTCTCAGTTGTGAACCTCGCGAGGTTTCTCGGGCTCGACCCTGAAGTAACGCTTAAACATTCAAACCTGAAATTTAAGGAGCGATTTCAGGAAATGGAAACGGAAGCTTCACGCTCCGGGAAACGCTTATCCGATTTATCGAAAGAAAAACTGGAACAATTGTGGGTGGCGGCAAAAATTAAAGCGTCGGCCAAGCTCCCACTGGAATTCAAATAATGAAAGCGCAAAAGCGAGCGACTCCAACCGAAAGGGGATCCGTGCAAGAGATTCGCGATGGCGTCCTCATTCGCCCCTGCCACGGGATTGCCGAATTCGAGGCCTGCATCCGTGTAGAACGGGCAGTTTGGAAGTCCTCGGATGTAGACATAATTCCAATTCCCTTGTTTGTCGTCGCCTCGGAGACCGGAGGGCAGGTTCTCGGCGCCTTCCATGGCACTGATCTCGTGGGATTTACTCTGGCCATCGCCGGCTGGCGTGCTCGCAAGCCCTTCCTTCATTCCCACATGACAGCCGTCCTGGACGGGTACAGAGACTGCGGTATCGGTCGGCGATTGAAGCTATTCCAGAGAGAAGAAGCCCTGGCGCACGGCGTCAGCCTCGTAGAATGGACTTTCGATCCACTGGTAACCAAGAACGCCCACTTCAATTTCATGCGGTTGGGAGCAATTGCGCGGCGTTATCTGCCAAACGCCTACGGAATTACCACCAGTCCTTTGCACGGTTCGCTTCCCACGGACCGCCTCGTAGCGGAGTGGCATCTCCGCTCAGATAGAGTTCTCCGCCTCCTCGCAGGGAAGCAGGCAATTCCGCCATCCGCAAAGAAGGCCGTGCGAATCACGGTTCCCTGTGACCTCGAAGCGCTGAGAAGCAGCGATCCCTCGCGAGCCAGCGACTTACAGGCCGGCGTGCGCGCAGAGTTTCTGAAGTGGTTGGACAAGGGCTATTCAGCGACCGCTGTGGAGAAAATCAATGCCGGCATGGCCTACATCCTCGAACCCGGGAGCCCAACTTGAAGGTTCGGAAAATTACGCTCCGCGAAATCAGGATGCCCCTGGTCACCCCTTTTGAAACTAGTTTCGGCCGAACCACCGCCCGGCGAATGTTGCTCGTGGAAGCGGAGTCTGCAGGCGTCGCCGGTTGGGGCGAATCCGTCGCCGGGGAGGGCCCCTTCTACGCTCCCGAAACGGTCGAGACTGCTTGGCATATGATCCGCGATTTCATCTGGCCGGTCTTGAAGGGACGCGATTTCGAGAGCGCCGCAGAAGTTTGGGCCACCCTCGAAACCATTCGCGGACACAACATGGCCAAGGGCGCCGTGGAATCCGCGCTTTGGGACGCCGAGGCGAAACAAAAGGGCATTCCCCTTTGGAATTTGCTCGGAGGAGTGCGCCAGGAGATTACGTGCGGCGTGTCGATTGGAATTAAAGAATCACTCGAGGATCTCGTCGCGACCGTTGAGCGCGAACTGGCTGCGGGCTACCAGCGCATCAAGATTAAGATTAAGCCTGGGAACGACGTCACTCCCGTCGAGCGCCTGCGCCTGCAGTTTCCGAGGATCCGCATGATGGTCGATGCCAATTCCGCGTACCGTCTGCAAGACTGGCCGCATCTTAAGCGCCTGGAAGCCTACTACTTGATGATGATTGAACAGCCCCTCGGATGGGATGACATTTTCAGCCACGCCGAATTGCAGCGTCGGCTCGACACCCCGATCTGCCTTGACGAATGCATCCACACCGAAGAGCATGCGCGCGCAGCCATCGAGCTCGGCGCCTGCCGCATCATCAATATGAAGCTCGGCCGCGTAGGGGGATATACCCCGGCGCGGCGAATACACGATCTGTGCCTTTCCAAGCAAGTCCCGGTGTGGTGCGGAGGCATGCTCGAGTCCGGAATCGGCCGCGCGCACAACATTGCGCTTTCCACGCTCGAGAACTTCTCGCTTCCCGGCGACGTGACCGCCAGCCGCCGCTATTGGACCGAAGACATTATCGACCCCGAAGTAGTGATCACTTCGCAGGGTACAATCCGCGTTCCGGACGGCCCCGGCATCGGTTACGCTCCGCGCATCAAGCGCATCGAAGCCCTCACCGCCAGAAAAGACATTCTCCAATAGTGGGGCACGTTTCAGCCTGTCTGGTTTTCATGTCCGGTTCACGAGCGCGGAGACAGGCAGAAGAGCCCGTGTGGCAACTTCTTGATCTTTGTGGGGCACGGCTTCAGCCGCTGGCTTCTTCAAAATCGAGTTGCCACACAGACTCTGAAGCCCGTCCTACCGAATCCAGCCTAGCCGTAGACGGCCCTCCGCATCTTCCTGCGTACACCGACGACAAGCAGGGCTCCCAAAATGAACCCCCCGACATGCGCCCACCACGCCACTCCCCCTTGATCGGTCATCCCCAGCGAGGCGACCCCGCTGAAAAACTGCAGGAAGAACCAATAGCCAAGCATCAGATAAGCTGGAATTCGCACGGTGATAAATAAGAGCAGGGCAGGAATCAATGTCGTCACGCGCGCTCGCGGAAATAGAACAATGAACGCCCCCATGACCCCCGAAATGGCTCCGCTGGCGCCGATTGTGGGAACCTTCGAGCCAAGGTTGAAGACGGTGTGGACCAGCGCCGAGCCAACCCCACAAATCAAGTAGAAGATGAAATATTGAAAATGCCCCAGCGCCTCCTCTACGGCTCCGCCGAACACCCAGAGAAATAGCATGTTGCCCAGCAGGTGCATCCACGCGCCATGTAGAAACATGCTTGTGAACATCGGAAGGATGGCTTGTCCAAACGTGATGCCGTGCTTGGCGAACAGCAATTGCTCGTGAGCAGGGGTAAGCCCGAAGGTGTAAACGAGCGCGCGCCCTGTTATGGGAGACAGGGTCAGCTCATGAAGGAACGCGAGAACGTTCACCAAAATTAGCAGCCCATTAAAAATCGCCGCGCGCGCGCGGAGAATGTCCACGCGAAGAGGGATCATCGGGCCGTCCTGGCGGCTTCCAGTTGCTCCGCGGAGAAGACTGAGGGCCTCCGCCTCCCAGTTCTGCATACCTCTTCAATTTCTGCCAGGCTCGCAATACTGCCGCGCGCGCCAAATCCCATGCAGGCGAGGCCGGCGGCCGCGCAACTAAATTCCAGGGCGCGCGGAAGCTCATCTCCCCGCAAGAGCGCGTAGGCGAAAGCCGCGTGGAATACATCCCCAGAGCCGGTCGTATCGACAGGCTGTATATCGAACGCAGGAGAGTGGTAAAAGCGCATGCCGTCCCACGCAAGTACTCCATCGGCGCCCAGGGTTGCGGCCGTCAAGCGGCATCCGAATCGGGCGGCAATGGCGGGTAGAGAAACGAGCAAGTCGCTGTGCCCGCACAACCGGGCCGTGAATTCCTTGGAGCTGATGGTGTAATCCACATTCTCAAGTAAAGCTTCCACTCCCGGGTACAGGTTGTCGAGGTCGGCGGTGACTGGGATCTTCGCTGCGCGCGCCCAGCGCGCCGCTTGCGTGGCGCCGGGGCAATCGTGCCCATCCACATGAAGGAGCCTGGCTTGCGCCACCCACTCGCGCTGAATCTCCGACGGCAAAAGTTCAAGTCGCGCATCACGTTTCCAAAGAACGGTCCGCTCCCCGGTCACTCCGTCCACCAGAACAAAAGAGGACTGGCTCTGGCATTGAGGGACCACGATCCAATGCGCTTCGATCCCGGCCGTTAGCATTTCGTTTTGCTGGAGGATGCCGGCTGAATCGTCCCCGATCTTCCCGACATAGCGAGCCTTCAACCCCCAGCGCGCGCAGGCTGTGACCGCGGTGGCCACCTGGCCTCCGGGAAGAATTTCGGACACGCGAAATTCGACCTTGGAATTAAAGGCGGGGAAGTGCGGGAGACGGATGAGCGTGTCGGTAGCGTTCAGCCCCACGCCAACGATATCGACGACGGAAGGAGTCTCTGCCACACAGACACTTTACGGAAATCCAAATCTGGCGCAAGGGAAAATGAGCGAGAAGAGGGTCTGATAATTTTTTCGCGGCCTGGTCTGTGGTAAACATATTATTGAAGCGTCTGTAAGAGGCAGCTTATGCACGGTTTGTTGGCCGCACGGCGCTGTAGGACAGCCACTCTTGGCTGCCCTCCTTCGGCCTTAGCATTTTTGCACGAGACAGCTAGGAGTTTCCGTCCGACGAAAATTCAGTGCGTGAGCCAACGAACCTGCCTCCGCATGCGGTTCTCAATTGATTCAATGCGCGTGGTGTGGTAAGTAACGAATTCAAAATTTCGTCGCGCGATTCTGCCTGCGTGTGAGTCTCGGTCGGTCGGCGCGCCGACAAAATGGATGCCACTCAAGGAGTCTGAAGCGATTGTTCTCCGCACTTTTCCGCTCGGCGAGGGCGACCGGCTGGTCAGTTTTCTCGATCGCCAGTCCGGCCGCGTACGCGGCGTCGCGCGCGGCGCGCGACTCACGAAAAATCGCTTTGGCTCGACCCTGGAGCTGCTCGCCTATATCCGCATCTGGTATTTCGAGCGGGAAACCAGGGAACTGGTGCGCATCAATCAGTGCGAATTGATTGAGTCGTTCATGGATGTGCAGCGGGACTACTCGTCCGCGGTGGCTCTCGCGTTGATCAGCGAAATTACGGACTCCGTTTTGGGCGAGAGGGAGGCTGCCGATGCGCAATTCCGCCTGATTCTGCTCACGGCCCGCGCGGTTCGAGCGCATGGACCATCTCAAGTAATACTTGCATATTTTTGTCTCTGGACGGCGCGCCTCGGCGGTTGGCTCGGGCCACTAGACCGTTGCTCACATTGCGGGAAAGCGATGAAGGACGAAACTGCGTTTCATTCTCAAGGCTTCGCCGAGCTCTATTGCGGGGATTGCAGGGATGAATGGATGAAATCAATATCTAAAGAAGCGCTTTCAGTTGGGAGGTTGGCGCTTGCGGGAACATTGGACCGCTTGTTGAAAGAAAATCCGCCGATCGATCCCACGAAAGAAATCTTAAGTTACACATTAGATGTTTTAGAATACCATATCGAGAAGAAATTAATCTCCAGAAAAACATTTGAAACAGGAGAGAGTGGTAACTTTGAAATCTAAAGTAAAACTGAAAGGTTTGAAGGGCCCCTCATTCCAGAACCTCATCCTTCAATTGCAAAAATATTGGGGCGATCGAGGGTGTGTGATCCAGCAGCCCTATGACGTGGAGGTCGGGGCAGGGACGATGCATCCCGAAACTTTCCTGCGGGTGCTCGGCCCCGAACCCTATTGTGTCGCCTACGTTCAACCGTCGCGTCGGCCCGCCGACGGGAGGTACGGCGAAAATCCCAATCGCTTGTTCAAGCATCACCAACTTCAAGTGATACTTAAGCCCTCGCCTCCAGATATTCAGGATCTGTATTTGAATAGCTTGGCGGCGATTGGCCTGGATCTCGCCGCTCACGACGTGCGTTTCGAGGAGGACAACTGGGAATCGCCGACCCTGGGGGCGTGGGGCATGGGCTGGCAAGTTCTCCTGGACGGTCTCGAAATCACTCAGTTCACCTATTTCCAGCAAAGCGGCGGGATTGATCTGGACCCCGTCCCTGCCGAATTGACCTATGGTTTGGATCGCATTTGCGCCTATCTGCAAGGCGTGGACAGCGTCTACGACGTTCGCTGGTCGGACGATCACAGCTATGGGCAGGTAAGACTCCTTGAAGAGCAGGAGTTTTCCGCATACAACTTTGAATATGCCGACCCGGGGATCACCCGGAAGCTCTTTGAGTTGCATGAGAAGGAGGCCAGCCAGCTGCTTGGGGCCTACGAGAAGCGTTCCGCCAAGCAGGACCGGCGCTTTCCCTTGCTGGCGGCTTACGATCACTGCTTGAAGTGCTCTCACCTTTTCAATCTGCTGGACTCTCGCGGCGTCATTTCCACCACCGAGCGCGCCCAGTTAATCGGCCGCATCCGCCAGATTGCCTGCCGCGTGGCCATCGACTTCCTCGCCCAGCAGGCGGAAACGCGCAGCGCAGCCGCAATGGCGGAGGTCTCGCGATGAAGTCGAACGGGACAGCCGACTTCCTGTTTGAAATCGGGTGCGAGGAAATCCCTGCGGGCATGTTGCCGGGGGCGATGAAAGAATTGAAAGTAATACTTGAAAAATATTTGACCACCCACAACTTGATGCAAGACTCGAGCATTGAGGTCTACGGCGCGCCTCGCAGGCTGGTCGCGTCTTGTGCCAGACTCCGCGTCAAACAGCCGGATGAAACGAAGGAGGTCACAGGCCCGCCGAAGTCGGTTTCCTATGACGCCACTGGAAAACCGACGCGGGCCGCCGAAAGTTTCGCGCAAAAGATGAATCTGCCGGTCGGAATGTTGTCCACTATTGCGACTCCCAAAGGGGAATACCTCTCCGCAAAACAAGTGATTCTGGGGAGGTCGGCTAAAGAGATTCTCGAGGACATCCTGCCAAGAAGCGTTGCCGAGATCCCCTGGCCGCGTAGCATGTACTGGACGGGCGCCTCCGGGCTCCATTTCATTCGGCCGGTTCGTTGGGTGGTTGCGCTTCTCGGCGGCAAGCCGCTTCGTTTTGCTTTGGGTGACGCCGAAGTTGGGAATCATTCGTCCGGGCACCGTTTCCTCGGCAAAGCAAAGATTCCAATCGGCAGCGGAAAAGATTACGTCCAAAAACTGCGCTCCAATTTCGTGCTAGTCCGGCCGGAGGACCGCAAGCAGAAGATAGAAGGGGAGTTGCGCCGCCTGGCCAGCGGGAAGGGGTTTCGGATTCATGAGGATGCGCACTTGATGGACCTCGTGACTTACCTCAACGAGTATCCCACAGCGATTCTAGGCGGATTCGATTCGTCCTTTCTGGATCTGCCGGAGGAAATTTTGATCACCGTCATGCGTGACCACCAGAAATATTTTGCGCTGGAGCGCAAAGACCGAACGCTGGCGCCCAATTTTTTGGCGGTTATCAATCTCGATAAGGATAGAGCCGGCCTCATTCGCGCGGGCCATGAACGGGTGCTGCGAGCGCGCTTTGCCGATGCCCGGTTCTTCTGGGAGGCGGATCAGAAATGTCGACTCGCCGACTATCTTCCGAAACTTGCGGCCGTGACCTACCAGGAAAAGCTCGGCAGCTACGGCGAGAAGGTCGAACGCATGCGCGAACTCGCTCGTTGGCTCTCAGAGCAATGGTTCGCCAGCGGGATTGCCCATGCCAGCGTTGGCGCGGCGGATCGTGCCGCCGAACTTTCCAAGTGTGACCTCGTCACCGAGATGGTCCGGGAGTTTACAGAACTTCAGGGAATCGTTGGCGGCCTCTACGCGAAATCTCAAGGAGAACCTGAAGAAGTTGCCTGGGCGGTTTACGATCATTACAAACCATCCGGGCTGGAGGATTCGATCCCCCGAAACATCGCCGGACAAGCCGTAGCGCTCGCGGACAAGTTCGACTCATTGGTCGGATGTTTTGCGGTGGGGCTAGTTCCATCAGGTTCAAGTGATCCTTTCGCTTTGCGCAGGGCGGCGATTGGAATAGTTAAGGTTTTGCTTGAGACCAAATTGCCTGTGTCACTCTCCATGGTCATCGCTCGGTCCGCGCGAACCCTGGCAAATGGGCCGCGCAAGATCTCCGTTACCCTTCAAGTGGAGAAGCAGGTATTGGAATTTCTTCTCGACCGCGCGCGGTTCGTGCTGAAGGAGCGCGGGGACCTGGCCTATGATGAGGTCAACGCGGCGCTCGCGGCCGGCGCGGACGACCTGGTCGACGCCATTCGGCGTATGGAGGCCGTTCGCGCCATCCGCAAGACCAAGAATTTCGAGCCTCTGGCCGTCTCCTTCAAACGCATTCGCAAAATTCTGGAGAAGGCCGGGCCGCCAGCCGCGTGGAAGATGTCGGCGGTGCGCTCGGATCTATTTACGGAAGAGGCCGAGAGAGAACTACATGCTCGCGCGGCCTCCGTCAGGAAAGAAGTGGAACAACAGAAGAGGGCGGGGCGGTACCGCGAGGCGTTGCAAGAGATTGCCAAGCTGCGGCCTGTGGTGGACCGATTCTTTGATGACGTCATGGTGATGGCCGACGACGAGCAGATTCGCAGGAACCGGCTGACGCTTCTTTTGGGATTGCTCTCGGAATTTTCGACGATTGCCGATTTTTCTGAGATCGTGACCGTGGAGCAGGTGAAATAGCTAAGGATCATAACGGCGCGGGTAAATCGTTTTTTGTCGGCACGCCGACGTACAGTTCATTCTGAGTTTCATTCTTGGGGGAGGATACTTGTGAAATACGTATATTTTTTCGGGGCGGGAAAAGCGGAAGGCGATGGAGAAATGAAAGAGCTACTGGGAGGCAAGGGTGCCGGCCTTGCAGAGATGACCAAGATCGGCCTCCCGGTTCCGGCGGGCTTTACGATCACCACGGAATGCTGCGACTATTATCTAAAGCACGACCTTAACTATCCAAAATCGCTCCAGGCGGAAGTCAGGAAAAATTTGGCGCGCCTGGAGAAGACCACCAGGAAAAAACTCGGCGATGCCAAGGACCCGCTCCTCGTGAGCGTGCGTTCCGGCTCCGCCAGGTCAATGCCCGGGATGATGGAAACGATTCTTAATCTCGGTCTGAACAGCAAGTCGGTCGAGGCATTGGGGCGCAACACCAAAAATGAGCGGTTCGCTTGGGATGCCTATCGCCGCTTTGTGCAAATGTATTCGTCGGTGGTTATCGGCCTACCTAAAGAGGAACTTGAAGAAAAATTAAGGGGAATGAAAACGCGCCGCGGCGTTAAGGACGACACGCAGGTGCCTGCCGAAGGCTGGCGCGAACTAGTGTCCGCCTACAAGGAATACTTTAAGTCAAAAACTGGGAGGGCTTTTCCGGAAGATCCAGAGGAGCAATTGTGGGGAGCGATTGGCGCAGTTTTTGGTTCCTGGAACGCTGAAAAGGCGGTGACCTACCGCCGCGTGGAACGCATCACCGGGCTGCTCGGAACAGCCGTCAACGTCGTGCAAATGGTCTTCGGCAATACTGGAGACAATTCGGGCACCGGCGTTTGTTTCACGCGCGATCCTTCGACTGGAGAGAAAATTTTCTACGGAGATTTTTTGATCAACGCGCAAGGCGAAGATGTGGTTGCCGGAATCCGGACGCCGATGCACCTGAACGAGATGTCGGCGCGAATGCCGAAAGTCTACAAGCAACTGGAGAAAGTGCGGCAATTGCTCGAAAAGCATTACCGCGACATGCAGGACATGGAATTCACCGTTGAGGAAGGCACGTTGTACATGCTGCAGACGCGCGTGGGGAAGCGCACGCCGGCGGCAACGTTCAAGATCGCCGTCGACATGGCCAAAGAGGCTCTCATTTCAAAGGAAGAGGCCATCGAGCGCATCAAGCCGGAAGACATCGACCGGCTGTTCTATCCGATTGTCGACCCGTCGACCGCGCGGGCGGACCTTGCCAAAAGAAAAATCGCAGAAGGAATCAATGCCGTGCCGGGAGCCGCAGTGGGGAAGGCCGTTTTCACCGCTGAAGAGGCCGAAACCATGGTCAGCGGTGGAGAGAAAGTGATTCTCGTCCGGCGCGAAACGAGCCCGGAAGATGTCGGCGGGATGTTTGTCGCCCAGGGAATCCTTACGGCCACGGGAGGCAAGACAAGCCATGCGGCCGTCGTCGCGCGAGGCTGGGGCAAGTGCTGCATCGTGGGATGCGAGCAGCTCGACATTGACTATGCCACAAAAGCCGCGCATGCCAACGGGAAAATCATTCATCAGGGAGATTGGATCACGCTCGATGGAAACGATGGCGTGGTCTATCAGGGTCAAGTCAAACTTTCCACACCCGAATTGCCGGAAGCGTTCTCCACGCTGATGGGTTGGGCGGATTCCATACGGAAACTGCATGTGCGCACCAACGCCGATACTCCGCACGATGCGCAAAAAGCCCGCGACATGGGCGCGGAGGGAATCGGCCTGGTGCGCACCGAACACATGTTCTTTAAGGATTTTGAATTCCCGGAGAAGAGCATTGAGAGACAACTGGCGATTCAGGAAATGATCATCGCCGACTCTTCCGCCGCCAGAAAGAGAGCCCTTGACAAGCTCTTGCCGTATCAGCGGCGCGACTTCATCGGCATCTTCAAGGTCATGGACGGCTTTCCCGTCACCATCCGGCTGATTGATCCTCCGCTCCATGAGTTCGTTCCGCACGACCCCGAAAAGCAGCGCGAATTGGCGGAGAAAATTGGCATCGACGTCGAAGTGATCGCGCGTCGCGTCGAACAATTGCATGAAGCCAATCCCATGCTCGGCCACCGCGGCTGCCGGTTGGCGATTACCTATCCAGAAATACTTGAAATGCAGGTGCGGGCGATCCTGGAAGCGGCGGTGGAATGCAAGATAAAGGGAATTAAAGTGATACCTGAGATCATGATCCCGCTGGTGATGGACCGGAAAGAACTTCAGATTCTGACGGACCGGACCAACCAGGTCGCGCAGCAAGTCATTCGAGAATCAAAAGTAAAACTTGAATACTTGGTTGGAACCATGATCGAGATTCCACGCGCGGCTTTGCTTGCGGACGAGATCGCCGAGGTGGCTGAATTCTTTTCCTTCGGCACAAACGATCTGACGCAAATGGGTATGGGACTTTCCCGGGATGATGCCGGCCGGTTCCTACCCGAATACGTGGATGAAAAGAAGGCCGGGATTTTTGCCGACGATCCGTTCCAGACGCTGGATGTGCACGGCGTCGGGATGCTCATCCGCTGGGGGATTGAGCGAGGGCGCTCGGTTCGTCCCAAACTGGAGATTGGAATTTGCGGCGAGCACGGAGGAGATGCGGCCAGCGTCAAGTTCTGTCACGAAGTAGAAATGGACTACGTCAGCGCGTCGCCATTTCGCGTTCCAATTGCCCGGCTCGCGGCGGCGCAAGCCGTGATCGAGGAACGCGCGGCCAAGAAAAGCCGCGGCAAAAAGGGTAAGAAATAACGCGGGGATGGGGCTGGGAGCGCCATTGTCTTGAATGGCTTTGGGCCGGACGCCAATCGAGAGATTGGTGTTCCCGGGTTTTCCGTCGCACGGTTCTCGCAGAGTACGGTTAATATTCTTTTGATTCGAGTCGGCTCGCCGACAGAAGATTTTTCTCCTGACACAATGCTCGAGGAATGATCGTGGCGAAACGGCTGGTCATCGGGATTTGCGGAGGCACCGGCTCAGGAAAGACCACCATCACCGAGCGGATTATTTCCGCGTTGTCGCCGGAAAGCGTACTGGTCCTGCAGCAAGATCATTACTACAAGGATTTGCCGCATCTTCCCCTGGAACAGCGCGCCCGGCAAAATTTCGATCACCCCGACTCCTTCGACACTCCTCTCCTGATCGATCACGTGCGGCAACTCCGCGAAGGCCACGCGATTGATCGGCCTGTCTACGATTTCACAAAACACCAACGAGCTTCCACCACTGTCCGCATGAACCCCTATCCCGCGATGATTCTCGAGGGCATCCTCATCTTTGAAAACAAGGCGTTGCGCGAATTGATGGACATCAAGATCTTCGTGGACACCGACGCCGACCTGCGATTTATTCGCCGGCTGGGGCGGGACATCCGTGAAAGGGGAAGAACCGTTGAATCCGTCGTCGACCAATACCTGGCGACCGTGCGGCCCATGCACATGGAGTTCATCGAGCCGTCCAAGCGGCATGCCGATGTGATCATCCCGGAGGGCGGGCATAACGAAGTTGGCATCGATCTGGTCATCCAAAAACTACGATCTTTGGTGACCGCCGACGGTTCACGAACTTAAGGGATCTTCGAAATATTTCCAGTTCCTTTCAAGTTAACGTGGATTCTAGGGGAAGGTTTTCATTCACTGTCGAAAGTTTGTCAAATCTCAAGTAGTAGTGGAGATGCATTGTCCTCTTGAATTCAATTTCAAATCTCAAATTTCAGATTTGAAATTTGAGATTTTAATTTAAGATTGGAGATTGTAAACCAATGGCTATTACTCGGACTGGATTTGTCTTGCGAATTCGGTTGGGAACCTCTAGTTAAACTTGAGGTTTGAATGTGCCAAACTAACGCATCTAGCCGGGTAAAGCCTCGGCGTTGCAAGTGAACCTCTAAATTAAATTCAGACTTTCACAAATTACGAATCACGTCCTCAGGTTGGCATTTTCAGGAAGAAATACAAGCCGAGGAAACCGAAAACCGTGTCCGGCGCCCAGGCGGCCAGAAGCGGGGGTAATTGGCCGACGGCTCCCATCGCTTCTGTGAGCGCCGCAGCGGCCCAGTAGATAATCGCGATTCCCACGCCCAGTGCCAAGCCGCCGACGGCGCCGCGCGTTCCCACCAGAATGGAAAAGGGGATGGCCAGCAGGATGATAATCGGAGCGACCAGCGGGAAGGAAAGCTTCTTTTGCAATTGCACCGAGAGTCGGGCGACGTCGAATCCGGCCTGCTGCAGGTCGCCGATGTAGCGTTGGAGCTGCCACCAGGTCATCTGGTAGGACTGGCGGACTTCCCGATTGAAATAAGACGGAGGCTCGCTAATTTCGTTCAAGGCATTGGCCAAGAAAGGAGTGTACCGAGTCAACTGCCCGTGATTGAAATCGCGGATCCATCCGGATTCAAGAATCCAGAGTCCCTGATGGCTGTCCCAGTGGGCGCGAGCGGCGTAAATGCGGCGCCGGATTTCGAAGGTGGCCGGGTCCAGCTCGAAGACATTCAATCCTCCGAACAATTCATGATCGGGATCGAAGAGTTCGTAGTTATAGATTTTCGCGCTTTCCCCAAAGATCCACTGGCGGCCGGGCTGGTAGTAAGTTTGCGCCGGGCGGCCCTTGATCTGGTTGCGCAGGGCGTCCTGGCGCTGATTGGCGAACGGCAAGTAAGTGTCGTCCAGCACCAGCAGGCTGGCCGCGAGAAAAATGCCGGCCAGCAGCAAGGGCAGGGCAATGCGGTACAAGCTGAGGCCGCTGGCCTTGAACGCGACGAGCTCGTTGTTTTTGGTCATCACCCCGAGGGTCACCAGCACGGAGACGAGCGCAGCAAGCGGGGCGAGTTGGTAGAACAGGTAGCAGGCGAGATAGACGAAGTACAAGGTGACTTCGACGAGGCCGGTGCGATGCTGGGCGATGTCGTCCAGCAGCTCAAAAAACGTGAACACCTCGAAGAGCAATATGAATCCTGTAGTTAATAATAAAAAATAGTAAATAAAATTGCGCAGCAGATACACGTCCAGAAGCTGGGGAATCCCGGTCCGGCTTTTCTTTCGAGCGAATATCCTTCCCCCGACTGGCGCGCCGTTCTGGGCTGCCGCAACGGGCTGCTTTTCCCGCGAAAAAATCTTCCAGATTCGCCACCCGGCAGCCCAGTCGAAAGCGGCGCCCGTCCGGCTGCTGCCCGGCATGCGCTCCAGCCGCGGCAACAGATACAGTCCCAGTCCTGCCGTAATCACGTTTGCCGACCAGATGCCCGCCCAGATGGGAATCGTCCCCTGGCGGGCGAGTTCCGTGCCGAATGTGAACATCAGGTAGTAACCGGAAACCAGGAGCAGTGTGATCAGAAAACCGGCGGCTCGGCCGCCGCGCCGGGGGCGCGCGCCGATCGGCGTGGCCAGCAACGCAAACGAGATGCACGCGAAGGGAAATGAAAGCCGGCGCTGAATTTCCACGTTCGCATCGCGCTGGCTGCGGCGCTCATGCCACAAGATGCTCATGGTCCGGCCTGGAATGCCGGGTTCGGAAACATGATCGCCTTCGGCCGATTTGACTTCCACGGGCAGGTCGCGCTGCCCAAACGCGGAAAGGGAATAGTGTCCCGGATCGGCGGGGGAAAACTCGTGAACGCTTCCGTTACGCAGGTGTAACTCTAGCTTGCCCTCGCTGCGGTCGGCAATTACAATCGCTTCCTCCGCCAATGTCAGGCGCGAGACGCCTTTGTCGATGCCAGCCAGGAAGACCCCTTTCCAACGTGTGGCGGCGGAATCAATGTCGTTGATGTACAGGACCATTTGGGGAAATCGCTCATCGAAGACGCGCGGGGCCACCTGGTAGGAAGCCTGCCCGGCGCGCAGGCGGTCCTCAATGGTCCGGAAGGTGCGCACGGAAAGTGGACCGAGCCAGAGCGTCATGGTGAAAGTGATGGCGGTGGCGCCGACTGCCAGTATGCCGACCGGAACCAGCAATCGCCGGCGGCCCATTCCGAGAGCGCTCATGGCAATCAGTTCGCTATCGGCCGACAAGCGCCCGAGAGCGATGAGCACGCCGACCAGTACGCCGATCGGGAGGGTTAGGCTGAGAATGCCGGGAAAAGTCGAAAGGAACAGAACGCCGATGGTCAACCAGGATCCCGGATGGCGCACCACCAGGTCCATCAGACGCACCAGCTGCGGCACGAAAAATACAAACGTGAATACGCCCAATCCCAGCGCGGCGTGGGAAAACAATTGGCGGCAAATGTACCGGTCAATCAGGCGCATCGTTTCGAGGCGCCATTCTAGCACGCCTGCGATGTGGAGCAGCGAGCTGTACTCGTTCCCTCCGCGCCAAGAAGGGCAACTCGCCGGACCGAAGGTGAATGGGGCGGTCCGGCGATGAACCGTGTTCACCTGATGATCTTGTGGCACATGCACCAGCCGCAATATCGCGACCCTTCCACCGGGCGTTATGTGCTTCCGTGGACGCGCCTTCATGCTCTCAAGGACTACTGGGGAATGGTCCGCGTGATCGAGGAATTTCCCCGAGTTCATGCCACGTTCAATGTGGTCCCTTCCCTGGGAGTGCAACTCGAAGAATATGCCAGCGGAAAATTCGACGAGCTGTCGTTTGCGGCCGCCTTTCGCCCGGTGGCGAACCTCACGCCCGAAGATAAATCCGAATTGATGCAGCGGGCCTTTCAACTGAACTACGACAATCTATTGGCGCGCTGGCCGCGATATATCGAGCTTCACCAGTGGGTGAGCGCCCAAGGCAGCGAACAGGCAACGCAAACTTTCGGGGAACGCGATTGGCGCGATCTTCAAGTCCTTTCTCAACTGGCCTGGATGGACGAGGAATATCTGGCGAGCGATCCAGTGGTTTCGCAGCTTGCGCGGAAGGGAGTCGATTACACGGAACAGGACAAGCAGCAGCTTCGTGACAAACAGATCGAACTGCTGGGGCGAGTCCTGCCCGAATACCGCAAAGCCGCTTCCACGGGACAAATCGAAATTTCAGCGACGCCGTTTTATCATCCCATCCTTCCTCTGCTGTGCGACACAGACATCGCGCGCGTATCCAATCCCAACACGCCGTTGCCCACGCCTGCCTTCCGCCATCCGGAAGATGCCAGGGAACAGCTTTTACGGGCGCGACGTTATCACGAACGAGTTTTCGGAAAGGCGCCCGACGGCCTTTGGCCCTCCGAGGGGTCCGTATCGGACGAAGCGCTTTCCCAGGCGGCCGATCTGGGGTTCAAATGGTTTGCCACGGATGAAGGTGTCCTCGGGCGGACCCTGGGCGCCGGATTTGGACGCGACGGCGCCGGCGTTCCGGACAATGCGGACAAACTGTACTCGCCGTTGCGCGTGCGTGTGGGCGGCAAGGAAATGGTGGGATTCTTCCGCGACCACTACTTGTCGGACCTCGTCGGCTTTGTCTACAGCCGGATGGATATGAATGCCGCCGCCGACGATCTTTACCAGCGCATTCGCGCCATAGGAGAACGCGTTCAGATCGGGCGCCCGCTGACGGTCTCTTTGATCCTGGACGGGGAAAATGCCTGGGAATATTTCCGCGGCAACGGCCGCGAATTCCTGCGGCAGTTTTACAGGAGAATCGAAAACGATCCGGATATCCATGCGCTGACGGCAAGCGAGGCCGCGGCGGCGGCTGGAGAAATCCCGCGGAACAACGGAATCTTTCCGGCTTCTTGGATTAGCGCCAATTTCGATGTGTGGATCGGGGCCGGCGAAGACGTCACGGCCTGGGACCATCTGCGGCGGGCTCGCGACTTCTATGCGCAGCAAGCGGACAATTCCGCCAAGGGCTTTCCGAAGGCGCCGGACGCCAACCAACTCCTGGCGTCATATGAAGCGCTCCTGGCGGCGGAAGGCAGCGATTGGTGCTGGTGGTACGGGCCGGAACACAGTTCTGCTAATGACGCGGAGTTCGACGCATTTTACAGGAAACTATTAACCGAAGTGTATCGTTCGTTGGGCGCCGAAGCGCCGGACGTCCTGGCTGAGCCGATCAAGCGGCAGCCTGTTCCTGCGCTGGTCTTGCCGCCCAGCACGTTTCTGCACGTGAAAGTGGACGGGCGCGAATCGACTTACTTTGAATGGATGGGCGCCGGCCTGTATTCCGCCGACCGCCGAAGCTCGGCCATGCACGGCCGCTTGATGCTGTTGCACGAAATCCGGTACGGGTTCGACGAGAAGCGGTTTCACTTAAGGGTGGACGTTTTCTCCGAAGCGTTGAAGGAACTTCGCGACGCCGAATTCCGGATCACCGTCCGTGCCGAGCAGGAATTGCGCGTGGTGGTCCGCTTCGAAGGAGGCCGCGTGACCGGCTACCTGGTCGAGTCGCGGGATCTGTGTCTCCTGGGGCCGGATGAAGTCGTGAAAGTCGCGTTTGACCGCATCCTGGAAGTGTCGGTGGCCAAGGAAATGTTTTTCCTTGGCACCCGAAAATCCATTTCTCTCGGGGTTGCCCTCTGGGAAGGCGGCCTGCCCTTGGATCTTCTTCCCGAGGAAGGGATGCTTGAAATCCAGCTGGGCGAGGATAATTTCGCCTGGTTTGTGGGTTAGCTCACACCTACGGCTAGCTGATAGATTAACTCGTGTGGCTAAGTTCTTCCCGGATCACGCGGCGCAGGGTAGCTTCCAATGGTTCCTTGGCGTCGCGAATGTGCTGGCTTAGCGCTTCGTTCATCAGCGATTGATAATTGCCGCCACCCGCTCGGTCGACCTGCTCGCGAAACCAGGCGAGAATATCATCGTCAATCCGGATCGTGATTCTGGTCTTGCCCTTTGGGATTGCGACAACTGCCCCGCGTTTTGCCTTTTTGAAATCGTATTCAGGTTTCATGGTTTCTTCCTCAGACGGGTGGGCGCTAGGCAGAGCCTGCCCCATCGTATTCTTGCCGCTCGCGCGGCGTTGCCGGCCGCGCCGAAATGAATCGGATTGTTTCGTCTCTCCAAACATAAACGACGACAAGAAGTCTGCCGAATAAATCCAACCCAGCCGTGATCCATCGCTCTTGCTCTTCTGCGTAAGGGTCGCGAAGGGTGAGAGCCTGTTCATCCTCGAGCACGCTTGCGGCGTCCGAGAAGAGAACGTCATGTTTGCGGAAGTTGGCGTTCGCTTTGACCAGGTCCCACTCGAATTCCACACCCCAGTGTATGCACAAATGTACATCACTGTCAAGGGCAGGACCGTCTTCCTGCTGAGGTGCTCCGTGCGGGTTAAGATTCTGAATCCAGCGAGATTTTTCGTTCCGCTAGACCGCAAGCCTTGGGTACTAGCTTGGGAGTGGTTGAAAATCAGCGCGCGTGGTGGATTACAGCCGGGCCGCACAGATTACCGATTATGCTTCCTTCTGGGAATGCGCGTAAGTATTTGATTTTACAGGGGATTTAATTTGCACCATTCGATTCGATTTGGCACGCCCATTGCTGTTTCCACAGCGTCATATTGAGTAGGCGGGCGAGGCACAAGAGGCTCGCGGCGACCGAGGGTCGGTCGAGGAGACATTTCAATGAGATACCTAAAGTACGCGGCATTGATCGGGGTATTCATGTTCCTGGCAGGAAGCGCTGCTCATGCCCAGGTTTTTGTAGGAGTCGGCCCAGGCTATTACGGCCCGCCTCCAAATTGCGTCTACGGGTATTACGATTATGCGCCGTATGCCTGCGCGCCTTACGGCTACTATGGGCCGGACTATTTTGACGGAGGCGTGTTCATTGGCGCGGGGCCGTGGTTCCGTGGCTACTACGGCCGTGGCTATTATGGCGGATGGGGCGGCTACTATGGTCGCGGTTGGTATGGAGACCATGAGGGATTCCGCGGCCGCGAGGGATTTCGTGGAGAAGGTGGAGGATGGCGTGGCGGAGGCGAATGGCATGGTGGTCGCGGATTCCAGGGTAACGAGGGGTTCCGTGGTGGCGGGGGCTTCCATGGTGGTGGCTTCCGCAGCGGTAACAGCATCCATAGTGGGGGCGAGTTCCACGGTGGCGGCAATGGCGGCGGGTTCCACAGTGGTGGTGGATTTCACGGAGGCGGTGGATTCCATGGCGGGGGTGGCGGGTCCCACGGCGGAGGTCACCGCTAATCGCCGAGGGGGCATGCGCTCTTAGGAGAACGGCCGGCAATGTTGGTTGCCGGCCGTTTTCTTTATTCTCATGTCTTTGACCTTCTTCCTGGGAACGCCAATCTCGTGATTGGCGGCTTGCGTAACGCCAATCGGGAGGTTGGCGTTCCCGGCCTTTCGCGCTAGAACAATTTGATCGCCAGAGAGGTGGGCCTCGTGCCCACGGGAATCATGGTGATGAGGCTTTGTGTGCGCACGCGAATCACAGCCAGATCGGCGGAATCTTCGTCGTCGACGAGGAGCAGCTCGCCGCTCGGATCGAGTGCGCAAGGGCCCGGGCGCCTTCCGGTGGGAATTTGAGGCAAGAGATGCCGGGTAGCCATTTCAATGGGTGTGACGTCGTTGGCCGCTGCGTCGGTTACATACACGAGGGAAGCGTCCGCGGTCATTGTTCCTTCCGTTGGCGCCGAGCCCAGGACCATTGATTCCGAAATTTCAGTCCTCCATGTATCGATAATCTCCAGCCCGTGCGAAGCGGGAACGTTGACGTAGAGTTCTCCGCCATCCGGCTTTAATAGCAATGCGGCGGGCGGGCCGGTGAGTTGCATGTTGGCCACCAGCACATGGCGCTTCAGGTCTATTGCGGAGACTTCGTTCGACCCGGTAGCGGAAACGAACGCGACGGAATCGTCCGGCAGGATGGCGACTTGCTCCGGGTGGGCAGCGACGCCGATGGTGGCCAGAGAAGCCAGCGTCGCGGCGTCGAAAATTTGCACGGTGGAGTCATCGCGATTGGGTACGACGATCTGCTTGCCGTCGGGCGTTACGCGTGCCAGCCAGGGCCGCTTTCCTGTGCGCGCGCGCCCGACAATTTGCCCCGTTCTGCAATCAATGGCCACGAGCGACGCCGACCCGGAAGCAGCCACATAGACGCGGTTTCCGTCCGGCGAAAAATCGAGCGCAAACGGCGACTGCCCAACGGGAATGCGCGCCAAAACCTGGCCGTTGGAAGAGTCGATCACAAACGCATACCCGCCTTCCGTCGAAACCCCCCATACCTGATTGAATTTCGGATGCGCCCGCAGGCCGGACGGAGTGGGACCAACCGCAATCGTGGCTATCTTACTGACGCGAATCAAGTCCACGACGGACACCGTGCCGTCTCCCGCGTTGCCTACAAAAGCGTACAGGCGCAAGTCCGGCCGCAGGAAGGAGGGGCGGCGCTCGCGTGCGATTTCGACGGTGGCCGAGGCCACGATCAGAATCGCGGGGATCAATAAGCGGTAGTTGAGGCGGTGCAGCATCGCGAGCCAATGATTCTGCCACAGAGATCCGGAGTCACAGAGGGGAAACGGCAAAAGGGCAGGCCGGACGGCGGTTCAGAGTGGGTGTCCCTGATTTGCCGGGGACATTTCGTGGCTCCGGGCTGGTTACGTGTGCAACTCAGTTCACGCAGAAGATAAGAATCCAGAAGATTAATGCAGCCCTGCGCCCTCTCCGAGCATCGAAAGGGCTATGGCAAATGGCGTCCCGAACCCGAGCCTCACGCCTCGTGATATGTTCGCCGCCTGGGGGAGGATCCTTACCGGCAGGGTCCCCATGCTGTCGATCGAGATCACCCGGGAGTGTCCTCTAAGCTGTCCCGGATGTTATGCGTACGGAGATACGCATCTTGGCGGCGGGATCACTCTGAGTGATCTGAATGACCTGCGCGGCGATCAGTTGGTGGAAGGCGTACTTCAGTTGGTCCGCAAGCACAAGCCTCTGCATGTTTCACTGGTCGGCGGGGAACCGATGGTCCGGCATCGCGAGTTGAGCCGGATCCTTCCGGCGCTGGCTAAGATGGAAGTCTTCACGCTGGTGGTGACGAGCGGCGTGCTTCCCGTTCCGGTCGAGTGGATGAGCTTGCCGCGAGTCCGCGTGGCCATTTCCGTGGACGGACTGCCGGAACACCACGACATCCGGCGCAAGCCGGCGACCTACGAGCGCATCCTCAAAAATATCGAAGGCCGCGAGGTCAACATCCACTGGGTGATTACGCGGCCGATGCTGGAGCGCGCGGGTTACCTCGAAGAGTACGTGAAATCCTGGAGCGCGCGGGCCGAAGTGAATCGCATCTGGGTGAGCGTCTACAGCCCTCAAATCGGAGAGCACAGCCCTGAAACTTTGACCCGAGCCGACCGGGAAACGTTGGCCCGGGAATTGCCAGCATTGGGCAAGCGGTATCCAAAATTTCTCTTCAACGAAGGTCTCGCCAATGCGTTTCTCCATCCACCGAAGAATCCCGATGAATGCCTTTTCGCGAAGATGTCAGCCAACTATTCGGCGGATTTTGAAACGCGCGTCGAGCCCTGCATTTTCGGCGGGACGCCGGACTGTTCCCAGTGTGGATGCGCGGTCAGCAGCGGCCTGCATTGGGTCCGGGGGATCAAGCTGGCAGGTCCCGTGAAGGTCGATCATTTCATCGGCAGCTCGGTGAAGATCGGCCTCATGATGAACCGCCTGCGATCGCGCGCGGCGCAGCCTTCGCGATGGAATCAACCGCCAACATCCCAAGGTCCCAAAGGCGACGAGTTAATTCAAATCCAATCCTGACGATCTTGGCAGGACAGCCACTCTTGGCTGTCCCGCTCATTCTGGATAAGTCAAAAATGGACAGCCAAGAGTGGCTATCCTACGCGCGGATGTGTTTGCTGCTGGAGCAGGCATCCGATAGAATGATGTGCTTATCACTCATCTGTGGGCGCCTGAGGGCGCCTGAAAGCTTACTGAGGGAATGGCTGACCCATTGATCGGCGCGGAACCCGCCTACGACCTAGACGACGAATATCGTCCCGAACCTGAACCGATTCCCCAGCCTCCTGCTTGGCAGGATGGCAGCTTCCGCATCGGGATTCACACTTCGATTGCCGGAGACATTGCGGGAGCGCTGGATTCTGCCGCGAAGCTTGGCGCCAACGCGCTGCAGATTTTCTCTTCGAGCCCGCGGATGTGGCCGCGCGGAGGCTCGCGCATTGCGGAGGCGGACGCGGCGAGGTTCCGGGCGCGGCGCGCGGAGCTTGGCCTCGGGCCGCTGGTGATTCATGACAACTACCTGATTAATCTGGCGTCGCCCGATCGAGTGATGCGCACGAGGTCGATCCAGGCGTTTCATGATGAACTGGTCCGCGCGGTATCGCTGGGCGCGGATTTCCTTGTCGCGCATCCGGGTTCCGGCCTGGGGACGGACGGACCACAAGCGATCGCCGAAATCGCTCAGGGAATGCGGCATGCGGCGAAGGGAATGAAACTCGGCGGGCTGCGAATTCTTGTCGAAAATACATCCGGAATGGGCTCGGCAGTGGGCGCGCGGTTTGAAGAGATCAAGGCCATCCTGGATCAGACCGGGGACTTGCCGATGGGAGCGTGTCTCGATACGGCACACACGTTTGAAGCCGGGTACGACATCACTACCGAAGAAGGGCTGGAGGCAACGATAGGCGCCGTGGACCGCACGGTGGGGCTGGACCGCGTCTATGTGTTGCACGTCAACGACTCGAAAACGCCGCTGGGGTCTCGCGTTGACCGGCACGAACATATCGGGCGCGGCAAGATTGGGCTGGCGGCATTTGGCAGGATTCTAAATCATGCGCGTCTCGGTCCTGGGTTGCGGGGATTGGCGGGGCGCGCGTTTATTCTGGAGACTCCTATCGACCGGCCGGGGGACGATCGGCGCAACGTGCGGGCGCTTTGGGAATTGGTGGGCTTGAGCGTGCGGCATGCGCCTCGGGCGGAGAATGGGTTTTCGATGTTGAAGGCGAAAGCAAAGACGAAGACAAAGACAAAAGCTTTAACACAGAGAACACAGAGGGGGAAAAAGAAGAGGAAAAGCGCGAAAGCGAAACGCTGAGAGATGTGGGGCACAATTTTATTGGTGCGCAAATTGATTGGGACGGAAAAGGAAACGTGACGGAATACGATCCACAGGCGATTGAGATGAAATGGCAGGCGCGGTGGAATGCGGACCACGCGTTCGAGGTCGACGCTAATCCATCGAAGCCGAAATACTACGTGCTCGAAATGCTGCCATACCCTTCGGGGACGATGCACATGGGGCACATGCGCAATTACACGATCGGCGACGCGGTGGCTCGGTTCCGGCGGATGCAGGGATTTCACGTCATTCATCCAATGGGCTGGGACGCGTTCGGATTACCGGCGGAAAACGCGGCAATTCAGCGGGGGATACATCCACGCGAATGGACGAACACCAACGTCGCGTCGTTCAAGCGAGTAATGCAGAGGTTCGGCTTCAGCTACGACTGGCGGCGCGAAATTTCCACGTGCGAGCCGGAATACTATCACTGGAACCAGTGGTTTTTCCTGCGCATGCTGGAGCGCGGCGTTGCGTACCGCAAACGCAGCCGCGTGAACTGGTGCCCGAAATGCGCCACGGTGTTGGCGAACGAACAGGTGGTGAACGGCTGCTGCTGGCGACACGAAGACACGCCAGTCGAGGCGAAAGAGATCGAGCAGTGGTTCCTGCGAATTACGCAATACGCCGATGAGCTGCTCGACGGACTTCAGCATCTCGAAAGCGGGTGGCCCGAGCGTGTCCTGACGATGCAGCGCAACTGGATTGGGAAATCGCGCGGCACGCGCGTGCGATTTGCTGTCGAGGGATTTCCCGATACCTCGATAGAAGTGTTCACAACGCGCGTGGATACCATTTATGGGGCTTCGGGGCTGATTCTCGCGCCTGAGCATCCGCTCCTCGAGAAACTGATCGCCGGCGTGAGTGGCCAGGCCGCGGTCGAAGAGGAATTGCAGCGCCTGCGCCGCCGGCTCATGCGCGCGGCCGATATCGCCACTGCGGAAAAGGAGGGATTTTTCACCGGCCGTAATGCCACCAATCCGTTCAGCGGCGAAAAAATTCCCATCTGGGTCGGGAATTTCGTCCTGATGGAATACGGTACGGGCGCGGTGATGTGCGTTCCGGCGCATGACCAGCGCGATTTTGAATTCGCGACTAAGTATGGACTGGCGATACCCATCGTCGTGCAGCCAAGCCTGGGCAAAGAGCTTACGCCAGAGTCGCTCAACACCGCCTATGTTGAGTACGGCAGGTCCGTGAATTCAGGGCCTTACACCGGCCTTGCCTCCGACAAAGCCATTGAAAAAATGTCGTCCGATGCCGAGACTCGCGGATTCGGTAAGGGCGAAATTATTTTCCGCCTGAAGGACTGGGGCATTTCGCGGCAACGATACTGGGGCACGCCCATTCCTGTAATCTACTGCGGGAAATGCGGAATGACGCCCGTGGCGGACGAGGACTTGCCGGTGGTTTTGCCGGCGGAGGTGCGAATCACGGGCGAGGGGCAATCCCCGCTCGCAAGCGATCCGGAATTTGTAAACGTGAAATGCCCGAAGTGCGGCGGCGCGGCGCGGCGCGAAACGGACACGATGGACACGTTCATCGATTCGTCCTGGTATTTCTACCGCTATGCCGATCCGCACAACGACAAGGCGGCATTCGATCCCGCGCTCGTGCGTTACTGGCTGCCGGTCGACCAGTATATCGGCGGGATCGTGCACGCCATCCTGCACCTCTTGTACACACGATTTTTCTGCATGGTGATGCGCGATCTCGGCCTGGTGAATCACGATGAGCCGGTAAAGCGCCTCTTTACGCAGGGCCTGGTGCTCAAGGGCGGAACGGCCATGTCGAAGTCGAAAGGCAACGTCGTGGGCGCGGAAGAAATGGCGGACAAGTACGGCTGCGACACCGGGCGGCTCTACACGCTGTTCGCGGCGCCGCCGGAGAAAGATCTGGAATGGAGCGAACAGGCGATCGAAGGCTGCGCGCGTTTCCTGCAGCGCGTGTACCGGCTGGTGTCCAGACACGCCGAACGGCTAAGGACAGTGCAAGCGAAGGGCGCGGCAGCGGCTTCGCTCGATTCGGCGACGCCGAAGGAAAGAGCGCTGCTGCGCAAGGCGCATCAAGTGCTTCGGCGCGTGACGCACGATTTCGAGTCGCGCTGGCATTTCAATAGCGCCATCGCGCTGCTGATGGAACTGATCAACGAAATTCACGCGCAAGAGCCGCTCGAAGAGGGGGTGCGCCCCGAAATCGCCAAGGAAGTATTCGAGCTGCTGATCATGATGCTCAATCCGATGGTGCCGCATCTCGCCGAGGAGTTGTGGCAAATTCTCGGCCACACGCAGAGCACGCTGGCGCACTCCGCCTGGCCGAGGTTTATTCCCGAACTGGCCGCGGAAGATCAAGTGGAAATCCCCGTCCAGTTTAACGGCCGATTGAAGGGGAGAGTGCTGGTCGAAGCCGGGCTGGATAAGGAGGCCCTGGCGAAACGCGTGCTTGCCGATCCGAAAATTGCGCAACTTTTGAACGGCCAGCGCGTAGTAAAGGTTATCGCCGTGCCGGACAAGCTGGTTAACCTGGTAGTGGGCTAACGCGATGCATGTTGCATGCTTCGAGGTCAAAAACTGGGACCGCAGATATCATATTTGAAATTTCAGATCTGCGATTTGAGATGCAAATCATACCTGTTCGGGAAATGAACTTGAATTTATCTCAAATTTGAAATCTGAAATTACAAGTATGGATGCAACGCATCCTAGCGCGAAAATGAATTGAGGATTGAATGAACGCGGAAAAATGCCGGAACGAAGATCCGGCCTTATGAGGAAAGAATGAGCGAGCGCGGCGGCATCGTTGTGCTGGATTTCGGCGGGCAGTACACGCAGTTGATTGCCCGACGAATCCGCGAGCAACAAGTGTTCAGCGCGATCCTGCCTTGCACGGCGGGGATTGAGCAGATACGCAAGTATGAGCCTGCGGGAATTGTTCTCTCCGGTGGGCCGAATTCTGTGTATGACGCGGGTGCGCCGCTCTGTGACACCGGAATATTGTCCATGGGATTGCCGGTGCTGGGCATTTGCTACGGGCTGCAATGGATGACGCACAATTTGGGCGGGCGCGTCGAACGAGCGGATCGCCGGGAATACGGCAGGGCGGAACTGCTGGTGAAAGACGGTTCGGCGCTGTTCGCGGGTCTGCCGAAGAAACTGCGCATTTGGAACAGCCATGGCGATCACGTGCGCGCGCTTCCGGCGGGCTTTCACGTGACCGGTGAAACGGGCAATGCCGTGTCCGCCGCCGAAGATCCGGCGCGGAAATTGTACGCCGTCCAATTTCACCCGGAAGTGCGGCACACCGATTGCGGCTCCGAGATTCTGCGCAATTTTGTCTTCGACATTTGCCATGCGCAGCCGTTGTGGAGCGGCGCGGCCTTCATCGCCGAGACCGTGGAATCGATTCGCAAGCAAGTCGGCAATGACCGCGCGATTTGCGCGCTGAGCGGGGGAGTGGATTCCGCCGTGGCCGCGGTCATCGTGCACCGCGCGATAGGAGACCGCCTGACGAATATTTTTGTAAACACCGGCCTTCTGCGGAAGAACGAATACCGCGAAACGCTGGAATTGCTTCGTGGCCGGATGGGCCTTCAGGTGATCGGCGTGGACGCGTCTGAACGCTTCCTCGCGCGTCTAAAGGGAGTAGTGGAGCCGGAAGAGAAGCGCAAGAAGATCGGCGGGGAATTTATCGCCGTGTTTGACGAACAGGCCCGCCAGCTGGCCAGAGGCCCGGACCGCGCCGGATTCCTGGTTCAGGGAACTCTGTATCCAGACGTGATCGAATCCGTGGCGGTGCGAGGCCCGTCGCAGACGATCAAGACGCATCATAATGTAGGAGGGCTTCCCAAGGATCTGCCCTTTGCGTTAATCGAGCCTTTGCGCGAACTGTTCAAGGACGAAGTGCGCAGCATCGGCCGCGAACTGGGGCTCCCGGAAGAAATGCTGACCAAGCACCCGTTTCCCGGCCCAGGTCTTGCGGTGCGGCTATTGGGCGAGGTGACGGAAGAGCGCCTCGCGCCGCTGCGAGAGGCGGACGCGATCGTGGTCGAAGAAATTCGCCGCGCCAGCCTGTACGAAAAAGTATGGCAGGCGTTTGCCGTTTTGCTCCCGGTGCGAAGCGTGGGAGTAATGGGCGATGAAAGGACCTACGGGTTTACGATCGTTGTCCGAGTGGTGGAATCGGAAGACGCCATGACAGCCGATTGGGCGCGCTTGCCGGCGGAAGTCTTGGAGCGCATTTCCACGAGAATCGTCAATGAAGTGAGCGGGATTAACCGCGTGGTGTACGACATCAGTTCCAAGCCGCCGAGCACGATTGAGTGGGAATAGAGAGAGTAAATTTCAAATTTGAGATTTGAAATGAAAATCAAAACCGGATGGAAGCGAATTGAAAATTGAAGAGGCGGGAATGAGGAGTGGAGAGAAATTGAAGAGGCAGGAAAAAAGCAGCGGGGGGAGAGTAAGGGGAATGGAAGTGGAGGGAAAGAGGAGCGTATGTACCGGAATGAAACAGGGATGGATAAGGGTGGATTGGCTGCGGCCCGGGTGGTATTACTTTGGTCGTGAAACGACCCCTGAAAGCAATACCACCCGAGCCCTCAAGCCTGTATGGCAGAGAGCGCTTTTCCGGCCCATTGGACGGGATCGGAAACTCGCCGGACTTAGCGAGTGGCCATCTTCTGAGCCATGTAAAGCAGGAGCCGGCGGTCGCCTTCTTCAATGCGACCCATGAGCCTGCGAAACTTGTTCAGAAGACGGGCCTCTTTCCCGGCGCTGCCCCAGACGATCTCGTCGGCGCTTTTGCGCTTCAGAATGTTGGGAAGGACGGGGGGTTGTTCTCCGTCATAGAAGAGTTGATAGAGAGGGACGTCCAAAGCGCGCGCCATTTTCTCCAGCGTTTCAATGGCCGGAACCGTGTGGCCATTCTCCACGCGAGAGATATAGCAACGGAGCAGTCCGGTGCGCTTTTCGATGTCCCCTTGGGAAAACTTTTTGTCCTCGCGCAGTGCGCGAAGCCGATCGCCGATAATCATGTCGGCATTGTTACACAGAGTTATAATGCCTGCAAGCACGAATGTTGAACAATCTGAAAAGATTCCGTAACCGGGAAGCGATGGCAAACGTCACAAATTCAGAGGCCCTCCGCGGGACCGAGGCTGCGAACGAGAAAGGGTCCGTGACCCCGGCGGAGAAGCAAAAAGAACTCGTGCTCCGCGCGCAGGATGGCGATGTGAGCGCGTACGAAGAATTGGTGAGGATCCACCAGCATCGGGTACTAGCCGTCGTGGGCGGGATATTGCGAGGCAGCGAGGACGTCGAGGATGTGGCCCAGCAGGCGCTGGCCAAAGCTTACTTTTCCATCCGGCGCTTCGACTTGCGGTCGGCGTTCGGCACCTGGCTGTACAAGATCGCCGTCAACGAATGCTGGGATTATTTGAGAAAGAAGAAGGTGCGCCGGCTGGTGTACGAAGCAGACCTCAGCGAAGAACAGGTGCGGAAATTGGAATCATTGCCGGAACATGGCTACGGCGGGCCGCTGCATCGGGAAGACACCGGTCGCAGGCTCGAGCAACGGCAATTGCTGGAGCGATTGCTTGGAGCACTCGAGGAGAAGGACCAGCTGATGCTGGTCATGAAGGAAGTGGAAGGATTCTCGGTGGAGGAAATCGGGGATGTCCTGGGACTCAACGTCAACACTGTGAAGGTACGGCTATTCCGGGCGCGCGGGCGGCTTGTGGAAATGTACCGGAAGCGGATGCAAAAACGGTCGGCAGCGCGGGAAGGGCTCAGGCCGCGAAGGAGTGAAAAAGGTGTTTAACAAATCGAATATTCCGATGCGATGCCGAAAATTCGAATCGCGATTCGAAGACTATCTGGGTGGCGCGGCGGACTCCGAGTTGCACGACCACCTGACCGTCTGCCAGGATTGCCGCGCTGCGCTGGAAGATTCGCGGCTGGCGGGCAGCTTGCTCCGCGAGGCCTGGGAGCCTGCCAGCGAGCCGAGCCAAACGTTTCTGGCGAATGTGATGGCCAGGATTCATCGGGAAGAGGAGCGGGCGAAATCTCCCGGGGCATTCTGGGCTCCGCTGGAATTCCTCGCTTCCCGACTGTCCTTGACGGCAGCCGTGGTCTTGCTCGCTCTCTCGGTCTATCTGGTGGAATTTGGTCCGAGCCGAACCGTGACATTGGGCTCGATTCGCACCGAACTGAGCGCCAGCGATTTTCCGCAGCCTCCAGGGGATCCGGTAAGCAACGAAGAAGTGCTGCAATCTCTGGCTGAGAGGAACAATGAACGCTAATCAAGGCAACCGTAAGGCAGTCCTGCTCGTTTCCATTCTCTTCGTCCTGGGCATTGCGCTCGGAAGCATGGGAACCTACCTGGTGACCACGCAAGTGCAAGCCGCGCGCCCGCATCCCTCGCTCAGCCACAATTACGCCGGTACGGTGGCCATGTATACCCGCGGCTTAAGCCTGAGCCCGGACCAGCAGAAGCAACTGGAGGCCATCTTCAACGACGTGCGCGGCAATTACGAGGCATTGCACAAAAAACTCGACCCCGAATACGAACAGGTTCGCCAGCAGGGCCGGGAGCGCATCCGCCAGATTCTAACCCCCGAGCAACGCCCGAAATTCGAAGACTTATTGCGCCAGATCGACGAGGATCGCCGCCGGCGTGCCGCGGAAGGCCACGACTAGATCCTGAGCGTTTGGTCCTCTGTTCCGGAGAAAAACTCAAACCATGGCGCGGCTCGTTGAAATCCTCAAAAGTCTGTGGCTAAGGTCTATGGCGCATCGCGCTCTGCTCGTTGCGCCGCCGGTAGCGCTGTTCCTGTGGGTGGGTTACGTTACTGTCGGGGCCCGCACAGCCGCGCAATATTTCACCGCCAAGGTGGAGCACGGCGATATTTCGCAGGTGGTGCAAGCCACAGGGACGATTAATCCCGTCAATACCGTGTCAGTCGGTGCGGTGGTTTCGGGGAACGTTGTTTCCGTCAGTGTTGACTTCAATTCACAAGTGAAGAAGGGCGATGTCCTCGCCCAAATCGACCCGGTCCCCTTCGAGAACGCCCTCGCTCAGGCCCAGGCGTCGTACCTGAATTCGGTGGCGAATGTCGCAAATCTGGAGGCGCAGATCGGCACGGCCACCGCCAATGTGGCGACGATGAAAGCCAACGTTGCCAAGGCCCATGCGACTACCGTTGATATGGGAACGCAGCAGAAGCGAACAAAGTCGCTTGCGGAGCAGGGAGTATTGTCGGCCCAGCAGAACGACGATGCGCAGGCCAACTATGACGGAGCGGTGGCGGCGGAGAACGCTACCATCGCTCAAGAAAAGCAAGCCGAATCGCAACTGGCCGCCACGGTTGCCCAGCGAGACCAGGCCAAGGCTCAGGTCCTGATTCAAAAAGCCGCGGTGGATTCCGCCAAATTACAGCTGAGCTATTGCACCATTCGCGCGCCCATCGATGGCACGGTGATCAACCGAACCGTGAATGTCGGCCAGGCGGTAGCGGCCAGCTTGCAGGCGCCCAATCTTTTCAGCATTGGTCAGGATTTGAAACACATGCTTGTCTACTCCAACACCGATGAGGCCGACGTGGGCCGCATTAAGGTCGGCAAGCTGGCGACTTTCCGAGTGGATTCTTTTCCCCGCGAGACTTTTAACGGAACCGTCTCGCAGGTGCGCATGAACGCCACGACGATTCAAAACGTGGTTACCTACAACACTATGATCGCGTTTGATAATATTGACTTGAAGCTCTTTCCCGGGATGACCGCGTATATCTCCATACCAGTCGCGGAAGCCAAGAACGTTGTCGAGATCCCCAACGGCGCCCTGCGATTCAAACCGGACCTGACGGACAGCGAGCGCACAGCCCTTTACGCAAAGTACGGAGTAACTGACAGCACGCGCGCAACAGCGGCTGGACGAATTGCGGCGACATCGGCAGATGGCGCGGCCGCAGCCAGTTCGGGCGGCGCCGAAGCTGCGAACGGTCCTGCCGCCGGACAAACGCCTGGCGCACAGGGCGGGCAAGGCGGGTCAGGCGGCGGTGGGCGCAAAGGGCAAGGCGGACCCGCTGCGGGCGGAAACAGCAGGCGGCAAGACTCTGCGATTGTTTGGAAGCTGCTTCCCAACAAGACACTAGAGCCCGTGCAGATCTCTCTTGGGGTCACCGACTTCACCTTCACCGCGCTCGTCAGCGGCAACCTGAATCCGGGAGACGATCTGGTCATCGGCCAATCCGCGAACAAAGCATCGGCTACTCAGGCGCAGGCGCGCGGCCCTGTAGGCGGCCCCGCCGGCGCAACTGCCGGCGTCCCGCGCAGGTTCTAGGCGGGTTTACAATACCCTCTGATGGCCGATCAAATCACGATCGCAATGGAACCGAAGGAAACCGTGGCGGACGGCAAACCTGTCATTCGTCTCGAAAACGTCTTCAAGACATATGATCTGGGGGAAATTCAGGTCCAGGCCCTTCGTGGGGTGTCGCTCGAAGTGTATGAAGGTGAATTTGTCGCGGTCATGGGGCCTTCGGGCTCCGGCAAGTCCACGATCATGAATATTTTGGGATGCCTGGACCGCCCCACCAAAGGGCGCTACTTTTTGGACGGCGTGGACGTATCGGGGATGACTAAGACGGAACTGGCGAGGATTCGCAACCGGAAATTGGGATTCGTGTTCCAGCAATTTAATCTGCTGTCGCGGACTTCGGCCGTCGAGAACGTGGAGCTGCCTACGGTCTACGCGGGCATTAGTCCCGGGGAGCGCACCAAGCGCGCCATGGAGGCGCTCACTCGCGTGGGACTTGCCGACCGCGCCGGGCATCACCCTTCGCAACTCTCCGGCGGACAACAGCAGCGCGTGGCCATTGCCCGTGGTCTGGTGAACCGGCCCTCGATCCTGCTGGCCGACGAACCCACCGGGAACCTCGACAGCCGGACTTCAGTCGAGATCATGGACATTTTGCAGACGCTGAATAACGAGCAGGGCATCACGATTGTTTTGGTGACGCACGAACCCGACATCGCGCAATACGCCAAGCGCAATTTGCTTTTTCGCGACGGCAAATTGAAGCGGGACAGCCTGGTGCGGGACCGCTTCGACGCGCGTGAGGTGCTAAAATCGCTTCCCACGGTCGAGCAGCAAGCCGCAGAGGATGCGGCAGAGGAGGCCCAAAAGCTGGCCAGAGCCAATACTACCGTATGATTTTCGCGGCCATCTGAATTGCACATGGACTTCATGAACACATTTCGGCTTGCTCTGCGGGCCCTGGCGCGCAACAAAATGCGCTCGGCGCTGACGATGCTCGGCATCATTATAGGAGTAGGCGCCGTGATCGCCGTGGTGAGCATTGGCCAGGGTGCCCAATACCTCGTGCAGCAGGGAATTCAAGCCATGGGAACGAACGCCGTTTTCATCGCGGCGGGAAGCAACCGCGCGGGCGGAGTGCGCCAGGGATACGGCGGCGTGAAGACGCTTACGGTGGACGATATGAACGCCATCCTGCGGGAAATTCCCCTCATTAAGCAGGCCGCGCCGGCGCTTACCAGCCGCCAGCAAGTGGTGTACGGAAACCAGAACTGGAACACCAGCATTACCGGCACGGCGCCGAATTATTTCGATATACGCACCTGGCCGGTACAGGCCGGATCCGTCTTCAGCGATGAAGAGGTGGACATCGCCGCGAATGTGTGCGTCATTGGAACCACCGTCGAAAAAATCCTGTTCGCGGACGAAAACCCGATCGGGAAGACGATCCGCATCGGCAACCTTCCATTTCGTGTGGACGGCGTCCTGGAGTCGAAAGGGCAGAATGTGACGGGGCAGGATCAGGACGATGTGATCTTCGCGCCGTATACTACCGTGCAACGGAAAATTTCCGGGATCACCTGGCTCCAGTTCATCGCTGCCTCGGCCGTTTCGCAGGAGGCGTCGGTGGCGGCGGTCGCTCCGATCACCAGCCTGCTGCGCGAACGGCACCGCATCCGTCCCGGCGACGACGATGATTTCCTGATTCGCACGCAGGCGGACATTGCCGACCTGCAGAATCAAACGCAGGCGACCATGACCTATCTGCTCGGAGGGATCGCGTCGGTTTCGCTACTGGTCGGGGGGATCGGGATCATGAACATCATGCTGGTTTCGGTCACGGAACGCACGCGCGAGATCGGGGTGCGCATGGCCGTCGGGGCCACCGAAGACGACGTGCGCCGGCAGTTCCTGGTCGAGGCGGTGACGCTCAGCATGATGGGCGGGTTTATCGGAATTATTTTTGGACTCGTGGGTTCGGCGCTGATCAGCAATTTGTTGTCGTGGCCCACGCTCATTTCCGGCAAGGCCATCATCGCCGCGGTAATTTTCTCTGCCGCCGTCGGCATCTTCTTCGGCTACTATCCCGCGCACAAAGCCGCGCAGCTCGATCCCATAGAAGCATTGCGGTATGAGTAGAAAGTAGGAAGGGCTTCCGCCTGTCCGGTTTTCGGTTCAAAGAAAAATCAAACCCGACACGCTGAAGCCCGTCCTACCAAACCTAAAACGGAATATCTTCGTCGGTAACTTCAGGGGCTGCCTGCTCGCGCTCCGCCGGCGCGGAAGGTTCGCCGTCAAAATCCGCCGAGCCGGCAGCCGCGCTGCGCGCCGCGCCGCCGCCCATCGAATCCGAACGCGAGCCCAGCATGCGGAAGTTTGTAGCATTTATTTCGTAGCTGGTCTTCTTTTGACCTTCCTTATCCGTCCACTCACCTGATCGAATGCTCCCTTCCAGATAAATCTGCGCGCCCTTCTTCAGGTACTGCTGGGCAATTTCAGCTTGCTTGCCCCATACGGTGATCCTGTGCCACTCGGTGCGCTTTTGGCGCTCGCCGTTCCTGTCCTTGTACGATTCATCGGTGGCCATGGAAAAGTGGCAGACAGCTTGGCCGCCGCTTGTGTAGCGTGTCTCTGGATCTTTGCCCAAACGTCCTACTAGAATCACTTTGTTGACGGACATGATTTTTCTCCAATTAACTGAGGAAGATAACACGGCCAAGAGCAGCGTGCAAATTTTAGCGGGCGGGGATTAAAGTGGGAGGACTCCGAAATCGGGGTCGCGGCGGTCTCCGTGTTCTCTGCGACCTCTGTGTCAAATATTTTGCGGCGGAAAGGCTTAACGCAGAGAACGCGGAGAGAACACAAGGGTTACAGAGAAAGTAGGCGCAAGCGAAATCCGAAATGTAAAGCGCCTTGATGAATCACGAATCACGAGTGATGAACCACGATTCGCGCACTAGCCGGCAGTCGCGCCCATTTCCTTCAGCTTGGCGGCGGCGCGCTTGGCTTCGTCGGTGCCGGGATACAGGCGAACTACCGCGCGCAATTCGCGCACAGCGGAGGCCTTCTGGCCAAGTTCGGCCAGGCAAAGTCCCTTCCTCATCCGGGCCGAAGCCGTCTTGAAGCTCTTCGGATAATTTTCAATCACTCTGTTGTAAGCGTCGAGCGCCACTTGATATTGATTTTGCATGAAGGCGACTTCACCAAGATAGAACTGCGCGTTGGAAGCCAGGTCCGTGTCGCCGTAATACTTCATGTAGTCCTGAAATTCCTGCGTGGCCAGGTCGTAATGCTTGCCGTTGATGTCCCGCAGGGCGTTGGAATACAGCACATCGGCGGATGCGGGCGGGCCGGAAGCGGATGGGGCAGGGCCACCAGGCGGGATCGTCGGCACTGTCCCGCTGGGACCGGTCATCGCCGCGGGCGAAGCCGCTCCTGGAGCCGGCGAGGCCAATTTCGAGTCCACGTTTTGCAAGGTGTTTTGGATGTCGGTGAGTTTCTGATCGAGTTTGCCCATGCGCGCCTGCAAGTCGGCGACGTTATCCGAAAGGCCTTGCACCTGCGTGCCCATGGTGTCCAGTCGCGCCCCGGAAGCAGCCGAGAAGTCCTGCGTGGTCTTCTGGACGGCGGACATGGAGGTGTTGAGCTTGTTGACCGAGTCCAGCGACTGCTCGATGAGCGTGCGCTGCACGGCGGCATTTTGCGTGATCTCCATCTGCATGTTCTGCTGGCCCTGAATGAGCTGGGTCACGCCGGTTTGCAGTTCAATGATTTCGCGCGCAACCGCGCCCGCCGGCGCGGGGCCGAATAACGTTCCGCCAAGAGCTCCAGCGAGCATGGCGGCGCCAAAAAATAGAATCCATCGAATACGCAAGGTGGGCCTCCTCCGAGGGGGTCTCCTCGTTCTTGATATTTCTCCAAGGCTGGCCGGCCACATCGTCAGGCCGGCCAGCCCCGGAGGCTGATTCCAGCTACTTACCCATTACGAAATGGGCCCTACGATTCTGCTGGTAGCACTCTTCCGTGGATGCTGAGCAGAACGGGCGTTCCTTACCATAGCTGACGGTTTCCATCCGGTCCGCCGAAATTCCCAGCGAAGTGAGGAATTGCTTCGCCGCTGCAGCTCGGCGGTCTCCCAGAGCCAGATTGTACTCCGTGGAGCCGCGTTCGTCACAGTGGCCTTCAATGACGACTTTCAACTGTGGATACGAGCGCAAAAACTGAGCGGTCTGCGAGAGGGCTTCGCGAGCGTCAGTGCGCACGTCCGCCTTGTCGTAATCGAAGTAAGCATCCTTGACCTCCCTGTCGAAAAGCTGCTGGAGCGTAGGCTCAGCGGCCTTTGGCGCAGGAGGAGGGGCGCTGACGGTGATATGCACGTTGGCATCGGCGGAGCCACCGGGCCCTGTAGCGGTCAGGGTGTAAGTAGTCGATTCCGTGGGAGTCACCCGCTGGGTGCCTTCCGCCGAAACGTTTCCAATCCCTGGCGACAGGCTCAGAGTGGTCGCATTGGTCGATGACCAGGTCAAGGTGACCGACTCGCCTCTCTGAACGGTATTGGGGGACGCCTGCAGATTCGCCGTGGGCTTTGCCGGCGGCGCCGCTGGAGGCGGTGGGGGTGGAGGTGGCGCTTGAGGCGCAGGCTTTTTGCATGCCGCGCTCAGAGCGAGGATGGCGAGCAAAGTACCAAACAGAATCCTGGCGTGAGTACGTGTCCGCATCTTTCTTCTTCTTCCTCCTTTGACAATTTACGTGAGCTTCGGTTGTGAGTGCAAATACGAATTTATGCTGGTTGACCTCAGTGGAAACGAATCCGCCGCCATTGCAGGGGAGGGCCTCATTTGGGCGACCAGTTGGGCGACTCATTCTGCCCTTGTTTGGTAAGCTGGCGGGCCTGCGTCCCGTCGGCCAGCATGGACCAAATTTGCCGTGTTCCCGTTCGCGTTGATTCGAACACGAGATGACGCCCGTCGGGAGCCCAGCTGGGCCGCTCGTTGCGGCCAACGTCGCGCGTCAATTCGACGAGCTGGCGAGTAACAATTTCCATCACATAAAGGTCGTAGTTCCCGTTCGGGCGACGCCAGCTGAAGGCCAGCAACTGGCCGTTGGGGGACCAGGCCGGATCGATGACATAGCCCATGTCCGGCAGGTCCACTTTGGACTGGCTCGACCCATCCGAGTTCATGGTGTAGAGCTGCGGAATGCCGCCGCGATCGCTGACAAAGGCAACTTGCTGGCCTGTCTTCGGGTTCCAGGACGGCGAAGTATTCGCCCCGTTCGAATAGGTAAGGCGCTTGGGGCGCTGGCCTGAGGCATCCGAAATGAAGAGCTCCGGATTTCCAAACATGCTGGACATGAACATAAGCTGCGAACCATCGGGCGACCAGGAGGGCGAGGAGTTTGTGCCCTTGAAGCGCGGCCAGGAAACCAGGTGGTTGGTCAACATCGAATACACGCAGATCTGCGCCGTCAGAACGCTGCTGCTGCCTGGTTGCGCGTAACACGTAAAAGCAACGCGGGAAGCGTCCGGGGACCAGCGGGGTGTGAGGGCAATGGTGTGAGTTTGCGTCAGCTGATGCTGGTTTTCGCCGTCGTAATCCATGGCCCAGATTTCCTTGTTGCCGCTGCGATTGCTCACAAACGCGATTTGCGTGCTGGCGATTCCCGGCAAGCCGCCGGAAAGTTTTCCTATAATTTCATCGGCGAATTGGTGCGCGAACGTGCGGACTTGCGATTCGGTGGCCTCTCCGCGATAAACTTTTCCAATCACAGGCGGCAGGGAGGCGTCCCGGACATCATTCAGCCAGGCTTGAATCTCCACGTTGTTGGCGTTGACTGAAAAACTGCCGAACGCGAGCAGTTGCGCCGACGCGGGCGCGCCGGACCAGGCCTTGTAATCGACTTCGGCGGGCGTTCCGGGCATTTGCAACGGGTTGAAACTCTTGCTGACCAGTTCCAGGATTCCGCTGAAATCCAGATCCGTCCGAACTACGTCGCTGAAGAGAACCGCGAGAGGCTGCGAAGGGGTATCTTTGGCCGCAAAATCAGCCACGGCGACCCGCGCCTTCGACACGCCAAGACCCGTGCCGGTTTTAAACCAATCCTGCGCCGACGCCTGCGCAGGACCAAAGAGGTAAATGGAACCACAGATGAACACTGATAAACACAGATACAGATTCAGACGAGAGAGTATGACTACTGATCGTTTGCGTAGAGGATGAATCATGCTCCTTCTCCTCCGCTTTTGATATGAATTGCCATTCATTTCACCATCCCCATAATTTCTAGCGGCGAAAATCGAAATAGAATTCGACGGTCACGCTGTTCCCTGGATAACCCGACGGCAGTGGCGACACGGGACTTGAGCTCTGAATCGCACGCAAAGCCGACCTGTCGACCGAACTGTTTCCGCTGGATTGCGTCATCTGGACGTTTGTTACCGTTCCGTCCTTCAAAATCTGAAACGTAAAATTGGCTCGCGGCGCCCACCGCACAGTCGGGTCTACTGTGGATTGCAACCAATTGCTGCTGATACGGTTTCGCACGGCATCCACGTACGAAGGAAATCTGCCGGAGAATTCGCCACCGCCGGGGCCGGCGGCGTTGGACCCCACGCCCCCTTGTGCTGGGCCATTATTCGGTGCAAATGACGAGTAGGGAAGCGCCGGGGAGCCTCCCTGTCCATATGGAACAGCGTTTGTCGGCGGTGGGGTCTTATCCTCGAAAACCTTGGACGGGCGGGAGACAATCTTAGGGGTCTTTTCCTTGGTGAATTCCGGAATCTTTTTTACGTCGGGCTCGATTTCCTTTGGCTGGGGTTTCGGCGGCTCGGCTTTGTAGAGGCCTTTGCTGGTGTCCACAACCTGGCTCTGCGTTACGACATCGGGGCGCGGCAACATAATGCCGGGGAGTTTGGCGACGATTCCGACGGAAACGGCGCCGTCCCCTCCGGAGCTTCCCCACATATCGCCGCGATGCGAATAGATGGTGGAAACCGTGAGGGAGCCGAACAGCATCGTGTGAAAAGCCACCGACCACAAGAAGGGCTTCTTCAGACTTTCGGCGCCGGGATGGTGAGGGGCGTAAGCCATAAGTCTCAATGAGGAGCTTCGTCGAGAGGCTCTGTCACCACGCTGATATTTTGGATGCCGGATTGCCGCATCGTGTCTACCACGAGGGCAAACGCGCCGAACGGAACCGTCTTATCGCAACGCAGATAGACCGCCTCTCCCTGCGGATTATGCATTTGGGCGTGGACCTTGTCACCCAGTTCGTGGATGTTGACGGCGGCGTCTCCGATATAAATGCGTTGGGCGCGATCGATGGAAACGACCACGCGCGATTCGGAGATTTCCTTTACCGTCTTGGTCCTGGGCACGTCCACTTCGATGCCCGACTGCAAAATAGGCGCGGTGATCATGAAAATCACGAGGAGCACCAGCATGACGTCCACAAAGGGGACGATGTTGATCTCCGAAAGAGAAGTCCCGGTTTGGCGAGCCAGTTGTGGCATCTTCGTTTTCTTCTAAACGCGGTCCGCGCAATTTAAATTCAAAAGAAAGAAAAAACCTTTAACACAGAGAGCAAAGAGAAAACCGGGAACACAGATATTGACCGAAAATCTTTTTGGTCTACGTCCTCAGTGCTAAAAAATTTCGTCTGTGTTTCAATCTTTTCACCTTCACCCGCGCTGACCCGAATACAGTTTTTCAACGACGGCTGAGACTTCCAACGCGAAACTATCCATTCGCGAACTGAGATCCCTGATGTCGTGCAAAAAGTGGTTGTAAGCGATCACGGCGGGCACGGCGGTGAAGAGCCCCGCCGCCGTGGTGATCAACGCTTCGGCAATGCCGGGCGCAACCGCGCGAAGACTCGCGGCCCCTGCAGTGCCCAGGCCCGTGAATGCGTCCATGACGCCCCACACAGTGCCGAAAAGGCCGATGAAGGGCGTGACCGATCCGGTCGTCGCCAGCCAGGGCATATACTTTTCCACTTTACGGACTTCCTCGCCCGCGGCCAACTGCATGGTCACGGTGACGGCGTTGAGGCTGGTGATTTTTCCATGCGGGTTTCCTCCGCGGACCTGGCTTTCGATTTCGCGGAAACCTGCGCTGTACACCGATTCGAGCGGAGAACCGCCTCCGCCCATCTGCCTCGGATCGGGAAGAGTTCTGTTGGCGCGGAAAATGCGAAGAAAGAGGGAGGTCTGGCGGTTGATGCGCGAGAACATCCCCAATTTTTGAAGGATAAGTGCCCAGGAAAAAAGAGAAAAGGCCAAGAGCATCGCGAGAACGACTCGAGCAACCCAGCCGGTCTGCTCGATGAGCGTGTTAAGTTGGCCGGCGTACAGCAAAAATGCAGGTAACGGAATGGTTCCCCCCTCAGCAAGCCGATCAATGGCCCCTATGGGCAACCTAGCACACGCTCAAAACGCGGTCAAACGATAACGGGCGCGATTGTGCTTGATTGTGCCGGGTAGTATAACACATCGTATTACGATGTATTATGGGCCGCCCATGGTGAAGGCCGGGTTGCCGGGGAGAAGAAAAGCTTAACACAGAGAACACAGAGAAAAGAGGAGAAATCGCCTTGCGAGGGTTCGCCCTTGCAAGGACCAAACCTCGCAGGCTGAAGCCCGCGCCACACACCCCATCGCTCTGAATTCAGTGTGATATGATTTGTCTTGGACTGATGGCGCAAGAATTCGATATTCGTCTCGACACTCTGACCAGCGCGAACTCCACTTCGCCCGAAGGCGCAGCCGCGCTTTCCGCCGGGTTCGCGGCAGACAACACCTTTTACATCGAGACGTTCGGCTGCCAGATGAATGTCCACGATTCCGAAAAAGTTGCCGGGGTGCTCCTCGGCCGCGGATACCGGCAAGTCGAAACGGTCGACGCGGCCAGGCTGGTCCTCTATAACACCTGCAGCATTCGCGAAAAGGCCGCGCAAAAAATATTTTCGCGCCTTGGCGCTTACCGGAAATATCCCGGCGAAGAAAAAATTATCGGCGTTCTGGGCTGCGTCGCGCAGCAAGAAGGAGAGGAGATCTTCGAGCGCTCTCCCTGGGTACGTCTGGTGTGCGGTTCGGCAAGCTACAGCAAGCTGCCCGACCTGATTGCCGAACTGGAGGCCGGAAACCGCCGCGTCATGGGCCTGGAGACCGACACCGATGCAACGTTTGAGACGGAAATTACGCGGCGCGACAATCCCTTTCGCGCCTATCTGACGATCATCGAGGGCTGTGACAAGGCCTGCTCCTATTGCGTCGTGCCCTTCACACGCGGGCCGGAACGCAGCCGCGCAAGCGCGTCCGTCCTCGCAGAGGTTCGCAGGCTGGCCGATGCGGGTTACTCGGAGATCCAGCTTCTCGGGCAAACGGTCAATTCCTACTCGGATCCGTCCGCGAAGCGAATGTCCTTCGCGGAACTTCTGGCAGTCGTGGCGGCGGTTCCAGGAATTCGGCGCGTGCGTTTCACGACATCGCATCCCCGGGACTTTGGACGCGACATTGTCGAGGCCATCGATTCGGTGCCGGAGTTGTGCGACCACATCCACCTGCCCGTGCAGTCGGGATCGACGCGCATCTTGCGGGCCATGCTGCGCACCTACACGCGCGAGGAATACCTCGAGAAGATCGCCATAATTCGCGCAGCGCGCCGGCCGATCAGCGTAACGTCGGACATTATCGTGGGCTTCCCGGGAGAAACGGAAGAGGATCTTGAAGAAACACTTTCCCTGCTCGATGCCGCGCAATATGACGGTGTGTTCGCCTTCCAATATTCGCCGCGCCCCAACACGTCGGCGCAGCATATGCCCGACGCTGTTCCCGAGGAAGAAAAGGGCCGCCGCCTGGCGCGGGTGATGGATCGCCAGCGTGAAATACAGCGTGCGCGCAACGAGGCGCTGGTGGGCCAAACATTTGAAGTGCTGGTCGACGGAGCCTCGCGGCGTCCGGGCCAGTGGTCGGGTCGCTGTTCGAACAACCGTATTCTAAATTTCACTTCGCCGCAGGAGAACCTTCTGGGAGAATATGTTCAAGTGCGAGTTTCGAGCGCCAGCCCGAACTGTCTCGTAGGTGCGCACGTGGTCTGATTTCCGGGCGGGCTGCCCTTCGCAGCTCAGGGTAAACCCGCACCCGGCTTCCGGGAGGCATCGATGGAAGTCGAAATGAAAATCCGCGGACTGATGATGGACCCCGTCACGAATATGCCCATCGTTGTGCTCAAGGATGCGCAGGGAACGGCGGTCTTGCCGATCTGGGTGGGAATTTACGAAGCCAACGCCATCGCGCTCGAAATCGAAAAAGTGCAGACGCCGCGTCCGATGACGCACGACTTGCTTCGCAACGTGTTCCTGGGCCTCGATGTGCGCGTGCAAAAAGTTGTCGTCAACGATCTGAAGGACGACACGTTTTACGCGCTCATCTGGGTCGAGCGCAACGGCGAAATTTTTTCCATCGATTCGCGCCCGAGCGACGCCCTGGCGCTGGCCCTGCGCGTCGATTGCCCCATTTTCGTGGAAGATGAAGTCCTGAAGAGCTCGAAAATTTCCAGCGCCATCTCCGAAAAATCCACCAGCGAAGAGCTCCGCAAGTGGCTCGAAGGCCTCTCCGACGAAGACCTCGGCCGGTACAAGATGTAAGGTCTGGAACCCCGCAACACAACCACGCAGACGGGACCCGTCAGAAACTGCCTTGAAGCCAGCGATACTTCGTGAAGCGGTAGAGCCCTAATGCGTAACCGACGAAATCCTTCAGCGCGAACCCGGGCTTCATCGGCACGAAATTAGGATCGATATTCAGCACGGAATTGGCGTCCCCGAAGATCAGACCCAAAAATACTTCCGCCACAATGCGGCCGCCCACTGGTCCGAGTCTCGGAGTGAGGCGGCTCCATTTTTGCTGAAAAGGCGCGCCCGCAAGCGAGAATCCGCTGAAATCCCTGAAGGCTCACTCCGCATTTTATCTTTGACAAGTTAATGGGTGTGATATCCTTCGCGAGGCGGAAATACAAAGCCGGGCACCCCGCCCTGAAGTAAAGATATTTTTACCAAATTCCAAACAAATGGAGGCTCGCCATGAACCAGCCCTGGGGCCCTCAAGATTCCCTGGTACTTTCTTACCTCAGCCTGAGGAAGGCTGTTGGGATTATTGGATTCGCGCTTCCTTTCGCCCTGGCGGTTGGAAAGATCCTCTTGCAAGGTCCCGGTATACAAGACACGATCAGCGGGTATTACTACACGGCTATGCGGAACGTATTCGAGGGAAGCTTGTGCGCGATCGGAACATTCCTGTTGTCCACCAGAGGGTACGACCTGCAAGACGAAATTGCCGGGTGCCTGGCATGTGTCTTCGCCATCGGGGTTGCGCTTTTCCCAACGACCCCGGACGCGGGCGCAACGTCGCAGGATAAAATCATTGGTGTCATACACCTCTCGTTCGCGGCGCTATTTTTCCTTACGCTGGCCTACTTCTCCATCGCGCTGTTCACAAAGACTACCCCGGATAACAATCCCACGCGGCGAAAACTCCAGAGAAACATTGTCTATCGCGTCTTCGGATACACCATCCTGGCGTGTCTCTTATTAATAGGCGTCGTCAAACTCCCTTCAGTCAACGCCCATGTGGAGCAGCTTCTTCCGGTATTTTGGCTTGAGTCCATCGCAACAATGTCCTTCGGCGTGTCCTGGCTGACAAAAGGAGGAACGATACTTAAGGACGTACAATCCTAGCAACCTTTTAAAACCTGCGATCAATGCTTTTTACATTTCCAGGAAACTGCGTGAGCTGCCGGAAATTCAGATTGACATCGATTTTCTTTTCGTGGTACCTACCCCGGCAGACTCAATCTCAATCAGGACGGCATTTTGGGGGGTGATCCAGGCCAGAACGTACATCGGGCCCCGGCGCTGCTAGGACGGCCTTGCAACTTCAGGGCCCCCCATGGGCATGTCTAGCTACGCAATCCCTTTTTACCGCCGAGCAAAACCCGAAGAGTCAGGAGAATCTTAATGGCTCAAGTTGATGTGCCGTTAGTGCGCTCGCAGTTTGCGCAAACTTCGCGAGTCGACAATTGGTGGGTGCAGCCGCTTGTTGTTTTTCTCGGCCTCTCCGGCTTCATTGTCTACTCCACTTGGGCGGCTCTTCAAGGCCAGCACTATAGGTTCGGGCCGTACCTTTCTCCGATGTATTCACCGGAGTTGTTTGGCGATCCTCTGCATGCCTGGTTCGGAGTCAAACCGGAGTGGATGCCCGCCTGGGTGACCGCAGCGATGCTCATCTTGTGGGCCCCCGGTGGCTTCCGGGTGACTTGCTACTATTATCGGGGAGCGTACTACAAAGCCTTTTGGGCGGACCCTCCGTCCTGCACTGTGGGCGAGCCTCGAAAGACCTATCTGGGGGAACGCTCGTTCCCATTAATCCTGCAAAATATCCACCGGTATTTTCTTTACCTTGCGTTGGTCTTCCTCATCATCCTCGCGCGCGATGCCTGGGATGGTTTTTGGTTTGACGGCCGCTTTGGCGCTGGAATCGGCTCTCTCGTGCTGCTGGTAAATGTGACATTGTTGACCTGCTATACCTTGGGGTGTCACTCGCTTCGCCACCTGATTGGTGGAATTCGCGACCGCATTTCCGGCGCGCCGGTGCGCAAGCAGGCCTACGACTGTGTCAGTTGCCTCAATCGCCGCCACATGCTTTTTGCCTGGTGCAGCCTGTTCTGGGTGGCGTTTTCCGACTTTTACGTTCGCATGTGCTCGATGGGTGTGTGGAGCGACTGGAGGATCTTCTAGTGCCCGAGTACATACAACATGAACACGATGTACTAGTGATTGGCGCCGGAGGAGCTGGTTTGCGCGCCGCCGTGGAAGCCTCGGCGGCAGGCGTAAAAGTAGCGGTGATCACGAAGTCGCTCCTGGGCAAGGCGCACACCGTCATGGCCGAAGGCGGCATCGCCGCCGCGCTCTCCAACGTCGATGACCGCGATAGCTGGCGCGTCCACTTCGCCGACACCATGCGAGGCGGGCAGTACTTGAACAACTGGCGCATGGCCGAACTGCACGCCAAGGAGGCGCCGCAGTGCGTGCGGGAACTGGAAGCCTGGGGCGCGCTCTTCGATCGCACGCCCGACGGACGCATTCTGCAGCGCAATTTCGGCGGCCACCGGTACCCGCGTCTCGCGCACGTGGGAGACCGCACCGGCCTCGAAATGATTCGCACGCTGCAGGATCACGGAATTCACCTGGGCCTCGATGTGTTTATGGAATACACAGTCGTTACGCTTCTGAAGGATGGCGACCGCGTGGTCGGCGCATTCGGGTATGACCGCGAGCGCGGCAGGTTTCATCTGTTCCTGGCCAAGGCAGTGGTGCTGGCGACGGGCGGGATCGGCCGGGCCTATAAAATTACGAGCAACAGTTGGGAGTACACAGGTGACGGCTTGGCCCTTGCGTATGAAACGGGCGCGGGATTACAGGACATGGAATTCGTGCAATTCCATCCGACCGGAATGATCTGGCCGCCGAGCGTTTGCGGCCTTCTGGTTACGGAAGGGGTTCGAGGCGATGGAGGCGTGCTCCGGAATAAGGAAGGGCGCCGCTTTATGTTCGATTCCATTCCGCCGCTATACGCGGGCCAAACCGCCGACAACGAAGAGGAAGGTTGGCGGTATACGCAAGGCGACAAAAATGCCCGCCGCCCTCCCGAATTGCTGACGCGCGATCACGTGGCGCGCTGCATCCGGACAGAAGTGCGCGAGGGGCGCGGGAGCCCCCACGGCGGCGTATTCCTCGACATCTCCTGGATCAAGGATAGAATTCCCAACGCCGCCGAACACATCAAGAAAAAACTTCCCAGCATGTACCACCAGTTCAAGCAACTGGCGGGTATCGACATCACCCAGGAACCCATGGAGGTCGGCCCAACCACGCACTACATGATGGGGGGAGTGCGCGTGGACGCCGAGTCGCAGATGACCGATGTCCCCGGCCTGTTTGCCGCCGGAGAATGCGCGGCGGGACTACACGGCGCGAATCGTCTGGGAGGCAATTCACTCTCCGATTTGCTGGTATTTGGAAAGCGAGCCGGCGAATACGCCGCGCGCTTCGCGAAAGAACATTCGCAGGGAAGAGTGAATCCGGATGAACTTGCGGCGGCGGAAAGGGGCGCCCTGAAGCCCTTTGAAAACCATGGCCCCGCGCCATACGTTATTCAATATAAGTTGCAGGAGACCATGCAGGATTTGGTCGGCATCGTCCGCACTGAAGATGAAATGCTGCAGGCCCTCAATACCATTCAGGAATACAAGAAACAGGCCGACAACGCCGGAGTACCGGGACATCGCGAGTACAACTCCGCCTGGCATGCGGCGCTCGATCTGCAAAACCTGATCGTCGTGTCGGAGATGGTTACGCGGGCGGCGCTGGAACGAAAAGAAAGCCGCGGCGCGCAATTCCGGGACGACTACCCCACGAAAAACGACGCCTACGCCGGCTTCAATATTGTGGTCTCGAAAGGCGCTTCGGGCGAAGTCCAGTTGCGCCGTGAGATGATTCCTCCGATGCCGGACGAACTGAAGCAGATCATTCAGGAGATGAAGTGATGGCGAACGCAACGTTCCGAATTTGGCGCGGGGAGCAAGGCGCCGGGCAATTCCGCGATTACACCATCGAAATCTCGGAAGGCATGGTGGTGCTCGACGCGATTCACCAGATTCAGGCGTCGCAGGCGTTCGATCTCGCCATTCGCTGGAATTGCAAGGCGGGCAAGTGCGGCTCCTGCTCGGCGGAAATCAACGGCTCGCCCCGGCTGATGTGCATGACCCGCCTCAATTCGATTCCGCTCGACCGGCCGGTAACGGTCGAGCCCATGAAGGCCTTTCCTCACATTCGCGACCTGGTCACCGATGTTTCCTGGAACTACCAGGTGAAAAAAATGATTAAGAAATTCAAGCCGCGGCCTCCCGACGCCTCCGACGGAACCTGGCGCATGGCGCAGACGGACGTGGACCGCGTGCAGGAGTTCCGGAAATGCATTGAGTGCTACCTTTGCCAGGACGTCTGCCACGTCTTGCGCGACCACCACATGCACGACCAGTTCATCGGCCCGCGATTTCTGGTGTACGCCGCCGCGCTGGAAATGCACCCGCTCGATGTGGAGGATCGCGTCGGCGATTTGAGAAAAGAGCAGGGCATCGGGCTGTGCAACATTACAAAATGCTGCACCAAGGTTTGCCCGGAAAATATTACCATTACCGACAACGCGATTATTCCCCTGAAGGAACGTGTCGTGGATCGTTTCTACGATCCACTCTCAAAGTTGTTCCGCGTTTTCAGTTCCAGCGGAGGATAGGAGGTTCTTATGCATTTCGATTTGAAACCAATTTCAGTGGAGAGTATTCCTGAGGCGCTGGCAAAGGTGGAACGCTACCGCCTACTGAGCGAACCTAGCCTTGCGGAAAGCATCTGCCTGGATATTTTGGCCGTCGCACCCGGCCACCAGCAAGCTTTGATTTCGTTGCTGCTGGCGCGAACCGATCAGTTCGGGACCGGAATGGCCGTGGCCAAGGCTCGCGAAGTTTTGTCGCAGATCAAGGGCGACTACGAGCGTGCTTATTATGCAGGTATTATTTCGGAGAGAAATGGCCACGCCCACCTTCGCCAGGGCGGCCATGGCAGTAATTCCGTCGCTTTTTATGCGCTGCGGGAGGCTATGGAGCACTACGAGCGCGCCCAGGCTCAGCGCCCGCCGGGCAATGACGACGCGATTCTCCGCTGGAACACCTGCGCGCGAATGATCATGCGCGACCCGGAGATCCACCCTCTGCCGCATGAGGATTTTCAACCAATCACGGGAGAGTAGGATTTGATTTTGTAGGATAGGCTTCAGCCTGTCTGGTTTTGACTTGCCATGACGGAACGAAAATCAAAACCTGACAGGCTGAAGCCTGTTCCACTTACGGCTCTGCGCAAGCCGTGCTTTACGATTGAGCTTGGGAGCGCATTGCCTGATGGCGCATGACCAGCAGAATGGCCACGCCGGCAAACGCCGGAATCGCTAAGGTCAGCATGCCAGTCTGATAATTTCCAGTGAAATCTTTTGCGCGCCCCATCCAATAGGGTCCGACAAATCCTCCGATAATCGCGATCGTGTTCGCTGTGGCGATCCCCGCGGCCGCGGATCTGCCCGTAAGAAAGCTGGAAGCGATGGCCCACGAGGGGCCAGCCGTCGAATTGAACCCGATGAAGATGATCGCGTACGCCGGGAGCGCCAAGATCGGCGCGACCGTAAGGCCGCCCACGATAAACGCCGCGGCAATCAGGACGCATGGCACGACCAGATGCAAGTACCGCTCGCCCGCGCGGTCCGAATGCTGTCCGTTCAGCACCAGGCCGAGCGCGCCCAGGACTCCCATGATCGCAATCGCGAACCCGACATTCGTATTCCCAAGCCCCGTCGCCTGCTGAATGAGCACCGGCGCCGAAAACGAGAACGCATAGAAGCCGATGTAGATGCAGAGCAAAAAAATGCCGAGCTGCCACACTCGCGGATTCAGTATGGCGCGGAACACACCTTCGGCATGGCGCTCGCCGATCGCGGAATTGTCCGCACGCAATTGATTCAAGAGCCAGTCTTGTTCTCCCGCAGTGAGCCACTTCGCTTCCGCGGGCGTGTTCGGCAAATAGAGAAGAAAGATGACGCTGAGAATCACAGCAGGGAATCCCTCCGCCAGGAACAGCCATTGCCAGCCGGCGAGCCCGAAGCGGCCCTGAAGATTGAGCAGCGCCCCCGCCAGGCCGCCCATGAACACAGAACTGAGCGGCAGCGCCACATAAAAGCGGCTGACCGTTCGCGCACGCACGTTGGCCGGAAACCACTGGCTGAGGTAGTAGACCACTCCGGGGAAGAAGCCCGCTTCAGCCATGCCAAGCAGAAAACGCACGATGTAAAACTGCAGCGGCGTCTTCACCATCATCATACCCATCGCCAGGAGACCCCAGGTGAGCATGATCCGCGCGATCCATCGGCGCGCGCCGAACCGGTACAACAACAGGTTCGAGGGTATCTCGCACGCGGCGTAGCTCAGGAAGAAAAGCCCCGCGCCCAGGCCGTAACTTGTTGCGCTGAAGTGCAGGTCGCGATTCATCTGCAGCGCGGCAAAGCTGATGTTCACGCGATCCGTATACGCCACGCCGTAAGCGATGGCGATGAGCGGAATGAGCCGCACGCTGGCCTTGCGCAGCGCGGAAGCTCCGATGGTGCCGTTTGCATTCTCACTAGAGGAAGACGCGTCAGCAGGGTTTCGCGGCGGTGTAGGAGGAGGCACTGGTTCGACAGCACTCATCGTCGCCTTTCGCTTTGAGTAGCACAGCCACTCCTGGCTGTGTGGTTTTGTGGGCTGCGTGCGCGCTACCGGTTCAACTACGATTGCAAAAACCGCACAGCCAGGAGTGGCTGTACTACTGAAGCCGGTCCCGATTGGTGCATGATACGACGCGCTTATCCGGGCGAGAGAATAACACGCGGCACGGGAAAACATGCGCGATCCGCCGCTCTTGTAAAAAACCATTGAAGACGACGGCCTGTCCGAAGCATGATGCGCAGACAGAGACGCGCTCCCTCGTCACGTTTGGCGGCGCGTTCTCAAACCAATGCCCATGCGCAATCGATTCGACTTGAGTTTGCTGCTGCATTGGGTTTGCTTTTGCCGAAAGAACGACTGGAGGTTGCCCATGAAAGGCAAGGCGCTCGCCCTTAGTGTACTTCTGACGGCAATTCCGCTTTTCGCGCATCATGGCGGTACATCGTTGTATGACGTGTCGAAACAGATCACTGTGGATGCGACTGTGACCGAGTTCGTATGGACGAATCCTCACGTAGAGATCGGTTTGGACGCCAAAGATGACAAAGGAAACGTGAAGCATTGGCTCCTGGAGGCCAGCTCGCCACCGGTCATGGTGAGTCGTGGCTGGAATCGAAAGAGCCTCCAGGTGGGGGACGTCGTCAAGGTGACGTTCAATCCCGCCCAGAGGGGCGGGGGCGTCGGGCGCCTCATCAAGTTGATCAAGGCTAACGGCGAAGAGCTTGGTCGTGCTTTGGCGCAGTGAGGAGCGCATGAAAATGCGAAATCGATCCTGTTGGTCAGCGCTATGGCTGCTCGGAATACTCGGGTCGATCTCCGGGTGTTCCGCGAAGACTGCCGGAAAGCCGGTTTCGCAGGTGCCCGATCTATCCGGCATTTGGCAGGGCGTAGCAATCCAGTCCTTGAGTCCTTCCGACCCAATGGCTAAGAAGCCCGGAGCCGAGGGCGATATTCCGTACACGCCCTGGGCATTGGAGCGGATGAAAGCCGCGCGGCCGGTCTTCGGGCCGAATGCATCCTTAGAACACACTACGGATCCGGCATTGAAATATGCCGATCCAGACGGTTATCCGCGCGCCTCGATTCATCCCATGAGATTCAAAATTGTGCAAACGCCGGACTACGTATATCAATTCTGGGAATACAACAAATCCTGGCGGGAGATTGCCCTCGACCGGCCCCACTCGGAGATTCCGGACATCACCTGGTTTGGGGAATCCGTTGGCAAGTGGGAAGGGGACACACTGGTGGTGGATTCCGTGGGTTTCAATGCTTCCACGTGGCTCGATCCCATTGGCCATCCGCATACGGAAGATCTCCACATGATCGAGCACATCCGGCGAACCGACCCGGAGACCCTGGTTTTCAATTTTACGTTTGACGATCCCAAGGCCTATACGAAACCCTGGGATGGACACCTGACGTTCAAGTTGAAAACCGACGGCGTCATGACCGAAACCATTTACACGATCTCGGATGAACTGAGTTTTCGACAGCGCTTCCTGGGCGAGAAGCCTCCGATTCCAATTCGGCCGAGTCAGTAACGTTTGCAGACCGGCCGATCCTTTAGGAGAGAAACGTTAGCCGGGCCCCCCTTTGTCCGCCCCGGCAGACAAGTGTGGGGATTTTCGGGCTTGAATTTCTACTGACCTTATCACTTCCCGACGTTTCAGAAATCTAAATCCCCACCCATTGAAGATCGCATAGGGTGGGGCACCCGGCACCCAAATCCAACATCATAACCCTGTGTGGACTTAAGGAAGTGGTATAATCGCATCACGTGGTGCCGCGAGCGAGGAAGAACTAAAAGGCAGGGCCACCCGCCTACGCTTCTTAAGGAATCGCTCAGGAGATAGCTGGATGCGCAAATCAATGCCTCGTGATGCGGGCGGATCAATAGAGATTACTGAAGGTACGGGGCCGATCCGGGCCATGGTCTCAACCGGAGAGTCGCTAGAACTCTACAAGGTGGACAAGACATTCAGAGTTGCAACCCCTGAGAGCATTGATCCAGAGAGAACGAATCCAAATGCACCTTTTACAGTCTCGATGGTTCAGAATGTCGGTACCTCAAATCGGATCGTCGCTCGCGTGCTTCTGCAGGCTGATCAGATGCTAAATCTCCACGGAGCAACCCAAAACGAAGCGACTGCAATCCGCAAACAACTGCACCAGTGTAAGGAACGGTTGTTACGCGGCGAAGCCTCTGCCACTGAAGTGTGTTCCAAGATTAAAGCCATTACCGAAAAGGTGACACTGGCAGGTATCCCATTTGAAAGGGGCCGGGTGCTCAATCCATTTCCTCACGTTGAAAATCTGGAGGCAGACTGCAGCGCCTTTCTTGTCGAGGTTAACCATGTGATTAAAGCGATCTCCGGGTTGCCTTCGCTTTTCATTCCGCTGGAAAGAGCCGACAATAATTTTGATCATTTGGGTGAACGGCTCACTAAGAAGATCGGCGGGGACGAAGCTGTTACAAAGTTTGTGAAGTCATGCGCAGGAGGCATTTCCCGGCTGGTGGACATGCGGAACTATTTAGAGCACCCAAACGGAAAGAGAACCGTAATCAACAACTTTCGATTGTTGCCCGATGGGAGATTGAGTCCTCCAGCTTGGCATCTCTCGGGGGAGGCCTCGGTACAGATAACCGATGACATGCCTGCCATAATCGACTTCCTTATCCGCGTGTCGGAGGAGATGTTGATACATCTGATCATGTATAGTGGCAGAGAACGCTTTACTTTCGCTGTTCAAGAGATTGCAGACGATCAGATGGATCGTGATTTCCCTGTGAAATACAAACTTTTAGCTTATCTCAAGCCGTTCCTGAAACCGGGGCAACCTACACGGTAGACATGGCCCGTGAGAGCACGACGGGTTCAGCACTCCGCCGGGTGCCCCATCCTCGCGGCTTATGCAAGGGTGGGGATTTTCGGGTTTGAATTCTTACTCATATCAACACTTCCCGTCATTTCAGGAATCCAAACCCCCACCCTTTGAAGACCGCAAAGGGTGGGGCACCCGGCAATGGCATCCGACGAGGACGAAATTTGAGAGGTGCGAAGGCGTGAGGAGCGCCGCGGCAAGAGACCAATTGATGCTGCCGAAAGGAATCGAAGGGCAGAGCTTTTAAGAAAATTCAGAGAAGCGCTGGAAAACGGTGATATTGAAAAGTTCAAAGACGCGATTATCCGCGTCCTCGGGCAGCTGCCGGGGACACCCGAGTACGAGGCGTCGCTGGAGATTTGGAAGGAATTCCACGAGCCTTCTTTTTGAAATTCACGCGAGAAAAGGCAGCGACCGTCGATTCTTGGTCTTCCTCTGGAAGTTTGGACAGATGTTGTTCGGCGATCCGTGTGAGGGCCATTGCCGCTTCGTCTAGTGACAGTTTCTTCCTCTTCCTCGGCATTGGCGGTTCCTCCCAGTAGCGATAATAGCTTCAAAAGTCGTTTAGTCGCAAGTCCGGCGGACGATGGCATTCTTGAAAGACTACCCCCACAGGCTGCAAGCTTGTGCCACAAATGCTTTTTCGCTTGCACTCATTCCATTGGGCGAGTAGATTTGGGCGTACGTTATTCCGGCGGGCTAAAAATATAGCCCGCACCCGGAGTGCTGGGGGCAATCCGTCACAATCTTGCGGGGAAGTTGCCGCCCGGGGAGGTTTTATGTCCCGACTGTGTCGGGGCGAATTATGACCGCCATCCTGACCATTGCCAATCAGAAGGGCGGCGTGGGGAAAACGACCACAGCCATTAACCTCGCTGCCGCAATTTCTCTTCGCAAAAAGAAAACGCTTCTCGTTGATCTCGATCCGCAGGGCAATTCGACCATCACTTTCTTCGATCTCGCCGACGTGCAGACGTCGATGTTCGACGTGCTCGGCGATCACCGCGCCGAAATGGCCAGCGTCATCAAGGTGACAAAGAACCCGATGCTTTCCGTGGCGCCGTCGCGGCTGGCGCTGGCCAAACTCGAGCAGCAGCTTTCCGGGCAATTTGACGCGCCGTTCAAGCTCAAAGACGCCATTGCGCCGGTCCTGAAGGACTACGACTACATCATTATCGATACGCCGCCCGCGCTGGGCATCCTCACCGTGAACGCCCTGGTGGCCTCGACGCACCTGCTCGTGCCGATTCAGGCCGCGTATTTCGCGATTGAGGGCACGGACGACCTGCTCGAAACCTACGAGCGGATTCGCGCGCGGCCCAACCCTGAGCTCAAAGTGCTGGGCGTGCTCATCACCCTGTTTGACAAACGTACCAACATCTCCCGCGACACCCACGAACAGATTCGTTCCGTGTTCGGCAGCGTGTTGTTCAAGACGCGCATTGGCAAAAATGTTCGCCTGGAGGAGAGCCCGGCTTATAAGGAAACGATCATGACCTTCGCCCCCAAATCACCCGGCGCGAAGGATTACGGCAAGCTGGCCCTGGAGGTTATCCAACGTGTCGAAGAGAATGGGATTGCCCGTCACGCTGAAGATGCGGCATGACGCGCACTACGTAGAACAAATCACCAATTTCAGCGGCGCGGCCATCGGCCGCATGGTTCCGGTCGATAAAATCAGGCCCAACCCCGACCAGCCGCGGAAATTCCTGGGCGACTTGCGCGAACTCACCGAATCCATAAAGGAAAAGGGCGTGCTGGAACCGCTGCTGGTGCGCTTTTTGCCGCGCGACGATTGCTACTACATCATTTCCGGCGAGCGCCGCTACCACGCCTCGCGCGCCGCCGGACTGCGCGAAGTTCCCTGCATCGAAAAAATCGCCGACGACGCCGAAACGCTGGAACTCGCGCTCGTCGAAAACCTGCAGCGCAAGGACCTGACCCCGTTTGAAGAAGCCGACGGCCTGCAACGCCTCGCCGAGCAGTTTGAATACACGCACGAAGACATCGCCAAGAAGATCGCCAAGGCGCGTTCCTCGGTGACGGAAACGATGTCCCTGCGCGTGATTCCGGAAGAGCTGCGCAAGATGTGCATTGACAGCGGCATCGTCTCGAAGTCGCTGCTCCTGCAGATCGCCCGCCAGCCCAACGAACGCAAAATGCAGGAAGCGATCCACCGCATCGCCCAGGCCGGACTGACGCGCGACGAAGCCCGCCGCGAGCGCCAGGAAGAGCAAAACGCCGGTCCGCGCCCGCAGCCCTTCATCTTCAACTACCGCCCGGACAACGAGGCCTTCAGGCTGCGCATCCAGTTCCGCAAGAGCAACGTCACGCGTTCGGAGCTGATCGAATCGTTGCGCCATCTCATCGAAATGCTCGAGCAGGAAGGGAAGTCATCCTCCGGTGATGGCGGGCGCAGCAATCCAGCGGTCGCATGACAAACCGCAAAACCACGGATTTCAACACGGAGAACGCAGAGAAATTCTGGAAACGGCAAATCCTCAACGGGCAGTAGTTGCTTTTCTCTGTACCCCTCTGCGCCCTCTGTGTTAAAAGACTTTTCTTCCTGCCGCCAATCGTGGCAATTTGAATCCGAACCCTCATGAACGAACTTTCCCCACAGCAGATTGGCATTCTGGAACGTCTGTCCGCGAAGGATTTTATCCTTGTTGCGTTTCCCCTTTACGCGAACGCAGTCGGCGTACGGAAGGGAAGTTGCGCCGCGCTGCTCGATCCAATCCCAGGGGGCGCATTCCGTCTCTACGGCGAGCCAAGTTTCCTGCTGGAGGGAAATCTAACCGTGCGTATCGCGGAAGAAGGCAAGACGTGGTTCGTATGGAAAAAGCAGCGGCTGGAAGCGACCGCGGAGCGAGTTTCAGAATTGGAACGCTTTGTGGCGGAACTGAAGTTGCTTCTCGAACCGCACCTGACCTGAAATGCGCAGTTGGCCGCTAGTTGATTTTGACAGGCCCCATTGCTTCGCGCATGGCCTGGAACGCCTGGGTGTCCACGCGCGAACCGTCAAAATGTCCCTGCGGATACTGTGCGTCGAGTTGCGCGGCCAGAAAACTGCCGCGCAGGACGCTGGAATCGTGATTGGACCACAATAAACTGGCCGAGCGGTCGCCGTACCTTTCGATCAAAGTCCGCATAAGTTTCGTGGCTTCCCGCGGATCATACCCGCGGTCGACGATGGTTTGCAGCCCCAGGCGATCGGCTTGATTTTCGAGCCCGCGCAGATGGCCGTTGGCAACCGCTGCCATGCCCACCTTGGATAAATAGATAGATAAATCTCCTATGTAGTAAGTTCCTGCAATACCCACAATGGTCAAACCAACCTTTGCGGCACGCGTCTCGTTCGCTTCCCGCCACGTGTGTACCTGCAAGACGTGCGCAATCTCATGACTCATCGCAAATGCCAGCTCTGTTTCATTTTCGACGACGCCGAGCAGGCCGGTATTGACCAGCACCGTGCCGTCCGGCAACGACTGCGCGTTGATGCTCGGGTCCTCCACCACAAAGAATCGAAATTCCAGCGGCCGGGTCGTGCCCAGTTGTCCCGCTGGAAGTAATGAGGTCCCCAAATCGGCAACATACTGCTGCACTTCGGGCACAGGAAACAATTTCAGCCGGCCGTCCACTTTGCCGCCTCGCCGGAATTCCAGGAGTCCGATCCCTGTCTGCGGATCCTTGCCCCGGACTACCTGGACATCGTGAGGATTGTTGTAAGCCTCGGGCGGCGCGGGGTCGTGAAGTTCGATCGATTGCGTGTCAATCCGGCCATTTTCGCGCCGAATGCCTGAGTAATGGATTTGCCGCCCCGCGTATAGAGCGGCTGGCGTCCCGGTCGTCGTATCCTCCGTGCGAGCCTTACGCAGGCTCGCGGACTTCGCACTTGCATCGGCCGGCGGCCATTCCCGGTGGGTCTTCGGGCCAATTGTTAGCCATTCGCCGTCCGCCTTCAATTCAGCAGGCTCGCCGGCAGCAATCATGGGGCCGTTGGCGGGTTCTTCCTGTAGGTACACCGATTCATGAACCGACTTGTCCGACAGTCCTCCCTCAACAGTAATGTGGTCTGCGGAAAACAGGTGCTTTCCTTGCCAGATTCCCTCGGCATCGACTAATTGCCCCGTTGCCAATCCCGCGAAGCTGAGCGCCGTTCCAGCGGAGGCATCGCGGCCTTCGACGTGGCCGCCCCTCGCGAGTTGAATGTGGTCGTCGAGAATTGCCACAGTGGAATCGTCGATGCGCGCCGTCAGGTATCCGCGCAACTTCAATTTCGTGGGGGCGGGGGAGGCGGCAAACGAAATCAGCGGGGAAGCATGCAACATCAGCGCGATCAAAAATGTACCAACGTACTGTGCAGCGTGGCTCGTTCCGTGCGGGATGGCCATTTCTCTCATAGGAATCATTGAAGTCTGAAACACTCCGTCAGGAGCCTTCGTGCTCGAGTGAACTCTTGACTTCGTTTGCGACTTGTTTGGCCGCTTCCACAGCCAGGATCTTCTCGTTCCAGCGCGGGTCGGCCTTGACTCGGACGGCGAGACTCCCGAGGTTTTTTTTGTCGCTCCGCCGGACGAGAGTGACTTGCAATTTCAAACTGCGCTTCCCGGTGCCAAACCCGATGACCCTCGATTCCACCGCATTGCCTTTTTTATATTCGGTAAGCGTCCCGGTAATCACGACCGAAGCCGGTGCATCCGCTTCCTCAACGACTTCTCCCTCGCCAATCACCTGGTCGAATAACTTCGTTTTCACGAGTCGAGAGCGAAGCTCGGCATACAAGTAATCGGAAAACTCGGGCATAAGCTCCACGCCTTCGGCCCGGTCAAAATGCTTGGCTTCGACCGTCTTGTATTTCCCCTTGGAATCCTTGGCCCTTGCCGGGGCCGCGGCAAGCAAAATTCCGGCCAGGGCAGCCAAAGAGATCGCTACAAAAGTACGCATGAATTTTTCTCCCATCGCATCATTGGACCCGAAATTCAATTTCCCGCGGACGCCGGTGATTCAATCGCTGACGCCACGGCATCATGCAATGCCTGTCCGCGAAGCAGATTGCGAACGGCGTCGCTAAGAGCGCCGTTGAAATCCGTTTCCAGATCCTTCATCTCACTTTTCTTGCGGACGGCCACATGGGAAATGGACGTGCCGCTGGCCGTGATCTGCTGAGACTTTCCGCTTTTCGGGTCTTTCACCGCGACTGCCAATTCGATCTTTCCGAAAAAGTCGGCCAAGCTCGGTGCCAGGCCGAAATGGAAGAGGTAGACATTGAGGATCAGGTCGGCGGACGCCGCGTCGGGCGACAGCATGTCCGCTGCTTTCAGCGAAGATTCCAGAGCCTCGCGGACGATGTCCACTGGAAGCCGGTCGACGAAAATGCCGCCGCGAGCGTTGGTCACCAGCATGGGCTGCGGGTTCCCCGCGCGATCGATCACGTCTCCAACGAAAAACTTCACAGGCCGTGAAAATTTCTGCGGCGTGACGGGCGTCGCGAGAGCGACGTGGATCGTGTTATCGGGTTTGGGCTTCGGGTCGTCTGCCCACACGGACCCGACGGCCATGCTAAAAGTCAGCACAAATATGGGGAACACCATGAAAATAGCCGCATGCCCGAGATTGCCGCGAGTGGGTAAGGGTCGGAGTGCAGGGGCCGGAAAGCCCATTGATATTCCTCTGTTGACTACCGTCTAGGTCCGGATCAAAAAACGGTCAACTGAATACGCTGATAATAGGTTGGCACCTCTAGGGTGTCAAACAGATTTTCCGGTTCTGGCACCCAGTTCGGGCGGGTTGGATGGGTCGATAATCCCAAATTGTGTCTGATGAAAGAAAGCGCTCTGGAGTTCATCCACAGAGCCCGCAGGTCCGCCACCGGCAAATGCAGCATACGATCGCCCTGTACCGTGAAAGCGAGTGCATCGAGACCTGCCACGCAGGAGGCAGTGAAGTCCACGGCATCGAGTGCGGACCGCGCGCCGGTCACGATCGCTCGACTGTGCGCTCACTTACGCCGCCTTTTTCCCCGCTTTGATCGCATTGTACTCCAGGATCGCCTGCTTCGTGCCATCGACGTCGATATCCGGCGTCAGCGTTCCCTTAAATTCGTCGTACAAACGGACCGTGTTCATCAAGAGACGCTCCGGTCCCATCCAGTTATCGTACTTGCCCATCTTGATGTCCGCGGCGGCCGCGCCCGCGCTCATCTTGGCGTCATAGCGCTTCTTGACCTCGGATTTCAGGAAACGAAAATATTCGCCCGACTCCGCCAGGTCCTTTTTCCCGCCGACGGGTCCATGTCCCGGAACGATCACGTCCACATCCATTTTCATCACTTTATCGATGGATTCCATCCACTTGGACACATAAGCATTATGGCAATAGGGTATCAGGTGGAAAAAAGCCAGGTCCGCCGCGAAAAGAATTTTGTGCTGCGGCAAGTAGGCCACAATATCACCCCACGTGTGCGCAGGGCCGACAAAACGGAACTCCACGGTGTTGCCGCCAATGTTGTAGACCAACTTGTCCTCAAACGTTACCGTCGGCGGCGCCAGTTTGCGCACCTCGGTGCCGTCCGCGAGGCCCTCAGCTTTTGGCCATGACGGCGGGGTATTGGGAATGGCCTTCAATACTTCCTGCCGGCAATAGGGGTGGCCCGCGATCTGCGCCGGGAGAAAGAATTGATTGCCGGCCACGTGATCGCCGTGATGGTGGCTGTTAATCAAGTGGGTGATGGACTTTCCGCCGCCGGCCTTCTTCGCCGCGGAGATGAAGGCTTTGCTCTGCACCGGATATCCCAGCGCATCGAACACCATCAGCGAATCCTCTCCCACGAAAAGCCCGGCGTTGGAGATTCCGGCATTCAGATGACCGGTGCCGCCTTCCTGCTGGTAGGCGTACACGTTCGGCGCAAGTTGCTTTAGCTCGGTGTTCCAGCTGGGCATTACCGGATACCGATCGTCAATCGGAGGAAGCTTCTCGACAGACGCGCCGAAGATGCGCGGCGAGGATTCATCGACGCGCGGCTGCACTTCTCCCAAAAGTTTTTCCAGCCCACCCGCACCGATCAATCCGGCAGTCGCTCCAAGCCCCGCCCAAGCGGTGCGCGCCATCACTTCGCGCCGGGTCAAACCATCACCCGCAAACTTTTTTTCTTCCGCCATAAATCCTCCTCGATTTTCCACGGCTCAGACGAGCCATTACGTTTCGAGCTTTCCGATTGCAAAAGGGAATTTCGACTGCGCACCCAAGACCGGTGGCCATTGTACACCTGCTAAGCAACAATAATTCCGTTAGGGCTCCGAGTTTCGATTGGTGAGAACATCGAAGCAGGGAACTGCTGAGCCGTTTGGCGCAAATGAGCCCATGTTGCGGAAGCGCAGTAAGCGGACTTTCCCTGATTTAGTAACTAGTCCGGAATTCTTCCCAGACGTTTAGTTTCCGGCGTCCACACATGAAACAATGACAGTGGTGGGCGAAGTTCCGTAGCGCCGGCGTCCCGCCGTCATGTGTTTGCGCGATCTGATGATCAGAGAAATAGCCGGCGAGACGCCGGCGCTACGAAAACCCCGCGTCCCGTAGTGAGTCGCGTAAGAAGGTGCCTGTTGATTTTTATCTTTTTCCTCGGCATCGCCGTCATGTTCGCGGCCCGCTGCTGCGTCGCTACAACAAGGCGTTCGCTGCGCTCGCCGCGGGCGCATTCGCTGTGCTTGCGGTTGCGGCCGTTGGCCTCGTGCATGTCGACCCGAGGATCGGCCTGGCAGCCATCGAATCGAATCGCCGGGAATACCTGTTTTGCTTGGCATGCGAATTACCGGTGTTCCTCCTCGCGCTGATTTCCTGGAAACGTTTCAAGTGGGCGTTTTGGCTGGGGTGGGGAATCAACCTCGCTTTTAGTCTGATTGTCTTAGCAGTAGTCATAGAACTCACTTTCTTTTGGCACTGGTAGGCTTGGCCTGCGCCATCCGGTCCAAAATACGGGATTGTTTTTCAATTTTTAGTTCTCTTCTTTGCGCCGGGGGCCTGCGAGCCAACCCGGTGCAATGCGTCTATTAATTCTTCCGTTGCACCTCGAATCTACGGTTTTCTCCAGCCGTCTAAAACAGACTAAGATGAGGAAGTTGCTAGCTAAGGGCCTGGTTAGAGACAGAGCCGGATCCTCAAATCTCGCATCAATTGAGTCGCCGAATGACGAGAATTGAAAAATGCCGGATCGCCGATTGCGGCCAGGCCGTCGAAGCGACGCTCGACGGCGAGATGTTTTGCCGGGAGCATTTTATCTCGGTGTGTTACACGCGGCTTGACCATTACGAGGAAATTCGGAAAGGGCCCGGCCTGAGCATCACGGATACGGAATCACTGCGACGTTTCATCCACGAAAGCACGCGGCAAGCGGACGAAATAGAACATGCGGCCATGGATCTCGACAACCTGGACCGCGCCAAGCTTCTCCACATCATCTTGTCGGCCAGCGAACTCGGACGTCATCTTCGGCGCAGCCCGCGGAAGGCGGCGGCGATTGCCGTGCGGCTCAGCTCGGAAAAAATTGGCGGCACCTGGGAGGAGCACACCGAGACGGTGCTGGTAAGCCAGTACGGCGCATTGGTGCGGTGCAAACATTCTACCAAGGCCGGCGAGACCCTGGAGGTCATGCGGGCTGATACCGGCGAAAAGGCTCTGGCCCGGGTCGCCTGGCAGCGTCCCGCGGGCAACAGCGATATCCGAATCGGGGTCGAGTTTGTGGCCTGCGAAAACTTCTGGGGATTGGATTGGGGCGCCGTCGAAGAAACTCGATAAAGCCTTCCAGAGCTCACCTATTTAGTTGGGCAAGACCTCTAGACTTCCGCGCTCAAATCCAATTCGTCCTGAAATTCCTTAGCGTTCAAGCGTAAACATTGGCGTCTTTCATTTGGGGCTCCGAGGAGGCGGATTCCGGAAGCAATCCGCTCACAGCCAATTCTAAATCATGCTGGCTGGTCGTCTGCTCGGGATAGCTGATCGCTTCGATTTTGAATGAAAAGCGATCGTTCGCTCCCGCCGCGTCGGATAATCCTTCCGCGATTCTGGCGGTAAATCGCTGGGCTCCCGCCTTATCGACCCCCAGAAGGATCACGCCGAAATAGGCGGGCCTTAGAATGAAGATGGAGTCTTGCTCGCGCAGCTTGCTTGAAACTGCCTTGGCGGCATCGCCGAGAGCCGACATTCCCAGGCTGTGCTCCGAGAAAGCGGCACGCAGTTTGATGGCCACCACCAGCACCGAAAATTTCATTTCCGCGGCGGCCGCCCGCCGGAACTCCATGGTCAACCGGTCCTCAAAGGTATTGTAGTTCGGCATGGCGGACAACAGATCGGCGCTGGCTTGCTTCAAAGCCTCGGTTGCCTTCATTCGATCCGCGGCCATCTGTTTTCGAAGACGGTGGATGGTAACCTGGCGGTCCACAATGTAGGCAACCAGAAGACACGACAAGGTGCAGAACCCCAGAAAGGCAATCTGCGGAGTGCTGGTCGCGGAGTTTTCCCGGCTCGAAAAAACCGCCGGGTACATGAGCAGGGCAAGCCCCCCGGCTAATACGACTATAGCCGAGCACGCGAAAAGACTTAATTGAAATTCTCGCCGTTCCAAATCCGCGGGCGTCTGCTGCCGGTCACTTTTCATAAGAGTATTCTCACGCATAGAAATTATACGCATAACCATGGCGGCGAAACGGGCGAGTATTTCTCAAGATGCCCGAAAAGATATACAGCATTCTGGTGATTTGGGGGGATGGAGCGGCGCCGCCGTCCGGTCCCTCATAGCGCCGAAGTCGAAAATGGGAACACCTGTCTGCGTCCAGACTCTGCAAACATGTTGTCTGCCTTTGAAGCCCATTGACGAGCCGCCAGCCGGAGGCATGATCAGCGGCGAATGAGTTTTTCTTCTTGCCGGCTGGACATCTCGCCTGCCGTGCAATTCAAAATAAACTCCATTCAAAGACGCCAGGTAGCCTGCCTTGGCCCCCTCGGGCCCTCTTGCCTTCTCCGTGGTCCGCAGGTAGCATAGTGAGTCCGCGTTCGCTTTAATCCCTCCTAATGAATCCTCGGTTTTGGAGCGGCGCGGAGGCGTGTGGCCGAACCAGCGGTTTCAGCCGCGGACATTAGTTCTAATGCATTATATTTTGTGAATGGGTATGCGAATTCCAGCGGGAGCAACTTGCCGATGAAGTCGATCGTGGTGGTGGGCGCACAATGGGGCGATGAAGGCAAGGGCAAGGTCGTGGACTACCTCGCCGCATCGTTCGATTACATCGCGCGATGCGCTGGGGGCCACAACGCGGGCCACACCGTCATCTTCAACGGGAATCGTTTCGTCCTGCAGCTGATCCCATGCGGGATTTTGCGCCCCGGCAAGCACGCGGTGATTGGATCGGGAGTGGTCGTGGACCCGGCGGCCCTGGTGGGAGAACTGGACACGCTGGCTAAAGCCGGGATCGACTTTGCGGGTCGTTTACATCTTTCCAACCGCGCGCACTTGATCTTCCCTTATCACCGTCAAATGGAGAAAGCGGCCGAAGCGGCTCGCGGCGCGTGGAAAATCGGCACAACCTCGCGCGGAATCGGCCCGGCCTACGAAGACAAAATGGCACGGCATGGAATTCGTGTCGGCGACATGCTCGACCCGTCGCGATTTCGAGAAAGGCTTGCCCGCGTCATTGCCGAAAAGGATGCCGTGTGCCGCGCGACCTATGGCGTGCCTCTCGATACCGCTGGCCTCGCCGATCAGTATCTTGCGCTTGCCGAGCGGATTCGTCCGCTGGTCATTGACGCCTCGGAACTGATTAACGACGCGCTGGACGCCGGACAATCCGTTTTGTTTGAGGGCGCGCAAGGCACGATGCTAGACATCGATTTCGGAACGTACCCGTACGTCACCTCCTCCAATGCGATTTCCGGCGGCGCCTGCACGGGCCTCGGAGTCGGCCCCACGCGGATCAACGGCGTGGCCGGAGTGACCAAGGCGTACACCACGCGCGTCGGCAGCGGCCCCTTTCCCACCGAGATGCCGGACCTTGAAGCCACCGAAGTGCGCGACCGCGGAAAGGAATACGGCGCGGTGACCGGACGTCCGCGGCGGTGCGGCTGGCTGGATCTCTTCGTGCTGCGCTATGCGATTCGCATCAATGGAATTTCCTCGCTTGTCGTGACTAAACTTGACGTCTTCGATACGCAGAAAGAAATTCAAGTCTGCACGGGCTATCGCTACAAAGGCGCGCCAGTGAAGGAAATGCCGGCTTCCGCCGACGACTTGGCCGAAGTCACGCCAGAATATCGCACCGTTTCCGGGTGGCAGTCGGATACTTTCGGCGTGAAGGATATTGATAGGCTTCCGCGCGCGGCGCTGGACTACCTGAAATTTATTTCCGATTTTCTGGGCGTAGAAATCGGCATGATTTCCACCGGGCCGGACCGCGATGCCACCATTGTTTGCGCCGGCACGCAGCTCGCCCGATGGATCTGATTCACGAATCCCATGTTGTCCTACACTGACGCGCGACAAAAAGTGATCGAGGTTGCTGGGTCCATCCCGCGGCCGTTGCTGCGAACTAAGGTTGAAATCGAGCAGGCCTTCGGCCGCATTCTCGCCGAGCCGGTCCTCGCCGATCGCGATTATCCCCCCTTCGACCGTTCCACGCGCGACGGCTTTGCGGTTCGCTCCGCGGATGCGCAGAACCCCGGAGCGCATCTCGAATGTGTCGGTGAACTTCGCGCGGGCGGACGTTTGGATGCGCCCGTCCTGCCGGGGCAATGCGTTGAGATCATGACTGGCGCAGGCGTCCCGCAGGGCGCGGACGCCGTCGTGATGATCGAGCACACGAAACGCGAAGGCCGGACGATTACCCTCGAACGCGCCGCGCAAAAGGGAGATCACATCGTCCTTCGCGGCAGCGAAGCGCGAACGGGAACATTGCTGGTCGCGCCGAAGTCTCGCCTGGGCTATGCGGAGATGGCCCTCGCGGCGCAAGCAGGCGCCACCCGCCTTGACGTATTCGCAGCGCCGCGCCTCGCAATTCTCTCCACGGGCGACGAAGTTGTGGACGCGCGAAGCAAGCCTGGACCGCTTCAAGTCCGCAACAGCAATGGAATTTCCATCGAAATCCTGGCGCGCACGGCCGGCGCGGAAACTGCTCAGCTCGGAAACGCGCCCGACGAAAAAACCGCGCTTCGCACGGCCATCGAACGCGGCCTCGAACAGGACGTTTTGGTTCTCTCCGGCGGCGTATCCATGGGCAAGTACGACCTGGTTGAGCAAGTACTCGCCGATCTGGGCGCGGAATTTCACTTCACGGGGGTATCCATTCGTCCCGGGCGCCCCGCCGTGTTTGGAATCTGCCGCAATAAGCTTGTCTTCGGCCTGCCGGGCAATCCGGTTTCCACTATGGTGACTTTCGAACTTTTCGTCCTGCCCGCGGTTGACGTGCTGAGTGGCGCGATTCCGCGGCCCCTCCCGATCTTTCGGGCCAAGCTTGCAACCCCTGTGCGCGAGAAGGGTCCTATGACCCATTTCCTGCCCGCCAGGATTGAATGGGAAGGCAGGGAAGCCCGCGTCACGCAACTGCCCTGGCAAGGCTCCGGCGATATCGTAGCCCTGGCACTGGCAAACGGATTCCTGATTGTTGCCCCCGATCGTCCCGAAATTGATCCGGGCGAATGGGTTGACGTCCTGCCTCGCAGGGGGGCAATTTAGTGAATTCACATGAACCTGTCCTGGACGAGATCAGGTCTACTCTTGCAGCTCCGGATCCCCGCGAGATAAAGGCCAGGCCATTCGTCAAAATCATCAGCCGTTCCCGCGACTATCATTGCGCTGGGATTTCGAAATTGATGGCGAAGATATAGTCGGCCGTAAACGCGATTCCCTTACACGTCCCCCGGCGCGCAGCGCTGGCGAATGGGCGACTGCGAATATCGCTTCTGGTGTTCTGAGGCGTAACTCTTGTTAGACTTCTTTGCGTGACCGGGAGAATTCAAACTCGTTGCTGCATCGCCGGGGGTGGCCCCGCCGGCATGATGCTGGGTTTTCTATTGGCCAGGGCGGGCATTGATGCCTACGTGCTTGAAAAGCATAAGGATTTCCTGCGTGATTTCCGTGGCGACACGATTCATCCCTCCACCCTCGAATTAATGCATGAACTCGGCATTTTGGAGGAATTCCTCAAGGTCCCTCATCAGGAGGTGCTCCAGCTTGCGGGCCAAGTGGGGGCCAAGACCGTAACCCTCGCCGACTTTACCCATCTTCCCACGCACTGCAAATTTCTTGCCTTGATGCCGCAGTGGGATTTTCTGAATTTTATCGCCGAAAAGGGAAAGAATTTTTCTCATTTTCATTTGGAGATGTGCGCCGAAGTGGTCGACCTTATTGAGGAAAACGGACTGGTTACAGGAGTGCGCGCGAAAACCAAGGATGGAGAAAAGGAAATTCGCGCCGACCTGATCGTGGGCGCCGACGGACGCCGGTCGATCCTTCGCGAACGGGCGGGTCTCGAAGTGATCGATCTGGGCGCGCCCATGGATGTGATGTGGATGCGCATTAGCCACCGTCCCGGCGATCCCAAGCAAACTTTTGGACACGTCGAAGCCGGAAAAATTTTTGTTATGTTGGATCGCGAGCAATATTGGCAATGCGCTTATGTCATTCCTAAAGGTAGCGCCGACAAATTACGCGAAAAAGGGCTGGCCGCATTTCAGCAGGAAATAGTCCAGCTGAGTCCGTTCCTGGGAGAGCGGGTCGAGGAACTGCGCGATTGGAAAGATATTTCCCTCCTTACCGTCTCGGTGGATAGACTATCCCAATGGTCGAGACCCGGACTCTTGTGCATCGGCGACGCCGCTCATGCCATGTCCCCCATCGGAGGCGTCGGGATCAACCTTGCCATTCAGGACGCCGTCGCTGCCGCCAACATACTGGCGCCAATTTTCATGGATGGCCGCCCTTCGGAGGCTGAACTCGCGGAAGTTCAGCGGCGGCGTGAATTTCCGACCCGCGCCACGCAGCGCATGCAAACCATCGTGCAAAATCACGTCCTCGCTCGGGTCTTAAGAAGTGACCAGCCGATTTTGTTGCCCTGGCCGTTGAAGCTATTCCAGCGCTGGCCCTTTTTGCGCAGGATTCCCGCGCGCCTTATCGGGATCGGGTTCCGGGCAGAGCACATTAAGACTTCCATCGCGGGCAAGGCATAGTAGAGTTGACCATGGCAAAACTGACGCATTATCGCAAACGCGGTGAAGTGGCCATGGTTAACGTGACATCCAAAGACGTCACGGAACGCACGGCGCTCGCCCGCGGGTTTGTGCGCATGTCGCCGCCGGTATTGCGAGCGCTGCGCCAGCAGAAACTGCCCAAGGGCAACCCCCTGGAAATCGCTCGCATTGCCGGGATTGCGGCGGCCAAGCGCACCTCGGAGTGGATACCTCTTTGTCACCCGCTGCCGCTGACGCACATTGATGTGACTGCGCGGCTATGCAAGAATGGCGTGGAGGTCGCCTCGCGCGTTACCGCGACGGCGCGGACCGGTGTGGAGATGGAGGCGCTCGTGGCTGTGTCGGCGGCGGCGCTCACGGTTTATGACATGTGCAAGGCCCTGGACAAGGGTATGGAAATTTCCGATATCGTTTTGCTCGAAAAAATCGGCGGCAAGAGCGGCCACTATCTGCGACGCAAGAAGTAACGGCTCCCAATGAATGCCCCTTCACAAAACGTACAGGTCTTGATTGTCGATGACAATCCTTTGATCCGCGAGCTCATGTGCCGCGGGATGGCAGGGCATTGCGCGGTGACTTCGTCTTGCGATGGCGCGGACGCGCTGCTCAAGTCCGTCGACAATCCACCCGACCTGATCATCTCCGATTTCCGCATGCCGGGCCTGGACGGCCGGCAACTCTTCGAGAAATTGCGCAGCCGCGAGAGCACGCGAAATATTCCCTTTGTGTTTGTCGCCAGCCGCGGCGATATCGAGGAAAAGCTGCGCCCCGCGGTGGGCGGAGGCGTGGAGGACTTTATTCCCAAGCCGTTTTTCGTGGCCGACCTGGTCCGCCAGGTGAAAAAAATCGTAGACCGCCTTCATCTGGAAAAAATGCAGAAGCATGCCTCGCGCCCCGGAGTTATCCAGGGCCGCCTCGAGGAAATGAGCGTCACCGAACTCATGCAATCCCTCGAAATGGGTCAAAAAACTTGCCGGCTGACGCTGCGCCGAGGCGGGGAAGAAGCCGAACTGTTCTTCAACGCCGGCCAGTGCAAGCATGCCCAATTGGGCGGCGCGGAAGGCGACACGGTTGCCTATCAAGTCATTGGTTGGCTCGATGGCGATTTTGAAATCGAATTCGGCGCCGCCTCGAGCCGCGAGACCATCACTCTTTCCACCACGGGCCTGCTTATGGAAGCGATGCGCCTCATGGACGAAGCCAATCAGAGCGTGCAAAGCTAGCGATATTGGTTCATGTAGCGCCCGCCTTCAGGCGGGCATCTGTCAACATCCAAAATGCCAACCTGAAGGTTGGCGCTACAAAACCCCTTCGGATTTCCTATGCGCGTGACCATTCTCACCATCAGTGATTCTGTATCGCGAGGCACTCATAAAGATGCCTCCGGTCCAAGCGTGCGAGATCGTTGTGCGCAACTCGGCTGGGACGTGGTCACCGAAGTTGTCTTGCCCGATGAACCGGTGGCCATTCGAGACTGCCTCGAGTTTCTCGCCGATAGTGGCGCAACGGACTTGATCCTGACAACTGGAGGCACAGGAATCGGCCCGCGAGATTCTACTCCCGAAGCCACCACGGAAGCTTGCCAGAAACTGGTGCCCGGAATTGCCGAACTGATGCGCGACGAAGGCCGCAAAAAAACTCCCCGCGCCGCCTTGTCGCGAGCCGTCGCGGGCGTGCGGGGCCGCGTTTTAATTGTCAATCTGCCCGGCAGCCCTCGCGGCGCGCTCGAATCGCTCGACGCCGTCGCCGATTTATTGCCCCACGCTCTGCAAGTCCTCGGCGGCGCGCGCCACGATTAGACTCAAATCGGTTGCTCCTCCGCCTCAGAACAGCTTCTCGCATTCACCAAAAAATAAGATTTTCTAGTTACTCTATGAGTTATACTCGCCGGTCCCTCAGTCAGCAGGAGCCGCATGGCAATCCTCTCCGGCAGACGGCTAGGGCCCTATGAAATTCTCTCTACTATCGGTGCGGGGGGAATGGGCGAAGTGTACAAAGCTTGCGACACGCGCCTCGACCGCATCGTCGCCATCAAAGTTCTTCCCGCTCATCTTGCCGGCCGCGCGGAATTGCGCGAGCGCTTCGACCGCGAAGCAAAAGCGATCGCCAGCCTGAATCATCCTCACATCTGCACGCTGTACGACACCGGTCATCAAGACGAAATCGATTATCTGGTGATGGAGTATCTGGAAGGCGAGACGCTGGCACAGCGATTACAAAAGGGGGCGCTGCCGCTGGAGCAAGTGTTGCAGTTCGCCATTGAGATTTCCGACGCGCTGGACAAAGCTCACCGCAAAGGAGTAACGCACCGTGACCTGAAGCCCGGCAACATCATGCTCACGAAGTCGGGGACGAAGTTGCTAGACTTCGGTTTGGCAAAGCTGAAGCAGGAGGCAGCCCCCTCCAACGTGCCGCTTTCCGACCTTCCCACGGCGAAGGATCCGCTGACAGCGCAGGGAACGATCTTGGGCACGTTGCAATACATGGCTCCGGAGCAGTTGGAAGGCAAGGAAGTAGATACGCGCACGGACATTTTCTCCTTCGGCGCAGTCGTATACGAAATGGCGACGCGCAAGAAGGCGTTTGAAGGCAGCACCCAGGCCAGCGTGATCTCGGCCATCATGTCCTGCCAACCTCCACCCATGTCCTCGCTCCAGCCGATGACGCCTCCAGTGCTCGACCGCGTCGTTAAGCGATGCCTTGCGAAGGACCCGGACGAACGATGCCAGAGCGCAAATGACCTAACGAATGAGTTGAAATGGATTTCGGAAGGCGGCTCTGGAGTATCGGCACCGACCTCCGCAGTGAAGGGCGTTCGGACATTCGGGCGGCGTGAGCTGATCCTTGGCTCAAGCGCATCGTTGTTAGGCGCGGCTGTCACCGGCTATGCCGTCTGGAGGCTGAAGCCATCGCCACCACAGCTTGTCACCCGCACGGTAATAACTCTGCCGCCGGGGCAGCAATTGGCAGGTCTGGATAGCGGCCCTGCTGTGGCACTCTCTCCCGACGGAATTCATCTCGTTTATGTCGCGCGCGAGGGTGGCACGCAGCGGCTTTATCTGCGAGCAATGGATGTCCAGGAGGCCAGGCCAATGCCCGGCACGGAAAGTGCTGTCATTCCCTTCTTTTCACCTGACGGCCAGTGGGTGGGGTTTTTCGCTGGCGGCAAGCTCCAGAAGGTCTCGGCGAGCGGGGGAGCCGCAATTGTGCTTGGCGATGCTGGGTTCCCTTACGGGGCCAGTTGGGGTGGCCAAGGGATGATCGCTTTCGCACCCGCTCTTGTCTCCGTTCTCCAACAAGTGCCGGACGCAGGAGGCACCCCGCTGCCGCTGACTCGTTATGAAAAAGGGGAGTCCAGTCACCGTTGGCCTGATTTTTTACCTGGCGGCAAGGCAGTGCTCTTTGCTGTTGGACCGACAGCAATCAATTTCACCAACGCGCACGTTGCCGTCGAGTTGGTCGGAACGGGCGAACCGCGGAACCTGATCCAAGGGGGAACCCAGCCCCGGTACGCGTCATCGGGGCACCTGGTTTATGCGCAAGGAGGGAGCTTGATGGCCGTGCCGTTCGATCCCCGCCGGCTAACTGCCGCGGGCACGGCGATCCCTGTGGTAGAAGGTGTTCTACAATCCCCAGCCAGCGGAGCCGCCCAGTACAGCATCTCCGCCACAGGAACTTTGGTCTATATTTCGGGGGGTGTTCAGTCGGCCCAAAGCAAGCTGGTGTGGGTCAGTCGGAATGGGGTAGAACAGCCCTTGGCCGCCCCCATGCGAGCCTATCAGTTCCCGCAGCTTTCTCGTGACGGCCGGAGGCTAGCCGTGGGAATCACTGAACAGGAGGGTCAAATCTGGCTGTTCGATCTCGCCCGGGAGACGTTAACACGGTTTACGTTTGAGGGGAATTCGAACTCTAACCCAACTTGGACGCCGGATGGCAAGCGAATAGCCTTTCAATCAAACAAGGAAGGGGCGCCAAATCTTTTCTGGCAACTGGCTGACGGCAGCGGCGGGCTGGAGCGCTTGAGCGCCAGCGAGCTCAATCAGGTTCCGACGTCCTGGTCCCCGGACGGGCAACACTTGGCCTTTTTTGAAGTCGATCCCACCTCGCAGCGGGACATCTGGGTGCTGCGGCTCGGTGACCACAAGGCCCAGCCGTTCCTCAAGACACCATTCGACGAATCGGTGCCACGATTTTCACCCGACGGGCGCTGGCTGGCCTATATCTCGAATGAATCCGGCCGCTTTGAGATTTACGTGCAGCCCTACCCGGGCCCCGGCGGCAAGTGGCAAATCTCGACCGAGGGTGGCACCGAGCCAGTTTGGAATTCGAACGGACGGGAGCTGTTCTACCGCGGAGGCGACAAGATGATGGCGGTGGAGATTACCACACAGCCAAGTTTCGTTGCGGGTACGCCCCGGATGCTATTTGCGGGACAGTACCAGCCGACCCCGGCAACGACCCCCAATTACGACGTGTCCCCCGATGGCCAGCGCTTCCTGATGCTCAAGCCCAGCGAGTCGACAGGGGTGGCACCGACGCAAATCAACGTCGTGCTGAACTGGTTTGAAGAGTTGAAGCAGAAAGTTCCTACGGGGAAGAAGTGATGGCGCTCGCCACAGGCACACGTCTCGGTTCCTACGAGGTCGCCGCGCAGATTGGCGCGGGCGGAATGGGCGAAGTCTATCAAGCGCACGACACGAAGCTCGGGCGCGACGTAGCCATTAAAGTCCTGCCGGAAGCGTTTGCGCATGATGCAGATCGACTTTCCCGATTTCAGCGCGAAGCGAAGATGCTGGCGGCGCTGAATCATCCCAACATCGCAACAATTCACGGACTGGAACATTCGGACGGCGTGCAGTATCTAGTCATGGAGTTGGTCTCGGGTGAGACGCTGGCAGAGCGAGTCAAGGCTGGCCCGCTTGGTATCGATGAGGCGCTGAAGATTGCTGTACAGATTGCCGAGGCGCTAGAAGCAGCGCACGAAAAAGGAATCATTCACCGCGATTTGAAACCTGCCAATGTGAAGCTCACTCCTGAAGGCAAAGTGAAAGTGTTGGACTTCGGATTGGCGAAGGCATTTGGAGGGGATACATCAACGGAAGACATTGGCAACTCACCGACATTGAGCATGGCGGCGACGATGCAAGGAGTGATTCTCGGCACTGCGGCGTACATGAGCCCCGAGCAGGCGCGTGGCAAGGCGGTGGACAAACGAACGGATATTTGGGCGTTCGGATGCGTGCTCTACGAATTGCTGACAGGAAAAGCGGCATTCCACGGCGAGGACGTAACCGACATCTTGGCTGCTATGGTCAGAGCTGAGCCGGATTGGACGGCGCTTCCCGCGAACATCTCTCCATCCATTCGAGTTCTGTTGCAACGCTGCCTGCGGAAAGACCGGCGTCAGCGCACTCCGGATGCGGCGACTATCCGGATTGAGATTGAGGATGCGATTGCGGCTCCGAAAGATTTCGGTGCAACGCAGGCTGCTCCAGTGACGAGAGGCTGGCGCGAGCGACTAGCTTGGCCGGTAGCAGCGGGTGTGCTCGCGCTGATCGTCATCGCATTAGGCATTGGCTTTGTGCTGCGTGCGCCAAAGCCACAACTGCCGATGCACCTGAGTGCGGAGATCGGTGTGGACGCAAGCCTGTTCACCGGTTTCGGATCCTCCGTGATTCTTTCGCCCGACGGCAAGCGACTGGCACTTGTCGCTAGCGGCACCGACCAGAAACAGCGCATCTACGTCCGCTCGCTCGATCAGTTGCAGGCCACCGTGCTTTCCGGCACAGAGAATGCCAGCGATCCCTTCTTTTCGCCCGATGGCCAGTGGCTCGGCTTCTTCGGTGACGGCAAGCTGAAGAAGATTTCCGTACAAGGCGGCGAGGCGGTAACGCTTGGCGACGCTTCCAACGACCGGGGTGGAAGCTGGGGCGAAGACGGCACTATCGTGTTCGCCCCGAATACCCGGGTGGCCTTATCCAAAGTCTCCTCGGCGGGAGGAACGTCCCAGCCACTGACCACTTTCGATAAGCAGGCGGGCGAAGTCACACAACGCTGGCCTCAGGTCCTGCCCGGGGGCAAGGCCGTGCTGTTTACGTCCAGCACACACGGGTACAACTACGACGACGCAGAGATCGTCGTGTACTCGATGACTTCCGGACAGCGAAAAACACTGCTACGCGGCGGCTTCTATGCCCGCTTTCTGGCCAGCGGGTACCTGGTGTATATGCACGGAGGCACGCTGTTTGCGGTGCCATTCGATCTGAAGCGGTTGGAGGTGACCGGCCAGCCTGTGCCAATTCTCGAAGGCGTTGTCACCAATACCAATGGTGGGGCGCAGTTTTCCTTCTCGGAGACTGGAAGCCTCGTGTATGTCCCGGGGCGCGCTACGGGACAAAACGTCTCCATTTACTGGATGGACCACGAGGGCAAATTCACGCCGCTCCGCGAAACTCCCGGCAACTACTACAATCCCACTTTCTCCCCCGACGGGAAGCGTTTGGCTCTGGAAATCTTTGACGGCAAACGGAGCGACATCTGGGTGTATGAATGGGAGCGAGATGCTCTCACGCGCCTGACCTTTGCCGGGGAGGCCAACACCGTGCCCGTGTGGACTCCCGACGGCCAGAGGATCGTCTATTCCTCCCTTGATAAACGTGGGGTGCCAAACCTTTGGTGGATACGCGCCGATGGTGCCGGAGATGCCCAGCGCTTCACGGAAAGTAAGGGCTCGCAATTCGCAGGCTCCTGGCGGCCCGATGGCAAGGTCTTGGCATTCCGCCAGTTCAGCCTCGACACGGGTTCCGACATTATGACTATTCCGGTTGAAGGAGACGAGAAGGCCGGCTGGAAGCCCGGAGAGCCGAAGCCGTTCGTGAACAGCACTTTCGACGAGAGGTCGCCTGCCTTCTCGCCGGATGGCCGCTGGCTCGCTTATATGTCTAATGAATCCGCTGGCTACGAAGTGTACGTTCGGCCTTTTCCCGGCCCGGGAGGAAAGTGGCAGATTTCCACCGGAGGCGGAGTTATTCCCAAGTGGTCGCGCAACGGAAAGGAGCTTTTCTTTCGTACGGCGGACGACAAGATCATGGTGGCTACGTACACGGCTTTCGGTGACTCATTCCATGCTGACAAGCCGCAGCTCTGGTCGCCGGGACAGTTCACCGACCTCGGGATAAACTCTAACTTCGATGTGCACCCCGACGGCAAACGCTTCGCCGTGTTGAAGGCTTCAGGCACCGATCAGGCCGCTGCTGTCAACAAGGTTAACTTCGTCTTCAATTTCTTCGACGAGATCGGCCGAAAAGTCCCGCCCGGAAAGTGAGCGCATGATCGACAAAACCATCTCGCACTATCGCATCCTCTCGCAGCTCGGGGGCGGTGGGATGGGTGTAGTGTATCAGCGGGCGATTTCTTGCTTGCCCACAAAACATATCAATTAGCGTTTCTAACCTGATCGATATCTTGGGGTCTCAATTCCCCACCAATTAGTTGTGAAACCGCGTGATGTTGAAAGCGGGACGCCGCCATTCCATAAAGGTCGGACGGGGTCTCAGCCGCGCAATTGCTTCCCGTCACTTACTTGCTGTAGCGGATCGTGCGCTGCAAGCGACTCGACACCACGGTCGTGAACTGGTTCCGGTGGTCCGCCGCTGCCTGCCGCTTTTCGGCCGAGCCGTAGTGCTTGAGCGTGATCGGATCGTTGCGCTCGCCGAGGTTGTCCAGCATGGCATAGTTTGGGTACGTCAGAGAGACTCCAACGCTCCAATCGTTGGGACCATTTGTGGTCACGTTGTTAAAGATCTCGTAGTTGGCGAGGGTTCCAGCCTTCTTTTCCTCGTCGTAAATTGGGATCATGTTGTCCATCATGTCCTGATCGAAAAGCGGGCGCTGGCCCGGGTTGATCTTGATTAGTATCACCCGCGTAACTGTAGAGGGGGTCACTTTCACGCTGCCGGCCGCTTGCTGCGCGGCTACTTGAGTCCATGGCAGAGCAAACACGAATACAAGCAGAATCAATAACAACGTGGAAGGTACGATCCAGTATTTTCTCATAGGCTGTTTCTCCTCCGACGAAGTTGTTCAGATACTCCAGTACATCGATTTTCCAGAGACCGGGATCTACCAGGGATGGCCTATTCTTGCAGGGGCAGTAATGCCGAGTGAGGGTATGCCTCGTGCTGCTTATACTCTCTTAGGCAAACGGGAGTAAAGGGAATTCTGCCGGAACCAGCGGCCTCACGGAAGTAGGACAGTGTGGGAAAATAGGAAGAATGTTGACGGATGGCTTTGCCTCGTCAACAATGCTGGGACCATGAAAACGACACTTTCGGACAAGCGGCTGGCCGTGCTGGGCGCCGGAAAGATTGGCGGAATATTGCTGCGCGCGTTCCTCGAAAAAAAGCTGGTGCAGCCGAAGCGCGTGCACGCCACGGTGCGGCATGCGGAGAAGGCGCGCTCGCTCGCCAAGCAGTTGGGCGTGGAAGCTTCGACCGACAATCGCGCGGCCGTGTCCGGCGCGGATATCATCCTGCTGGCCGTGAAGCCACAGGCGGTGAAGGAAGTTCTCGAGGAAATCAAGCCGGAGATAAAGCCGGGGAAGTTGATCGTCTCGGTGGTCGCGTCGGTTTCGACGCAGCTCATGGAAAAGCAACTGGGCATGGACCTGCCCGTGATTCGCGCCATGCCCAACACGCCTTGCGCGATCGGTTGCGGCATGACCGGCCTGGCCAAGGGAATTCATGCGGCCAAAGAGCATCTGGAAATTGCGCAAGCGATGTTTGAAGCCGTGGGGCGCGTCGCTGTGGTGGATGAAAAACAGATCGACGCGGTGACCGGACTTTCCGCCAGCGGCACCGCGTTCATTTATATTATTCTCGAATCGCTGGCCGAAGGCGGCGTAAAAGTTGGCCTGCCCCGCGACGTTTCCACCCTGCTCGCGGCGCAGACCATGATGGGCGCGGCCCGCATGGTGCTCGATACCGGCGATCATCCCGCGCTGCTGAAAGATGCGGTGACCACGCCGGCGGGATCCACCATGGATGGCATACTGGAACTCGAGGACGGCAAGCTGCGCGTCACTTTGATCAAGGCAGTGATGAAAGCCACGCAGCGCGCCAAGGAATTGATCGTCGAATCCTGATTTGTAGCTGCTTTCAAATTTAATACATCCAATCGCAGAGGAGGAATTCAAAAATGATACGCAAAGCTTCAGCAGTCTGGAATGGTTCTCTTAAGGAAGGCAAGGGAACCATTTCCACCGACAGCAAGGTGCTCTCCAACGCGCAGTACTCTTTTTCCACGCGCTTTGAGAACGGCATCGGCACCAACCCCGAGGAATTGATCGCCGCGGCGCATGCCGGATGCTTCAGCATGGCTCTTTCCGCGCAACTGGGCGGCGCAGGGATCACTCCGGAATCGATCGAGACCACTGCTTCCGTTACACTCGAAAAACTGGAGGCGGGTTTTACCGTCACGAAAGTTCATCTCGATGTGACGGCGAAAATTCCCGGCGCGGACGCCGCCGCATTTGAAAAAGCGGCGCAGGACGCCAAGGCGGGATGCCCCATTTCGCGCCTCCTCAAGGCCGAAATCACCATGACCGCCAAGTTGGCTGGTGGACGCGCGACGACTGCGTAGTTCGAAGCCGCTCCGAGGATTCTGTCGGATCGTTACAGGGATTTGCTATTCGTGGCGGCGGTGTTTCGCCGGCGAGACGCCGGCGCCACTTTCGACTACTGCGCGCCAATACCTGCGTGAAGTAGACCGAGGACCAGCGCCCCAGCGCGATAATCCCCGGCTGCAATATTAGACAAGAGGGAATGGGTCTCGGGAGTTAGAAACCGAACACCAATCCGCCGACGATCTGGAAAGCTCTTTGATTGGTCGAAAAGAACCGGGACCCCAAGGCGTCCGCTTCGGCCCGCACAGCTAAGTGACTGCTCAAAAACACGTCCACCCCCCCTCCCGCTGGGCCGGCGAGGGCATTATTGCTTCCCAGTAAGCCCGCGGTCTGGGCGAAGCGGTAGTGTTCCAGACCGACCACCACATGGATCCAGGGCTCGTATCGGCTGTGGTTGCGAAAGGCCAGTCGGGGACCCACTCCAACGAAGAATGACTTAACGCTCAAATTGGGCGGGGCGGTTGTCTGTCCCGTATTCCCGAGAAAACCCGTGCCGAACTGGGCTTCCACTCCAAACCATCGTCCGAAGTACCGGGCCGCACTGACATTTAGCCCATGGGTGTTGAATGGGGCGCCGAGCAAATTGTCGCGGTTATATTGATAACCGATGGCGATCTGCCACGGGTCATAATCATGTTGACTTGTGGAACTGAACTTGGGCCTCGATCCACCGGCCACACCCGCCCCACCCCCACCAACTCCCGCTGGTCCTTGTGCCTCTGCCGAAGCCGAAAAGAAAAGGGAAATCGCCAGTAGGAAAATCGCCACACGCATTGTGATGCCCCCTCAAGTGCACACACGATTCAAATTGGTACAACTTTTTCGATTGTAGCTGGCGTCTTCCTGTAGAAATCACGATTTGTGGCGCCACTTGCCCAATTCCATACGGAGTTAACCTTCACGTGACATTCGTGATTCCAAGCGAGTAGACCAAGACTGTTAATTCAGTTTAGGCCCGGGTGAAACAAATGGCTGCTCGCCCTCAAAACGGGCGGTTTCTGCAAAACCGGCCGCCGAAGCGGAAGACGGTCTTGTCGGGGCCGGTCTGTCCCGTATTTTCCGGTATGAACAGGCACATTTGTGATTCCGGTGGCTGGCGACTTCGCCGCGCGAAAACTGGCTCGTGCTTGACGGATGTGTTAGGATTTCCGGCGATACGGGTGTGGGCTCTAGTTTCAGATGAACACTCGCCGCGGCGAGCGTGGAGCCCGCCAGTTGCTCGGTATGCCGAGGCAATACATTCCGATTTTTATTTTTGCCGTGCTCGCTGCTGCATTCCCAGCAGTGACGCTGGTGCTCTTCAAGTTCATTCGGCCGAGTCCGGCGGCCGTCGGAGCGAAGCTGAGGCCGTACGAGTGCGGCGTCGAGGCGGAAGGCGATACGCGCGGGCGTTACTCAGTCCGGTTTTACATCGTGGCGATACTTTTTGTAATCTTTGATGTGGAAACCACGTTTCTTTTCCCCTGGGCTGTGTTGTTTTCGACTCGTCAGGCAGGGTTCCGCTTGCCTGAAATTTATGCCCTGGCGAGCATGTTCGTGTTTCTGGGCATCTTGATCATCGGATACGTCTGGCTCTACCGGAAGGGCGCCCTCGAATGGGTGTAAGCAGCGCCCTTGTTTCTGGATAAGTGAATCCCGGCCACGGAAGGTGACCGGGATTTTTTTTGCGCTTTGGCGAACACGGTTTTGGGTAACCCCGGGGATTGTGGCGGAACAGGTTGACTCGGTTTTCCGCCGTGTGCTAAAAGCTACAACTTAATATTGGCTGTACGGATTTGGTGCAGCCGCTCTACTCCTAATTCATGGCAAACGACCCGGAAGAGAAGCAGCCGTCTGCGAGTTCACCGACTGACCCGTCTGCGCCGAAACCGCCAGCCGCAGGGGGAGAACCCGCATCTAAACCGCCCGCCCCTCCGGCCGCGCCTGCCGCGAAACCTCCCGCTGCTCCCGGCGCACCTGCCGCAAAACCTCCGGCTGCGGCGGTACCGCCCCGGCCTCCTGCTCCACCCAAGGAAGGCCCTGTGGCGCTCGATAATGACCTCGTGAAGCGCTACAAGGAGAAATTCGGGCCAGCCATCCTGGAATCCTGGACGGATCGCAAACAGGCCATTCTGGTCGTCGCCCGGGAATTGCTCGGGGAAATTGCGCTTTATAGCCGCGATGACGAGAAATTTGACTGGCTGAGCGACCTCACAGCCGTCGACTGGCCGAAGCGCGAGAAACGGTTCGACATCGTGCTCAACATGTATTCGTTCGAAAAGAATGAGCGGCTGCGCTTGAAAGCGCATGCCACAGCGGATGAGCGCGTCCCCAGCGTGCAGGGGATCTGGTCCACGGCGAACTGGATGGAACGCGAAGTCTACGACATGTTCGGCGTGATTTTTGAAGGCCACCCCGATCTGAAGCGAATCCTGCTTCCGGACGAGTGGCAGGGCCATCCTTTGCGGAAAGACTACGACATTCTGACGCAGGATACCGCCTGGGTTCGTGAGAACCTGGGCATCGAGAGCGGACAATAGCGAATGCCCGACGAACGCATCCCGTTTGCCACCCACGCTGATCAGACCGTACTCGGGGCGGATGAAATTATCCTCAACATGGGGCCGCAGCACCCGTCGACGCACGGCGTGCTGCGCGTGAAGCTGCGACTGGACGGCGAAAAAGTCATCGGCTCCGAATGCGTGATCGGTTACCTGCACCGCGGCGTAGAGAAGATTGCCGAGCACCGCACCTACACGCAATTCGCTCCGTATGTGGACCGGATGGATTACGTCGCGGCGGTTTCGAACGGCCTGGGGTACTGCGAAGCGGTCGAGAAGCTACTGGGAGCGGAAGCGCCGCCGCGGGCTCGCGTCATTCGAACGATTCTCACGGAGATGCAGCGGATTGCGAGCCACTTGTTCTGGCTGGGCACGCATGCGCTGGATATCGGCGCACTGACGCCGCTTTTTTATTGCCTGCGCGAGCGCGAAGAAATCCTGAAAATTTTCGAGAAATATTGCGGCGCGCGACTGACCACGCACGCGTTTCGCATTGGCGGCCTGCAATATGAGGCTTACGACGAACTGGAAAAGGACGTGGAGAGGTTCTGCACGCCTTTTGACAAGCGCGTGGACGAATACGAATCGTTGCTCACCGAAAACCGCATCTGGGTGGGGCGCACCAAGGGCGTGGGCATTCTCACCGCCAAGGAAGCGATCGATTACGGCGCATCCGGGCCGGTGCTTCGCGCCAGCGGCGTGAAATGGGATATTCGCAAGGCCATGCCTTACGCCGCGTACGACCAATACAAGTTTGAAATCCCCACAGGGAAGAATGGCGATACCTATGACCGGTACATTGTGCGCATGGAGGAAATGCGCCAGTCGCGGCTGATCTGCCTGCAGGCCATCGAAAATATTCCGGCCGGGCCGATCATGGGCAAGGTAGGAAAAGTGCTGAAGCCGCCGCCTGGCGAAGTCTACCACTCGATTGAAGCGCCCAAGGGCGAGCTGGGCTATTACATTATCAGCGACGGAACGACGCAGCCGTACCGCGTGAGGATTCGCCCGCCCTCGCTCATTAATCTCGAGGCGTTTGACAAAATGATTCGCGGGCACCTGGTGGCGGACGTAGTGGCTATCATCGGGACGCTCGATATCGTTCTCGGAGAGGTCGACCGGTAGCGCCATGCTGATGAACGTCCTCCATTTCGTGATTTCCATTTGGGTGCCGCTGGTTTGTGCGCTCATCATCGTGGCCGTTTTGCCGCTCGTTGCCGGATACATCGTTTTGATGGAACGGAAAGTCATGGCGGACATGCAGGCGCGGCTCGGCCCCATGCGAGTCGGGCCGCACGGATTGCTGCAGCCCATCGCGGACGCGCTGAAACTTTTGATCAAGGAAGACATCATCCCGGATGAAGCGGACAAAGCGATTTTCTGGTTCGCGCCGCTGATCTCGGTGACTGCGGCCATGCTGGCGATGTCGGCGCTGGCGATTGGACCGTGGTTCCAGATTGCTGATTTGAACGTTGGATTGCTTTTTGTTGTGGGGATCAGCGCGCTGGGGATTTTCGGGATTGTGCTGGGCGGATGGTCCTCCAACAGCCACTATTCGCTGCTCGGCGCGCTGCGTAGCGCGGCGCAACTGGTGAGCTACGAAACCGCGGCCGGCATGGCCATCGTGGGCGGACTTCTGCTGGCCGGGACATTATCGACGCGTGAAATTATTCAGGCGCAGAACGATTACGGAGTGTGGTTTGCGATCGCCGCGCCGGTCGGATTTTTTGTGTACCTGGTTGCCTCCATTGCCGAGACCAATCGCGCGCCTTTCGATTTGCCGGAAGCGGAATCGGAGCTGGTCGCCGGGTACATGACGGAATATAGCGGATTCCGCTGGGCGCTCTATTTTCTCGCGGAATACACGAACATGGTCGTGGTTGCGTCGATCGCCACGACGCTGTTTCTGGGCGGTTGGCTGCGGCCGTTTGCGGGCACGCCGGCGTTCAATTTTCTGGACTATTTGCCGTCTGTGCTGATGCTGGGCATTGGCGGATATTGTTTTTATCGCGCGCCGAAGCAGCCGGTAAAAGTGCAGAGTCTTTTTATGGTGGCCGTGGGGCTGCTGATGATTTTAGCCGCGATCATTCTTGCGGCGCCGCTGATTCCTGCAGTCTCCAATTTACTTCCCGGATTGAAGCCGGGGCTTCACGGGGCGTTCTGGTTCCTGTTGAAAGTGGGGCTGTACATTTATCTGTTCATGTGGCTCCGGTTTACGTTCCCACGGTACCGGTTCGATCAGCTGATGCGCCTGGGCTGGCAGTTTTTGATTCCGCTTTCCATCGTGAACGTGATGGGGATCGGCCTGGCCCTCGTGCTGCACCGGCATTGGGGATGGGGGCACTTGCCGGCGTTTGGTCTGACGACGTTGCTGACGCTGGCGGTGGCCGCGTGGCTGGGCTGGGCGGAAGAGAAGAAAGATAAAGTGCATGTGTTCGTGGGGGAAACGTAAGGGTTTTTTTGCAGCACAGCCACTCCCGGCTGTGCGGTTTTCGCAGCGTTTAAAAAAGGCGCGCAGCCGGGAGTGGCTGTGCTACACACACAAAGATGCTCGATCACATCGTATTTTATTTTTTTGCGGCGCTGGCCGTGGTATCCGCGATTCTGGTAGTGACGCGGCGCAACGTGGTGCAGAGCGCGATCTTCCTGATTACGGCGCTCCTGGCGACGGCGGGCATCTTTTTGCAATTGCACGCGGAGTTTTTGTTCATCGTGCAGGTGATTCTTTACGCCGGGGGCATCATGGTGCTGTTCGTGTTCGTCATCATGCTGATCAACATGGATGTTTCGCTGCACCAAGTCCAGTTCAACCGGCAATGGTGGCTTGGATTGCTGCTGGCGCTGGTGCTCGGGGCGGAGTTCACCGTTGCGATCGCCATCGGGCGGTCCCACTTATCGTTTGGCGAGCCCGCGCCGGCAAGCGCGCTCGAGCCCAGCACGCAGCTGGTGGGCAAAGTTCTGTTCAGTGAATATATGCTCCCGTTTGAAATCGCGTCGATCCTGCTGCTGGTGGCCATGATCGGCGCGGTGGTTATGGCCAAGAAGAAAATATGAAGAGGCGGGTATGGCGATGATTCCGATCAGCCAGTATTTGTTCCTGGGCATGGTGCTGTTCACGATCGGCGCGATCGGCGTGGTCACGCGCCGGAACGTGATTATTATCCTGATGTCCATCGAGCTTATGTTGAACGCCGTGAACATCAATCTCGTGGCGTTCTCGCGCCTGGTCGGTTCGGCGGAAGGGCACGCGTTCGCTATTTTCATTATCACCGATGCGGCCGCGGAAGCGGCCGTGGGGCTGGGCATCATCATCGCGTTTTTCCGCAATCGTGAGACGTTGCTGGGCGATGAGATGGATTTGATGAAGTGGTAGGAAGGCAGTGACTAGTCACTGGTGACTAGTGAAAGCACGGAAGCGCAGTAGTTGAGAGTTCAGAGTTGAGAGCCATAGCGCGGCGTGCAGGGGCTTGTAGAAACCGAACACTATGATGCCGACGGAATATTTTCTTGCGCATATCTGGCTGATCCCGCTGTTTCCACTTGTGGGCGCGGCGATCATGCTGCTGATTGGCAAGCGCCTTCCGAATGCGGCGGTGAATGTCATTTGCGTGGGCACGCCTTTTCTGGCGATGTGCTATGCGTTCGGCGCGATCTGGCAACTCGTAGCGCGGCCCGCCACTGAACGCCTGGTCAACTACAACCTGTTTGACTGGGTTCCCGCTGGAATCATGCATACGACCGCCGGACGCGTGATGGATTTCCATGTGCCGTGGGGCATGCTGATGGACCCGTTGACCGCCGTGATGCTGCTGGTCGTCACCGGCGTCGGATTCCTGATTCACGTGTACTCCACCGGGTACATGGCGCACGAGGGCGGCTACTACCGCTTTTTCGGCTACCTGAATTTGTTCATGTTCTCGATGCTGGTGCTGGTCCTGGCGAATAATTTGCTGTTGCTGTTCGTCGGCTGGGAAGGCGTCGGGCTGTGCAGCTATCTCCTGATCGGCTTTTACTTCCTGAGGAAATCGGCAACGGACGCGGGCAAGAAGGCATTCATCGCCAACCGCATTGGGGACGCAGGTTTCATCCTGGGACTGTTTCTGATGCTGGGCACGCTTGGCACGATTCAGTTCACGGAACTTGGCCCGGCGATCGCTGCGGGCCACTTTGCCATGGGCGACGCCACGTTGACGGCGATTGCGCTGCTGCTGTTTGTGGGCGCGACAGGGAAGTCGGCGCAACTTCCGTTATACGTCTGGCTGCCGGACGCGATGGAAGGTCCGACACCTGTCAGCGCGTTGATCCACGCGGCCACGATGGTAACGGCCGGAGTATACATGATCGCGCGCACCAACGCCGTCTTCACGATGGCGCCGAAAGCCCTCGCCGTGGTGGCCGTGGTCGGCTGCGTCACCTCTCTCTTCGCGGCGACGATCGGCCTCTTGCAAAACGATATCAAGAAGGTGCTCGCTTACTCGACTATTTCGCAGTTGGGCTACATGTTCCTCGCCTGCGGCGTCGGTGCGTTCACCGCAGGCGTGTTCCACCTGATGACCCACGCGTTTTTCAAAGCTCTGCTCTTCCTCGGATCGGGCAGCGTGATTCACGCGCTCTCCGGGGAACAGGACATGCGCAAGATGGGCGCACTGTGGGAAAAAATTCCGACGACGGCGAAAACATTTGTCGTCGCGTCGATCGCGATCGCGGGAATACCGCCGCTCGCCGGATTCGTCAGCAAAGACGCGATTCTCGGCCATGCCTTCGAGTACAACAAATTTCTTTGGCTACTCGGTTTTATCACGGCCGGAATGACTGCCTTTTACATGTTCCGCCTCGTGAACATGACGTTCTTCGGAAACTCGCGCGTGGATCAAGAAGTCGAGCACCACATACACGAGTCGCCAAAATCGATGACCGTGCCGCTCGTAATCCTCGCCCTCCTTTCAATCGTCGGAGGCTGGGTCGGCTGGCCGGCATCACTAGGTGGCAGCGACCGCTTCGATCGCTTTCTTGAACCTGTCATTTCACGTTACGTTCCCGTTGAAACAGTCCCAGTTGGCGCCAAGACGACGCCCCTCCTCGGACTGAAGGGACCGCTTGGGAGCGAGGTTTCCCGAGCGCAACTTACGGAAGTGATGCAAATCGAGCACCGCCAGGTGACCGCAACCGATTACCTTTTGATGTTGCTATCGGTGCTGATCGCATGTGGCGGCATCTGGCTGGCGTACCGCTGGTACATCCAGCGTCCCGAAGTGCCCGGCAAAATCGCAGCCTGGAGCCCGTTCCTCTACCGCCTGGTCTACAACAAGTATTACGTGGACCAGCTGTACGACGCGATGTTCGTGAATCGTGTGAAGGATCTGGCGCTCATGTTGGGCTCTTTCGACGTGAACTTCATCAATGGGCTGGGCGTGGACGGCTCCGGCTGGCTGACGCGCTTGACCTCGAGCATCTCCGGCATTTGGGATTCCTGGATTGTGGACGGCCTGGTGAATCTGTCCGCGCGGATCGTATGGCTCTTCAGTTGGCCGGCGCGCATGCTGCAGACCGGCCGCGTGGCGCGATATGCCCTGTTCATGCTGGCGGGTGTGTTGATTTTCCTGGGCTATTATTTGCACATTTCGGGACTTACATTTAGAAACCTGTTGCAGCGTTAGAAGAAGGCGAGGCAGGAAGATGGACTTTTACAACACTCATATCCTGACGGTGGTGCTGTTCACGCCGTTGGTGGGGTCGCTGCTACTGCTGTTCGTGCCGCGCGACAGCGCCAACGCGCACCGCGTCATCGGCAATCTTTTCGGCTTCCTCGGGCTGATCGTTTCGCTGCCGCTGATCACGCGATTCAGCCTCAGCCCAACCGCCGATCGCTATCAATTTAAGGAGACTTACGATTGGATCCCCTCCATCGGCGCGCACTATTCGCTGGGCATTGACGGCATCAGTCTGCTTCTGGTCATGCTGACCACCCTCCTCGGCGCCATCTCGATTCTTTCGTCTTGGAGCGCCATCAAGATCCGCACGAAGGAATACTACATTCTGTTCCTCCTGCTACAGGTCGGCATGCTGGGCGTTTTCATGGCCCTCGATTTTTTCCTCTTTTACATGTTCTGGGAAGTGATGCTCGTGCCCATGTATTTCCTGATCGGCGTCTGGGGCAGCGACCGCCGCTTGTACGCCGCGATCAAATTTTTCCTGTACACCCTGATCGGCTCGGTGATCATGCTGCTCGGAATCCTGGCGTTGTATTTCAAGGCCGGCGGCGGCACGTTCGATATGCCCACGCTCCTCGCCTCCGCCGCGCAATTTGACACGCGCACGCAAGTGCTGCTCTTCTGGGCGTTTTTCTTCGCGTTTGCGATCAAGGTGCCGATGTTCCCGTTCCACACCTGGCTTCCGGACGCGCACACCGAGGCGCCCACGGCCGGTTCCGTCATCCTGGCCGGCGTTCTGCTGAAAATGGGAACGTACGGCTTCATCCGCTTCTCGCTGCCGCTGCTGCCGCAGGATGCCGCGGCGCGCCAAAAGATTGTCACGATCATGATGGTCGTTTCGGTCATCGGGATTATCTATGGCGCGCTTGTCTGCATGATGCAGAAAGACATGAAGAAGCTGATCGCCTACAGCTCGGTGAGCCACCTGGCTTTCTGCACGCTCGGTATTTTCGCGCTGACGCCGCACGGGCTTTCCGGCAGCGTGATTCAGCAGATCAACCACGGAATTTCCACCGGCGCTCTCTTCTTGATCGTGGGCGTGCTTTACGAGCGCAGGCACACGCGCCTGATTTCCGAGTACGGCGGCCTCTCGACGCCCATGCCGGCCTTCGCTGCCATCTACATGATTGCTTCGCTCAGCTCGCTGGGCCTGCCGCTGCTCAACGGATTCATCGGGGAATTCACCATTCTGCGCGGCACCTTTGAAGTCAGCTTCAGGTACACGGCGTGGGCCGTGATCGGAATTATCCTTGGCGCCGCGTACCTGCTGTGGCTCTACCAGCGCGTGATGTTCGGCCCGGTCACCAATCCAGCGAACGAGCATCTTCCCGACCTCAACGCGCGCGAATATGCCACGCTGATTCCGCTCGTAATTCTCGCGTTCTGGATCGGCATCTATCCGAAGCCGCTGTTTCGCGTGCTGGACCGGCCGGTGCAGCTGATTGTCGAGCAGGTCAATCCCGGATATTACGGCGCGGAGCGCGCAGCAGTTCCTGCTGTTACTCCTGCTCTGGCTCCTGCGGAAGCCGGAGTCGGGACGCAAGCCATGCCCGGAATGATTATGCCGCCGAGTACCGAAACGTCTCCCGTTCCTGAAACGGAGAAGAAGTAAACGAGCCGATGAATTATATTCTTGAATTAATTCACCGCATCCTCCAGCCCTTCCAAACATTCATGCAGGAAGGCGGCGGCGGGCTGCTGCTGCCGGAAATGATGCTGGTCCTGTTTGCCATGGGCATCCTGCTCACGGATTATTTGCTGGAGGCTCGCGACAAGTATTTCAATGCCCTGATGGCCATGCTGGGCGTGATGTTCAGCGGCATCGTCCTCTGGAAATTGCGCGAGGCGGCCGAAAGCGGGCGAGCCTATGGGTTCAGCGACTCGCTGTTGGTCGATCCGTTTTTTGTTTTTTTCGGGTTCATTTTCCTCATCGCCACGGCGCTGGTTATCGTGCTTTCCGTCCGCTACCTGCAACTCGAGGACGAAAATCACGGCGAGTATTACGCCCTGATGCTCTTCGCCACGGTCGGCATGATGTTCATGGCCTCCGGCTACGACCTGGTCGTGCAATTCCTGGGCCTCGAAACGATGGCCATCAGCTTTTACGTGCTGGCGGGATTTTTGCGGCGCGATAAGCGTTCGAACGAAGGCGCGGTAAAATACCTGCTGCTGGGCGCGTTCAGCTCGGCGATTCTGGCCTATGGCTTTTCGATCCTCTACGGGATTGGCGCCATGGCCAACCTCAGCGCTATTGGGGAGGCGCTGCCTCCCAGGACCAATCTGGACGTAGTTGCGGCTGCGGTGGCATCTCGGACCGAGCCGGACCTGTTCGTGCTTCTGGCGCTCGCTACGGTGGCTGCGGGGCTATTTTTTAAAGTGGCCGCCGTCCCGTTCCACCAGTGGGCTCCGGACGTGTACGAGGGCGCTCCCACGCCGATCACGGCCTACATCAGCGTTGCTTCGAAAACGGCGAGCTTCGCCCTGTTGCTGCGCCTGCTGCTCACCGTGTTCTGGCCGGTGCGTGTCGATTGGGAGATGCTCATCGCGGCGGTGGCCATCGCGTCCCTCACGGTCGGGAACCTGGCGGCGATCACGCAGACCAATGTGAAGCGCATGCTGGCCTATTCCTCGATTTCGCATGTGGGCTATGTCCTGCTCGGGATCGTGGCGGCCGCTTCCAGCCCTCTTGGATTCCTGACCGGGATGAAGGGTGTGGCGTTTTACCTCTTCGCTTATGCGTTCATGACCATCGGAGCGTTCGCTGTCCTGATCGTGCTGCAGCGGCAGGGAATCATCGGCGATGAGCTGGACGATTTAAATGGACTGTACCGGCGCAGCCCGTTGTCCGCGTTGGTCCTGCTGATCTTCATGCTGTCGCTTGCCGGGATTCCGCCTCTGGCGGGCTTCGTCGGAAAGTATTTTGTTTTGCAGGCGCTGATCCAGACGGGGCATATTCGCCTTGCGATCTTCGGCGCACTCTACATTGTCCCGGCGCTGTACTACTATTTCCGCATCGTGATGCACGCGTATTTGTACGAGCCGGGCAACGCGCCTTTGCCGATAGTCACCTTTGGGCAGAGGGTCGCTTTCGCCGTGTTGTGCTTCGTGACCGTCGCCGCAGGAGTCTACCCGGAGCCGTTCGTGCGCCTGGCGACTTACTCGCTCTTCTTCCCAACAGGTTTCAGTGGCCACTGAAGAACCAGGCTCGCCTTCCTCACCATCGCCGCGAAAGCGGCCTGCCGAAGGTATACGACAATTCTCCGATATAATGGAGCTGCCGATCCTGCTGGTCGCAAGCGTCGCGATTGGCGGGGGAGCTGGGTATTTCCTGGACAAGCGATTTCATACTTCGCCTCTATTCACTCTGATCCTTGGCTTGCTTGGCTTTGCCGCGGGCATGATTCAATTAGTGCGGCGCTTGTCAAAGGACACTTAGGACCATGGCCGAGTCCGACTCCATCTATATCGCCGCCGAGCATCGCATCGAGTGGATGACGCTTGCCTTCGGATTGGCCGGCGCCGCGTTTACCCTCCTGCGCTGGGGCGGCCGGCCGGGAGCGGGGGTGGCCCTGGGGGCCGCTCTCGCTTGGCTAAATTTTCGCTGGCTGAAGCAGGGAGTGACCGCGTTCGTTAAAGTTTCCACGGCGCAGGCGAACTCAGCGCGCGTTCGGGTGCCCGTGGGCGTTTACGCTAAGTTCTTTGGACGCTTCGCTTTGCTGCTGGTGGTGGTCTATGTTATTCTTTCGCGTTCCTGGTTGCCTGTGGCTGCGGTGGTCGGAGGATTGTTCGCGGTGGTTGTGGCCGTGATGATTGAACTGATGTGGGAATTGGTGCGCACCGGACGGGGAACGGAAACACACACTTAGAGCCTTCTTTCGCGGGGCTCAATCCCGGGGTCAACTGGAAAAATGGAAGAGCAAGTCTTAGGTGTGACAAAACTGGTCAACGCGCTCCTGGGAAAGCCGGCGTTGGCACTGCTCGCGGCGCTGCACATTCATCTCGAAAATTCCGAGTACCCAATCCCGAATCACATCGCCATGGAATTGGTGGTTTTTCTTATCGCGATTGTGTTTTTTACGTGGCTGAAGGGGCGCCTGTCGGTGGACAATCCCGGCGGGGCACAGCAGTGCATGGAAGCACTGCTGACAAATTCCATGGGAGTGGGCGCGCGCGATCTGCTCGAGGACACCGCTGGCCACGACGCCGTGAAATACCTGCCCATGATCGGCAGCATTGGCATGTTTGTTTTAATGTGCAATTTGATCAGTCTGGTTCCCGGTTTTTCTTCTCCGACGGCTGAGAAGTCTGTGCCGCTGGGCTGCGCCATCGTCGTTTTTCTTTATTACAACTGGGCAGGCTTGCTGCGGCATGGACCGCTCAAATACGGCAAACATTTCCTGGGGCCTGTTCTGGCGATGTCTCCGATCATGTTTATCGTCGAAATTGTCAGCCATCTCGCTAGGCTCCTCTCGCTTACGGTCCGTCTCTGGGTCAACATGCTGGTGAGCGAACTGCTGTACGTAACGTTTCTCGGTTTGACGCTGTCACTGTTTTTCTATGTGGAAAAGCTCAATGTGCTGGGGTACGCGCTGGCGCCGCTTCCGCTGCTGGCCCCGCCGCTTTTTCTGCTTTTGCATATTTTTGTCGGATTCGTGCAGGCGTTTGTTTTCACTTTGTTGCCGATCATCTATTTGGGCGGCGCAGTAGGCGAAGAACACTAATCGGCGCGCCGATTTTGTAGAGTTCCAATTCATACTCATACCGGCATGATCCGCTGTCTCGCGTGAGCCCGGCTGCAAGAGGGATGTCCGGGAACCACCTCCGAGCGGCTAATTCTTAGCGAAGGAGAAACACGATGAAGAAGTCTTTGATGATTCTGTTTGCGCTTCTGGCGGTCGCTTTCGTCGCTCCGGCTGCATTCGCGCAGACGAGTGCGGGAAGCGCTGCGGAGCCGACCAACTGGGTGGCCATCACTTCGGGCTTTGCCATGGCGATCGCCTCGGCATTTTGCGGCATGGCTCAGGCTCGAGCGACGTCCTCCGCCTGCGAGGGCCTGGCTCGCAACCCGGGCGCGGCAGCTCCGATCCGTTTCGCGCTGCTGCTGGCGCTCGTGCTGATCGAGTCGATGGCGCTGTACACGTTTGCCATTATCTTCGCCAAGGTCAAGTAAGGAAGCAATTTCGATTTTGATTTCCTGCGGCACGCTCTCGGACGGTCGAAGGCGTGCCGTTTGTTTTAAGTGGCGCATGCTTTAGCTTGCGGGTTTTCCACGTGCACCAAACCAAGCCCCGCAAGCTAAAGCGTGCGCCACTGAAACCTATCGAATGTTCAGTGCGGCTTTGGCGGCGAAATCGATGATCCGCGCGGGGAACAATCCTGCGAAGACGGTGCCGACGGCGGCGATCCACAATACGACTGAGAGCGTCCAGGGGACTGGCTCGGCGGTGATTTCCACCGTCGGCTCGCGCATATACATGGCGACGATGACGCGCAGGTAGTAGTAAGCGCCGAGGACACTGTTCAAGGCCAGCAGGATCGCCAGCCAGATCAAGTTGGATTCGAGCGCGGCATTGAAGACGTAGAATTTTCCGAGGAACCCTGCCGTGATGGGCAATCCCAGCAGCGAAAGCAGAAACAGCGACAGGCATGCTGCTAGCGCGGGCTGCCGCCGTGCCAGCCCTGTAAAATCGTCGATCTCCACGTGCTGCTCGCCCGGCCCGCCCAGGTGCGCGACGATCAGGAACGCGCCCATCTTCACAATGACGTAGCCGACCAGGTAGAACAGCGCCGCGGCAATGCCCGCTTCGGGATGATCCGTGGCGGCCGCGGCCGCGAGCGCGACGAGAATGTATCCCGCGTGCGCGATCGAGCTGTAGGCCAGCATGCGCTTCACGCTCGTTTGCACAATCGCCGACAAATTTCCGACAAACATGCTGAGCGCGGCCGCCACCCACAGCGCCCAGAACCACAGCGGCGCCGCGGCATCCACGCTGGCCATGATGCGCAATGCCAGGGCGAATGCGGCGGCCTTGGGGCCCGTCGAAAGCAGCGCGGTCACCGGCGCGGGAGCGCCTTCGTAGACGTCCGGCGTCCAAAGCTGGAAGGGCGCGGCAGCAACTTTAAAGGCCAGGCCGATAAAAATAAATCCGAGGCCGATCTTCAAGACGGTATGCGCGGAATTGTTGGCGAGCGGCGTCATCAGGTCGAGGTGCGTTGATCCCGTGGCGCCGAAGGACAGCGCGATCCCGTACAGAAAAAATGCGGTGGCGAACGATCCCAGCAGGAAATATTTCATCGCTGCTTCGTTCGACCGCGGGGCATCGCGCCGGTAACTAGCCAAAATGTAGGAAGCGATGGAGCTCATTTCCAGGCCGATGAAGGCCGTCAGTAACTCGTGGGCACCGGCCATCACGCCCATGCCGGCCGTGGCAAACAGGATCAACGCGCAAAACTCGGCGGCGTCCAGATCGTCGCGCTGGAGGTAGCCGATCGAACCGAGAATTGCCAGGAAGGCCGCGCCGCAGACGATCCAGTGCACAAACAGGCTGAAAGAGTCGGCGAGAAAAAGGCCCGAATAGGCGAGGCCAGGTTGCGTCGCGGGATAGAACGTAGCGGCGAGCGCGAGTGCAGCACCAGCCAGCGAAACGCCCGCCAGCACGCCGTGGCGCGCCTTCGCCACTACCGGCGCCAGAAGCATGACCAACATCCCGAATCCGCAGAGAACGATTTCGGGCGCAATCCTGTACAAGTCTTGGATGGGTGGGAACATTTATTTCAATTTCACCGAGTCCGTTGCGTTTTCGTACGCCGCGGAATTCAGGCCGGGCCGCGTCATGAATGCATGATCCAAATCCAAGCTGCTCGTGCCGGGAGCGCGCGCGCCGCCGGCGTTGTACGCCTGGGGACGCTGCATGAGCTGCAAAACGTTTTGCGTAAACGCTTCGGTCCGCCGCGTGAAGAACGGCGAGCCGATGCCCATCCACAACATTAACGCCGCCAGCACGAACAAAATCCCGCGCTCGCGCTTATCCAAGTCCAGAAGCTTGCCGTTCTTGTCTTGCGTGATGCTGCCAAAGAATACGCGCTGGTAAGACCAGAGCAGATAAACCGCCGAGAAAATGACGCCGAGCGCGGCCCAGGAAGCCCAATCCGCATGTTTCTGAAACGTCCCCGCCAGGATCAGGAACTCGCCGACGAAACCGTTGAGCATGGGCAGTCCCGCGGAGGCGAAGCACGAAAATAAATAGAGCGCCGCCAAAGTGGGCATGGGCGTGGCGATGCCGCCAAATTCTGAAATCAGGTGCGTGTGGCGGCGGTCATACAGCATTCCAACGCACAGAAATAACGCGCCCGTCGAAATTCCGTGATTGAGCATTTGGTAGACGGCGCCCTGAATGGAAATCTGATGAAACGCGAAAACTCCGAGCACCACGAATCCCAGGTGGCTCACCGAGGAGTACGCCACCAGGCGCTTCAAATCCACCTGCACCATGGCCACGAGCGCCCCGTATACGATGCCGATGATGGCCAGCACCGCGATGTAAGGGGCAAACTGGCGCGCGGCGTCCGGGAACAGCGGCAAGCAGAAGCGCAGCATGCCGTAGATTCCCATCTTGAGCAGGACGCCCGCGAGCATCACCGAGCCCGCCGTGGGAGCTTCCGTGTGCGCGTCCGGCAGCCAGGTGTGCAGCGGGAAGAGCGGCACCTTGATCGCAAACGCCAGGAAGAACGCGCCGAAGAGCAAATATTCCGTTCGCAGCGGCAGAGTGACCGAGCCATCGGAAAGCAGCGACTGAATCTGCGAGATGTCGAACGTCGGAGTGCCGGCGACGGCGGTGATGCGGTAGAGCCACAAAATCGCCACAAGCATCAGGATCGAGCCGAACATGGTATAGAGCACGAATTTGAGAGCGGCATAAATGCGCCGCCCGTGGCCCCAAATGCCGATCAGGAAATACATCGGGATCAGCATCACTTCCCAGAACAGGAAGAACAGGAACAGGTCGAGCGAAACGAAGACGCCGATCACTCCGGTTTCCAGCACCAGCAGGCAGATGAAGAATCCTTTCACGCGCTGGTCAATCGAACTCCAGGACGCCAGAATTGAAATTGGGGTGAGCAGCGTGGTCAGCAGGATAAGAAACAGGCTGAGCCCGTCGATGCCCACATGGTAGTGAATCGGCGGCTGCGGAATCCAGGCGCGAAACTCCTCCCACTGATATCCAGTGGCGTGCGCGTCATAGCCGCGAAGGAGCAGCAGCGAAAGAGCGAATTCCACGGAGGCCGTGGTCATCGCCAGACGGCGAATCCAGACGTGATCGTCATCGCGCAGGAGCAGCAGCGCCAGCGTGCCCGCGACGGGCAGAAAGGTCAGGACCGAAAGCAAGTAAGTTTGCTGCACGTCAGTCCACCATCCACAGCAGCAGGGAAGTGAACACTAGAACGCCCAGGACGATCCAGGTAGCGTAGCTGCGAATGTTTCCGGTATTGGCGTGGCGCAGGCGGTCGCCTGATTCGCGGGAAACGAAGGCGACGCCGTTCACGGCGCCGTCAATGACGCGCTCATCGACCGTGTGCCACAGAACTTTGTTGGAAATCCAGACCAGGGGGCGCACAAACACGGCCGCGTATAGTTCGTCGATAAAATATTTTCCGGAAAGAAGTTTGTACGGCGCGGAAAGCGATTCCGCCAGTTTCTTCGGTGTTTCCGGGCTCTTGATATAGAACCACCACGCCAGCAGGAAGCCGAGGAGTCCGGCGATCACGGGAGCGCCCAGCAGGGCCTGCAAAATTTCTCCGCCGCTGCCCGAGGATTCTGCCGCGGGAGCGGCGGATGCGCCGGCAGTCGCGAGCACTGGCGCGAGAAACTGCTCGAAGTGGTTCACGCCGCCCATGAGTTGCGGCGCGGCCATCCATCCGCCGCAGACGGAGAGAACCGCCAGGATGATGAGTGGAACAGTCATGTTTTTTGGCGACTCATGCACATGCACTTTGTGCTCGTCGTACTGCTGGCTGCCGAAGAATGTCAGGAACAACAGGCGGAACATATAAAACGAAGTGAGCCCCGCGGTCAGGACCCCAAGTCCCCAGAGCACCGGACTCACGCGCTGCGCTTCGTTCAGAATTTCGTCTTTGCTGAAAAATCCGGAAAAGCCCGGCGCGCCGGCAATCGCCAGCGTGGCCATGAACATGGTCCAGAAGGTGACGGGAATTTTCTTGCGCAGGCCGCCCATCTTGCGCATGTCCTGCTCGCCGCCCATGGCGTGGATCACGCTGCCCGCGGCGAGGAAGAGCAATCCTTTGAAGAAGGCATGAGTCATCAAGTGAAAAATGCCGGCGCCAAACGCGCCCACGCCGCAGGCCAGAAACATGTAGCCAAGCTGGGAAACGGTCGAGTAAGCGAGCACTTTCTTGATGTCCGTCTGCACCAGGCCGATCGTCGCCGCGAAGAGCGCCGTGGCGCACCCGATGACGCCGACAACCTGCATGGCCAGCGGCGCGTTGAGAAAAATTGCATGCGAGCGCACCACCATGTAAACGCCCGCGGTGACCATGGTGGCCGCGTGGATCAACGCGCTGACCGGCGTGGGGCCTTCCATCGCGTCCGGCAGCCAGACGTAGAGCGGAAGCTGCGCGGATTTTCCGGCCGCACCGACAAAAAGCAGGAGCGCAATCGTCGTGAGCGTGCCAATTTGCCCGGCGGGATCGGCGGGCATGGAGGTGGCGCGCGGCAGGACGACGGAGAAATCGAGCGAGCCGAATGTGCGGAAGATCAGGAGCACGCCGAGAAGGAATCCGAAATCGCCGACGCGGTTCACCCAGAACGCCTTGTTGCCGGCATTGGTCGCGGATTGCTTTAAGAAGAAAAATCCGATGAGCAGATAGCTGCACAGCCCGACGCCTTCCCAGCCGACAAACATCAGCAGGTAGTTGGCAGCAAGGATCAGCACGAGCATGAAAAACATGAAGAGGTTCAGGTAAGAGAAAAACCGGCGGTAGCCCGGATCGTCGTGCATATAACCGGTTGAATAAATATGAATGAGCAAACCCACGCCGGTGACAACCAGGAGCATCACTACGGTGAGTTGGTCGACCTGCAATGCGAAGTCGGCGCGAAACGGTCCCGCCGAAATCCACGTGAAATACGATATGTGCGCGGGAATTTGACCCGCGGGAAGGCCCATGAACTCGCGCACGACTTCAAGCACCGCGAGAAACGACAGGGCGGTCGAAGAAAGCGCCACGGCTGAAATGACGTTCTTCGGCCAGCGTCCGCCGAAAATTCCGTTGGCGCCTGCGCCCAGGAGCGGCAGCACCGGAATGATCCAGAGATAAGCAAGAACCGGCATCAGTCTTTCAACGAATCCACGTTTTCCACGTTGAGCGTTCCCCGGTTGCGGTGAATGAGGATGATGATCGCCAGTCCCACGGCAGCTTCTGCCGCGGCCACCACGATCACGAAAAAGACGAACACCTGTCCCTGCAGCTGGCCGAGCAAACGGCTGAAGGATACAAAAGCCAGATTGACGGCGTTGAGCATCAGCTCAATGGACATGAAGATGGTGAGAATGTTGCGCTTGAAAATAAACGCAATGACACCCAATCCGAACAGCACGGCGCTGAGCACCAGAAAGTACGAAGTCGGAACCACAACTCCCCCAGAGTGTTTCCGGCCGAGGTAAATCGGCCTTAGTCGGACTCTTCGCGGCGCGCCAGGACCAGGGCACCCAGCAAAGCGATCAAAATCAAAAACGACGTCAGTTCAAACGGAAATACGAATTCGCGGAAGAGCAGCGTCGACAGGTCGCGCGTCGAAACCGTTTCCTGCGGCGCTGAGCCGAGTTGTGACGTGGCCCGCCCAACCCAATAAGCCACTTCCGCGAGGAACGCGACCGCGAGCGGCACGCCCACAAAGCGCGCCAGGCGGCTCACGTTGGTGCGTTCTTCCTCCCCGGCGTTGAGAAGCATGATCACAAAAATGAAGAGCACCATGATCGCGCCGGCGTAGACGATAATCTGCACGGCGGCCACAAATTCCGCGCCCTGCAAAAGGTAAAGCCCTGCGAGCGCGACCATGACCACGATCAGCGAAAGCGCGCTGTGAATCGGGTGCCGCTGCAGGATCAGGCTCAGCGCTCCGGCTACGGTGACCGCGGCGAGGATCAGGAAAATCGCCATCTGCGCCGTAATCATCGTATTCCCCGGCGCGTTCCTCGCGCCATTTGCTTGGATTCGGATCTCATCGTTGCGTCAGCACAATCAAGAGACTCGTGAGCACGACGTTCACGATCGAAAGCGGCAGAAGCACCTTCCAACCGAAATTCATCAACTGATCGTAGCGAAAACGCGGAAGCGTCCCGCGCACCCACACGTATATAAACAGGAAAACCGCGATCTTCAGCAGAAACCAGAAGGGTCCCTGAATAAATTCGATGACGCCGGGCTGGCCGCAAAATACTCCCACGCCGCACAAGGCCGTTCCCAAAACCGGCAATACGATCTTGCCAAATATCGTGAGATAGCGGATGCCATGCACGATCAAGACCAGGCCGGCTGCGGCGAAGGCCGCTGCCGGAATAAAGTGCGACCAGGCAAACAGCCGAGTTTGCGGAAACGGTGACAACCACCCCCCAAAAAACAAAATCGTCGCGAGGCAGGAGACTGTAATCATGCTGGCGTATTCGGCCATGAAAAACATGGCGAATTTAAAGCTGGAATACTCGGTGTGGAATCCGGCGACCAGTTCGGATTCCGCTTCGGCAAGATCGAACGGCGCGCGATTGGTTTCGGCCACGGCGGCGACGAAGAAGAGAAGGAAACCCAGCACCTGCGGCATGGGTGAGCCGATCAGATTCCATCGCGGCACGAATCCCCAATAAAAGCCCTGTTGCGCGGTGACGATTTCGCTCAGATTAAACGTGCCGGCCATCAGGATCACGCCGACGACGGACATAGTCAACGCGAGTTCGTAGCTGATCATTTGCGCCGAACTGCGCAGGCCGCCGAGCAGCGGGTATTTGCTGTTGGACGACCAGCCGGCCAGCGCCACGCCGTACACTCCCATCGAAGTGATCGCGAACAAAATCAAGAGGCCAATGTTCAAATTCGTGATGCCCGTCGGCGTGGGCTGCCCGAACATCGTCAAACCTTTCGGCCCGAAGGGGATCACGGCGATCGAGGTGATGGCCAGTGACAATGCGAGGAAGGGGGCGAGGAAATAAGCGAACTTATCCGCGCCCGCCGGCGTCACGTCTTCCTTGAACAGAAATTTTACGCCGTCGGCCAGCGGCTGCAGCAAGCCGTGCGGGCCGACGCGATAGGGTCCCCAGCGCGTCTGGATGTGCGCCACGACTTTGCGCTCGAACCAGGTGAGATAGGCCAGCGCTGTCAACATCACGAAAAGAAGGATGACGACTTTCGGCAACACGACGACGATCAGGGGATGCTGCGCGGCTAATTCGTTCACAGGCGCGCCTCCACTTCCACTTCTTCTTCGGCTGCTTCGGGAAGGGATCGAACCATGGTGCAGTAGGGGGTCAAACTGCCGCTGGTGAACAGCCTGTCCTTCGAGGAGAAGATGGAGCCCGCCGGGACGTCGAATGTCGCCGTATCATTGGCGGCGGAAACCGGGGAAGTTCGTTCCGCTTCTCCGAGCAGCAGAGTGGCCATGGTGAGGTTATAGCCCGGCACCGCTTGGCGAATTTCCTCGAAGGCAGCTTCCGGATTGCGCAGGCGGATGGCCTGCCCCAGCCCGTGATGCGCCAGTTGGAAGGAAAGGATTCGCAGAATATCGAAATCCGTGCGCGTGCCCATGACGTCGCCGCCCTTGCGCACCAGTTGCACTTCGCCGGCGGTATTGGTCATGGTTCCATTTTTTTCGTACGCGGCGGCGGCCGGCAATACGATGTCGGCAAGTTGCGCGGTCTCGGTGAGGAACAGGTCCTGCACGATCAGCAAGTCGAGCTTGCCCAGGCGATCCGTCGCGGAAACGCCGAAAGTTTTTACCGGGTTTGCGCCGACCACGTACAGCGCGTGCAACTGCCCCTTGGCTGCGGCGGCGAGCATCCCGCGCGCGTCCATCCCGCGTTTTTCGGGCAGCTTCGCCCACCACAGTGCGGCGAATTTCTCCCGCGCGCGCGCGTCTGTGACGGAGAGGTACCCAGGCAGCACGTCAGGGAGCTGGCCCATGTCCGCCGCGCCACGCGAATTCGCGTAATCGCCGAGCGCCATGTAGCGCGTCTGGCCGGGCAGGGAAGAACCGAATTTCACGAGGTCGCGTATCGCCGCGCCGGTCAGTTCCGCGCCGAAGACGATGACGACGTTGCTTTCTCTTTGAAGCAAGGCTTTGAGTGAAGAAAGACGCTCGATCGTGCCGCCGTCGAGCTGCGCTTCGCCGCCCGCGAGCCAGCGGACTGCCGTTGCTTCGCGGCCTTCGGGCACTTCGGCAAATCCCCGGGCCTTGCGGAGCAGTTTGATGGATTTTGAATTGACGATGTACAGACGCGCACCGCGATGGCGGATAGCGGAACGAATCTGCCAGGCGACCAGAGGGCTCTGCTCGGTTGGATCGTGGCCGATGAGCAATACCGCGTCGGCCTCGTACAGCTGCGTCATCGTGGCGGTCGCGGCTGCGGCTTGCGTGCCGAGCGCGGCGATCAAGCTCGCGTAATCGGCGGTGCGATGATGATCGATGTTGTTTGTGCCAATGGAGGCGCGCGCGATGCGCCCCAGCAGATAATTTTCTTCGTTGGTCGTGCGATTTGAGCCGATGAAGCCGATGGAATCCGCGCCGGAGGCCTTGTGCACTTCGGCGAGACGCCGGGAAACTTCGGCCATTGCATCTTCCCAGCTGGAGGGCACGAGCTTGCCGTTGCGGCGCACGAGAGGCAGCTTGAGGCGCTCCGGGTGACTCGTGAAATCAAATCCGAAACGGCCCTTCACGCACAGGAAATCCTTGTTGAATCCGGAGAGATCGCGATTATTAGCGCGCAGGATTTCATTGTTGCGCACGCTGAGCGTGGTCTTGCAGCCGTTCGAGCAGTGCGTGCAGACCGTGGACACATACGCCATTTCCCACGGGCGCGTTTTGTAGCGGTAGGTGCCGCTGGTCAGCGCTCCTACCGGACAGATGTCGATGCACATGCCGCACTCTTCGCAGTCCAGATGATCCTCGCCGTTCGGAATAATCACCGATTGCGAGCCGCGAGCGCCCACACCGAGCGCTTTGACGTCCATGCCCTCGTCGCACACGCGCACACAGCGGAAACATAAAATGCATCGCGGCGCGTCGTAATAAACCGCTTCCGACCACTTCTGTTCAGGCACGTGGCGCTTTTCTTCGTTGAAGCGGCTCTTGTCCGCGCCATACGTGAAGACCATGTCCTGCAATTCGCATTCGCCGCCCTTATCGCACACGGGGCAATCGAGCGGATGATTGGCGAGAAGAAATTCCAGCATGCCCTTGCGCGCATCATGCACTTGTGGCGTGCTGGTGCGCACCACCATGCCGGGCGTGGCGACCAGCGTGCACGCGGTCTGCAGTTTGGGCGCCTTTTCCACTTCGACCAGGCACATGCGGCATGCGGCCTGCAACGAAAGGCCGGGGAAATAGCAGAACGACGGGACTTCGATGCCCATCCGGCGCGCGGCTTCGATCACCAGCGTACCCGGCGGCACGGTGACAACGCGGTCGTCAATCTTCAGCGTGATGTCTTTTGAATCGGCCATTTTGTCCCGGGATCCTCAGCGGACCGCGGCCATGACGTCGGCCGGTCTGTACGGACATTTTCCGGAAAGATGTTCTTCAAACTCATTCCGCCATTTTTTCACGATGCTGATGGTGGGCATCGCTGCGGCGTCGCCCAGCGGGCAGAAGGTGCGGCCCAGCATGTTTTTCGCCAGATCGCCCACTAGAGTAATGTCTTCCGCGCGGCCGAAGCCCGCGTGGAAACGGTCCAGCGTCTTGCGCAGCCAGCCCGTGCCTTCGCGGCAGGGAATGCACCAGCCGCAGGACTCGTGCGCGTAGAAATGCATGATGCGCCGCGCGAGATCCACCATGCAGGTGTCTTCGTCGATCACCACGAGGCCCCCCGAGCCGAGCATCGAGCCGGCCTTGGCCACGGAATCGTAATCCATGTTGATGTCAATTTCCTCGGCGGTCAGCAGCGGGCAGGAACTGCCGCCGGGGATGACGGCTTTGAGCTTTCTGCCATTGCGCATTCCGCCGGCGACGTCTTCGATGATTTTGCGCAACGGGAAACCCATGGGCAATTCATAGATGCCGGGCTTGTTGACGTGACCGGAAACGCAGAACAGGCGCGTGCCTCCGTTTTTTGGCGACCCCAGTCCCGCGTACCATTCGCCTCCGCGCCGCAGAATTTCCGGGGCGGCGGAGAGCGTCTCGACATTATTGATGACGGTCGGCGATCCGTACAGCCCCACGACGGCGGGAAAGGGTGGCCGGATGCGCGGATAGCCGCGCTTGCCTTCGAGCGATTCCATCAGCGCCGATTCCTCGCCGCACTCGTAGGCGCCCGCTCCGGTATGCGTGACCAGGTCGAAATCGAATCCGCTGCCGAGAATATTTTTGCCCAGATAGCCGGCCTTGTAGGCTTCCTCGACGGCCTCGTCCAGGATCTCCAGGACGTAGCGGTACTCGCCGCGAACGTAGATGTATCCCTGGTGGGAGCCGACGGCGCGGCCGGCAATTACGACTCCCTCAATTAACTGGTGCGGCATCATTTCCATCAGCGGGCGGTCCTTGCAGGTGCCCGGCTCGCTCTCATCCGCGTTGCACAGAATGTATTTGGGCTTGGCCGATTCCTTGGGCACAAAGCTCCACTTCATTCCGGTGGGGAATCCCGCGCCGCCGCGCCCGCGCAGATTCGACTTTTTGACTTCGTCAATGACCTGCTCGGGAGACAATTCCTTGAGCGCGCGCTCCATCCCCTTATAGCCGTCATGCGCTACGTACACTTGCAGCTTGTGCGAGTCCTTGACGCCGAAGAGCCGGCTGATGACGGGCACTTCAGCGGAATGGCGTTCCTTCACGGAGCCCGTAATGGGCGTGGAGGTCTGCACCTTTCGCCCGGCTTCCAACGACTCAAAAATTTGCGTGGTACGTTCGGTGGTGAGATTTTCGTAGAAATCGTAATTCACCTGCATGGCCGGCGCGCCGGTGCAGGCCCCCAAACATTCCACTTCTTCCAGCGAAAATACGCCGTCCTCGGTGGTTTCCTTGTGGCCGATCTCCAGCCTTTTCTGAACGAACTCGTAAAGCTTGTTGCCGCCGCGCAGCATGCAGGACACGTTCGTGCAGACCTGCACATGGAATTTTCCGGCGCGCTGGCGGCGAAGCATCGAGTAGTACGCCATCGTTTCGGTGACCTGCAGCTCATTCAGGCCGAGGCGCCCGGCGATTTCTCCGATCATTTCATCGCTGATGTAGCCGAATTGATCCTGCGCGTACAGCAGCATGGGGATGAGCGCCGACCGCTTCAACGGGTAGCGGTTTTCGAGCGTTTGGAATTTCAATTCCAGCTGCGGAGGCAGATTCATCAGCGGTCAATCTCCCCGAGGACAATATCCAGCGTCCCGATGCAGGCAATCGCGTCAGCCACCAGGCGGCCTTCAATCATCTTTTGCAGCGCCTGAAGATTCACGAACGAAGGTGCGCGAATTCTCATGCGGTACGGTTTGGGTGAACCGTCGCTCGCGAGGAAGCAGCCCAGCTCGCCGCGGGGCGATTCGATGCGCTGGTAGACTTCTCCGGGCGGGGGCGCGAATCCTTCCGTAAAAATCTTGAAGTGATAAATCAGCGCTTCCATTTCCGTCTTCATTTTTTCGCGCTGCGGCGGAACGATTCCGGGCGCATCGGCCTTGACGGGGCCATCGGGCGGAATTTTTTCGAGTGCCTGGCGGACGATTCTCAGGCTCTCGCGCATTTCCGCCACGCGGCACAGGTAGCGCGCGTAGCAATCGCCTTCCGTGCGCACGGGCACCTGAAAATCGAATTCGTCGTACCTCGAATACGGAAAATATTTTCGCACGTCATAATCCACGCCGGAGCCGCGCAGCGACGGCCCCGAAACGCCAAGAGCGATGGCGTCCTCCGCAGTCAGAACGCCCACGCCCTGCGTGCGTCCGAGCCAGATCCGGTTTCTGGTCAGCAATTCCTCGTACTCATCGAAACGGGAAGGGAAGGTCTGCACGATTTTTTGGACGTGGTCGGTCCACCCGACCGGCGGATCGAGCGCGAGGCCGCCGATGCGGAAATAGCTGGTCATCATCCGCTGGCCGCTGACGAGTTCAAAAATTTTGAGAAGTTCTTCGCGCTCGCGGAAGCAATAGAGGAAGACCGACATCGCGCCCAAGTCGATCGCATGCGTGCCAAGCCAAACCAAGTGCGAGCCGATGCGCGTGAGTTCGGTGAGCAGCACGCGAATGTATTGGGCGCGCTTGGGAACTTCCAGGTCTAGCAATTTTTCGACCGCCAGGCAGTAGGCCAGATTGTTGGACAGCGGCGCGAGGTAGTCCATCCGGTCCGTAATGGTGATGGCCTGCGAATAGGTCAGCGCCTCGGCGGTTTTTTCGATGCCGGTGTGCAAATATCCGATATCCACGTCGGCCTTGACGATGATTTCTCCGTCTAGTTCCAGGAGCACGCGCAGCACGCCGTGCGTCGAGGGATGCTGAGGTCCCATGTTGAGGACCATGGTCTGTTCGAGGCCGGTGGCAGTTTGTACGGTGGTCATGGCGCAGATTCTCTCGTCTCACAATCGGAAATCAGCGAGGACCCTCCACGGGATAGTCCTTACGGAGAGGATAGCCTTCCCAATCGTCGGGCATCATCATGCGCCGCAGATTGGGGTGCCCTTCAAACCGAATACCAAAAAGGTCAAAGATCTCGCGCTCGTGCCAGTTGGCCGTCGGCCAAACGGGCACGACCGAATCGATTACCGGATTTTCGCCCGGCAAGCGAACACTGAGGCGAATCGTTTCGCGGCGGGAGAGCGACAACAGATGGTAATTCAGCTCGAAGCGCGGCTCGATGGGAAAGCGGTCCACTCCGGTCACATCGGAGAGGTAAGTAAACGCGAGATCGGGATCGGATTTCAGGAATTCGGTGAGGGGCCTCAGATGTTCGGGATAGACGACCACTGTCAACTCGCCGCGAAAGGAAATCAATCCGGCGACGGCTACGGGGCGCCAACCGCGGATTTTCGCGATGATGGGGTTTTGCTCGAGGTCAGGTGTCTCCGTCACGAAGTGCGGTCCCGGCGCGCGATTGGGCGGTTCCAGTCCAACGCCCCTTTCTTCCAGAGATAGAAGTAGCCCACCAGCAGGATCCCGATGTAGAGGAGCATTTCCACGAAGCCAAACCAACGCAACGACCTAAAGATAAACGCCCATGGATACAGGAAGATGGCTTCCACGTCGAACAAAATAAATAGGATCCCGACCAGATAGAATTTTACGGAAAATGGCTGTCGGGCATCGCCAGTGGGCGTGATTCCGCACTCATAGGCTTGCATTTTTACCTGGGAAGGGCGTCTCCAGCCCACCAGCGAGGAAAGGATCAGCAGAATCCCCGAAAGCGCCATTGCCAGGATGAGGTGTAAAAGAAGCGGCGCGTAGGCTTGGAGGTCGTTTCCTGTCATCGGAGCACAAGCTATAATAACGATGTAGAGCCAAGCGGTCAAATGCACTACTGGGATCTTCCGGTATTTTCTTTGAACCAGTTACTGTTAAGGGACGAGTGGTCGCCGTCCGGATACGGGAAAGGCTAGCATTTCTATGAACTTCGGTTTCAACTCGAATGTTCGCGTCGGAGACGCCACCTATCATGTGCAAACGGAGGACCGCGGACCCTCGCATCCCTTTCTCGATACGGTTGTGTACCTGGCTGGCCGAGTGGTGTACAAGCGCAGCGCCAGTTACCAGCAGTTTGCCAAAGGAATGGAGCCTGGGGCCCTGGCGACCAAACTCCACGAACGCCTATCGCAGCAACACCGCGAGGTGATTGCGGAACTCGAGGCCGGGACACTTTCGCTGCGCGGCAAGGAGAAGGCGCGTCCGGCGGCGAAGTCCGCCGAAACTCACAAGGGCCTCGAATTGCGCGTCTTGAATCCGAAAAGCTGTTTCGCTGCGGGAAATGTGATCCTTGAAATTGAATTGAGCGACAAGAATTCAAAGCAGCGAGTCGGCGGCGCAACCGTTGCGGCGCTTCTCGAACAAGAAAAACAGCGCACTCCTTGCGTGGAGGCGCGCACGGACGACATGGGCCGCGCGGCGCTGAAGTTTCCCATGCCTGCGAATGTGGCCGAGGGATCGTCCCTGCTGGTTCGCGCCACGGACGGCGACCGTTTTGGAGAATTGCGATTTCGGTTGAAATCGAAGCCTCGTGACAAGACACCTGTTACAGTCTCGCGATGAATCCAGGAATCCAAATTATCGTGAATGGCGAACCGCGTGATGTACCGGAAGGCCTTGAAGTTTCCGCACTGCTTTCCCACCTGGGCCTGCCCTCCGGCCGAGTGGCCATCGAGCGCAACCTGGAGATCCTTCCGCGAACGGAGTGGGTGAAAACCGCCGTGCAAGCCGGTGACCGCTACGAGATTGTTCACATTGTCGGCGGAGGGTAAGACTAGATTTGCTCGTCCAACAGATTGAATCAGGAAAATTTCGGGGGGATAAGAGAAATATCGCCGCACCTTAGCCAGCCTCACCCACGTAGATAATCTCTCCCGGCTTGATCGACTGAAGCGCCTCCACGCAGGCGGGAAAATGTGGGCTGAGGTGTGTCAACCGATTTGATCGCGCGCGGAGAATTACGATAGCAATCTTCCGTCCGGCCAAGTTTTGCTGATACTCAATGTTCGTATCCACCGTGACCAGCACCTCAAACTCAGCTTCCGCCAGCTCCAAAAGCTCGCCATTCACTTTTCCGGACCAGCCTGCTTCTTGAACAGTGACACAATGATGGCCATGGGGCGCGAGAGCTTGCTTCAGGGCTTTAGGTGCACATTCGTCAATTAGCACTTTCATTTGAGCTGTGAGACGAGGCTGGATCGCGCTTCTTCAATTGCCGCTATGGCCAGTTCTCGGCTTACGCTTGGATATTGTTCGAGGAACTGATCCAATGTTTCGCCACCTTCTAGATACTCGATCAATATTTTGAATGGGACACGAGTCCCACGAAAAACCGGCTCTCCGCCCAGAGTATTCGTGTCTCTGATGATGGCGCTTTGCATCGTGTCTGCCTCTCGCTCACGCAAGTGTAACAGCCAAGGGCTCGTTTGAAGAACCGGTTGCTAATACTAGGCCAGGGCCAAACCTTGTGCGGTCACAGGCAAAGTCGGCGATGAAGGCATAAGCCTACCGCTTGCGCGAGGCCAGATACGCCTTCCACGGCTCCCAGTAATACTTTACCCAGCCCTGCGTTACGCCATCGCAATCGTATTCCGGGACGCCGACGTGGGCCAACTCCACTTGCGCTCCGCCGCCGGGGGATTTTTCAAAAGTGGCGACGAGGATGGAATCGGGATCCGCCTTCTTCCATTGTGAGGAGCGCCACGTCTGCACGATCATGCGATTCGGGATCAACACCAGATTCTTTCCAAGAATCATTCCGCCGAAAGCGGACCATTTTCCGCCGACCTTGGGGCTGATCTTGGCAGGCATGCCTGTAGCGGCGGTGTGTTTTGCGGAATTCATGAACAGTTCATAGAGTTTCGCGGGAGTTGCATTTTGATAAATAGAGCCGGAATGGATGACGGGCGTCATTTGCTTCCTCCGTGAAGGCGGCTTTCAGTTTACAGACGATCCAGCAAGTGGCCGAGTTTGGTCCTCTTGGTCTCCATATAGGCGCGCGAAGTGCGGGAAGTGCGGGGCCGGCACGGCACGCGCTCCGCAACACGAATGCCCGAATTTTCCAGCTGCCGGACTTTATCGGGATTATTGGAAAGCAATCGCACTCGGCGCACGCCGAGCAAAAGCAATGCCGCGGCGGAAAATCCATAATCGCGCGAATCGGCGGCAAAGCCAAGCTCCTCGTTCGCTTCCACGGTGTCCATGCCGCGGTCCTGCAATTCGTAGGCGCGCAGCTTATTCATGAGGCCGATGCCGCGTCCCTCTTGCGGCAAATAGAGCAGGATGCCGGAGGGCGCGGCGGCGATGCGGCGCAGGGAAAGTTCGAGTTGTGCGCGGCAATCGCAGCGTTCGGAGGCCAGGACGTCGCCTGTCAAGCACTGCGAGTGGATGCGCACGAGCGGAGTTTGTCCGCGGATTCGTCCATGAACGAGTGCGACGGCGCTTTCCCGCGCGTTTTTCCCTTCGATGCCGAGGATTTCAAACGGGCCGAAGCGGGTAGGCAATTTGGCGCGAGCGACGATTCGCATACCGCCCTTCGCCCCCTTGCGCGCGGCGCGTGCTCGTGGTTGTGTTTTACGCGACATGAAGAGCCCCGTATTATATCAGGCGCTGGGCGCATGCGACGCTTTACATCGGCGCAGTGATTGGCTAACGTAGCCGCAGCGGCCAAGGTCCATGAAAACCCTTACTTTCGGCGGAGATTTGCTGCTCACGCTGCTGCTTCACGTTGGCGCGGCGGCGTCGATTTGCGCCTGGCTGGCGCGCTCGGCCACTTTCCGCAAAGTGCTCTTCACCGAGCTCCGCGATTCAGACCAAAAATTGAAGCTGATGCTTTTTGTCACACCGCCCCTGGCGTTCGGCGTGATTCTGCGCATTTTGGGGCAACCCTATCGCGCGGCGGACTTGATGCTGGAAGGCTCCTTCTTGCTCGGATTGCTTGGTGGACGCGTCGTTGGCCCCCTCGGGGGATCGATCATCAGCCTGCCTGCGTTTATCCACCATGAGTGGCTTTCCATGCCCGTGGCCGCCGCCGCAGGACTCGTGGGCGGATTAATTCGCCAGGTAGTGCCGAATACGGAGGAGATTTGGAGGCTGGGACCTTACACGTTCATGAGCACACCGCGCTGGCTCGTGCGGCTGTTTCGCGGGAAGAAGGTAACCTGGGAAATGCTGCCGCTGGGCGCCTGCATCGTTCTGGAACTGAGCCGCCAGGCGCTCGGGCATGCCACCAAGCTGCAATGGCTTTTTTATGTGAATGCCGGGAAGAGTTGGGGGATCGCGCTGGTCCTGCTGTCCACGGTTATGGCCGTCGCGGTTCCGATGAAGATCTGGAGCAACACGCGGCTGGAAATGAATCTCGAACAGCACCAGCAATTGCTGCTCAAGGCACGCATGGATGCGCTGACCGCGCAAATCAATCCGCATTTTTTGTTTAACACGCTCAATACCGTGTCGTCGCTCATTCGCTACGATCCGGACATGGCGCGCGGCGTGGTCATCAAGCTGAGCAATATTTTGCGGCGGCTTTTGAAGAAGCACGAAACGTTTGTGCCCTTGCAGGAGGAACTCGATTTTATCGACGACTACCTGGATATTGAAGTCGCGCGGTTCGGGCGCGACAATCTCGTGATTCACAAACAGATTGACGAAAACACGCTCGACGCTTTCGTTCCCAGCATGCTCCTTCAACCGATTGTCGAAAACGCGTTGAAGCACGGCCTGGCCGGCAAGCTTGGCGGCGGCGAACTCACCATTCGCACCGCATCGCAGGACGGCCGCCTGGTCATTGCCATCGAAGACAACGGCGTCGGAATTCCCAAGGAGCGCATGGCCCAAGTGTTCGAGGACGGGATCGGGATCAGTAACGTTCACGAACGCCTGCGCGTGCTCTACGGCGCGGATTTTCGCATGGATATTTCCAGCCGCGAAGGCGAGGGAACGCGCACGCTCATCGAAATTCCGGAACTGGTGCCCAGCGCCTCCGAAGCGTCGCGCATTCTGCCCGCCGCGAAAACCTGATCGAAGTGGCACACGCTTCCGCCTGTGGGGTTTAGCGCTTGCAACGACCAAACCCCGCAGGCTGAAGCCCGCGCCACTGAAACGCTAAAAAATCAGCTTCAATCCCAATTGAATTTGGCGAGGAAAAGTTGCCGTGGTGGTGATGAGGCCGGCGGACGGACTGATCGCCGGCGGTGCGCCCGGCGTAATCGAATAAACCGTTGAGTTGGGCGGGCCGTAGTTCGCGCGATTCGAGATGTTGAAGAACTCGGCTCGAAATTGCAGGTTGGTCTTTTCCGTGATACCGGTGTTTTTGAACACCGAGAAATCGACATCCGCGAGCCCCGGGCCGTTCAACGTACCTCTCCCCAGATTCCCATAAGTTCCGGACGTCGGCAGGATGAAAGCCGCCGGATTGAACCACTGGTTCGGATTTCCGGTCACCACTGGCCCGCTGAACGACGGATTGATCGAGGGCCGGTCCGGGTTTCTGGTGTCGCCGTCGCCGGAGCGATTCGATCCGATCAGAGGGGTGAATGGGAAACCGGAGAGAAGCGTTGCAATGCCGTTTATCTGCCATCCGGAAACAAATCTGCTTTCTATTCGAGAGACATCATTCAGCCAGCGCTGGCTGTGGCCGAAGGGAAGCTCGTAACTGGCCGAAACGCTGGCCTGGCTGGCGGGATTCAATGCGGACCGGCCCCAGTCCAATCGCACATCATTGCGGTTGAGCACGATTTGCGGCTGATTGTTGGCCTGCGCTATGGTCAGCCCGGAATTGACATCCAGATTCTTTGACCAGGTATAGTTGCCACGAAATTCCAGCCCTTTGCTGATGCGTTGGGTCACGTCCACTTCCAGGGCGTTGTAGCTGCTGTTGCCTCCGGTATACCAAAAGAATCCCGCGGAGAGAAAAGGGTTCGGACGTTTTGTTCCAATGCCAGGGATGTATTCGGTTCCTTGCGGGACAGTACCTTGCACGGTGCCGTTGCCGCCGGATTTACAGGTCGCGGCAGCGCAAATTTGCGCCGGGATAGAATTGGGATCGATGCTGAGCAGTTCATGCACGCCGAAGGAGCCGACATAAGCGACACGCAGGGAAGTGTTGTGGCTCAACTGCTGCTCGACCGTCAGATTCCATTCCTGCACGGCGGGCGTTTTTGCGTTTGGCTGGATTCCTTGAGGGGCAAAAATCGTGCAAGGGGAAGGAGCTCCCGGGCCGCAGGATGGCGGGGGCGCCACTCCTGGAGCAAACGGAAATTGGGGAATCGAAAATAAGTTTATGTTTGCAAAGGATGCAGACCCATTGAAGGGCGTGAGCGAATTCATCAGAAAAGCGAGATCGTCAATCAGTGAATAATACATTCCATAACCTGCGCGGACGGCGGTCTTTCCGTTACCGGAAACGTCCCAGGCGAGGCCGACCCGCGGGCTGAACAATCGCGAAGCGGTATTCGCCGTGAACACCGAATTACCCACGATGGGAGCTGTCGCCAGCACTCCGTTCGCGCCGGTAACGTAGTTCGCAGCCCTGCCATTGGCTTCATTCCAGCCGGTAGTGAATTCGTGGCGGAGTCCCGCCTCCAGAGTCAGATTGTGTCGAACCTTGATTGAATCCTTGAAGTACCACGCGCCAAAGAGGCTTCGCCACCCCAACTCCGTGTGGAGGGGAACAACTTGAAATGGGGTATTGCCAATATTTCCCTGCAGAAATGTCGTCAAGCTTGCAAACGTGGCTTGCCCCAACTGGCGCGAAGCGCTGTCCTCGTTGTCCTGAAGGCGCTGGAACCAGACGCCCATGCTGACCTGGTGCATTCCGTGGCTGATGCGCACGTCGTCTTGATAGGTGAAAAGGTTCCTGTGATTGGAAACGCCGGCCGCATTGTTGGGGCCCGCGGAGGTAATCGTGCCATTGGCCGTGGTGGTAGCTCCGCCGCCCACGACAATGCCTCCCGGACCAAGCCCTTGCACGAAGGACAGATTGGAGGGGATCGAGGTCAAAGGAACCGAGGCGAGCGCGAACGATGCCCGGGAAAATCCAAGCGTCGCCGTGTTGAGGATCGCCGGCGAAAAAACATGTGTTTCGGTTAGGCTCAACACTTGCATGCGCAACGGCGTGAACGACGCGAACAGCGGATCGGACAGCGGAATCAGACTGGTCCCGTCGTCGATGGTGTAGGCGCTCGACAGGGTATCGTTCTTGGCGAGATTGTAATCGGCCCGGACAGTGCCGAAATCTTCCTGAATGTGTTCGTTGGGATTGTATGTGGCCTTGGCGGTCCCGCTCGGAACCTGTCCCGTATTCGTGCAACCTGCCCCCGACGCCGGTACCGTCAATTCAAGGCCATTGGAAACCGGCCAGAAGAGGGACGCGTACTGCTCCATCGTTGCATTTGCTTTTGGCACGGCCTTGGGCAGGCCCGTGCATGGATCCGGCAATATCCCCAGCCTGGCATTGGCATCTGGAACGACGCTGACGCTGCTCACGTCCAGCGATTGCCGAAATCCTTCGTAGTTGCCGAACAGAAACAGGCGATCTTTCTTGAGCGGTCCTCCTGCCGCGCCACCGAACTGGTTTCTGCGGAAGGGGGGAACGGTCCCGTTGTCGAACGGCCCGGGCGAATCAAGAGCACTGTTTCGCAAAAACTCAAAGATAGTTCCGTGGAACTGATTCGTGCCGGATTCGGTAACAACGCTAACTTGGGCTCCGGCGCGCTTGCCGTACTCGGCGGAATAGGTGTCGGTAAGAACGTTGAATTCGCGCACGGCATCGATTCCCAACAGGTACCCGCTCGTGCCGCCGGGAGTGACAGCGAGTTGGCTTGAACCCATGTACTCGATGCCGTTCAGCAAAAATAAATTTTCGCCGGTGCGGCGACCGGCCACGGAGAACGTGTTGCCATTGCTCGTGGAAGTATTGGGGCTTTTCAACGCGCTGTAGTTGATCGTGCCGGGGTTAAGGGTGATCAGATCGTCAAAGCTGCGGCCATTGAGCGGCAGGTCCTTGATTTGCCGCTCATTGACGACTCCGGACACCGATGCCGTTGTAACATTGACGACGGGGGTCTGCTCGCTAACCACGACATCTTTTCCTTTGATGGGCGCCACATCTAAAACCACGTTTACGACGGCTTCCTGGCCCACGACCAGGTTGATCCGATCAAGCACCGTAGGTCTAAATCCCACTTTTTCCGCCGTAAGTTCCTGCCGTCCAAGGGGCAGGGAGAGCAACCGGAAATACCCTTCATCGTCGGTGGTCACCGCCCGAGTGAAGCCAGTCTCCAAACTCTTCACGGTGATCCTGGCGTCCTTGACCGTGCCACCCGACTGATCCGTGACGGTTCCGGCGATCGAAGCGGTTACCTGAGCCCGGCTGATGACTGGCATGGCTGCTGAGCCGAGTAGTCCAAAAATCAGAATGCAGAGCTGATATTTCCGCCGATTGCACAGATTTCCGCACTCGTAGAACACACGTTCCCCCTGGGCGGTGTGAACTTGTTTGCAAATCGCATTCATGAAAGCGTCGCGGTCACAGCAATCCGATGACCCGCGAATAGTATGCCTCATCATTACGGATCACGTCATCGGCGCAATATTTCTGCCACCATAAAATTCCAGACAGCGGCGGAATTTTTGTGGCGGGCCATCGACCGGGTCAATGGCCGGTGAACATCGAACGGACGTGGTTGGTCCTGGCGAAAAGGCGCGCGGTTTTCTATTGTCTTGCTTTCCGTTTCCGTGTTAAGGTCACGCAGTGGTTGAGAGTCCTTTTCACTAAGAGGAGAATTCACGATGGAATGGACGACGCCTCAGCACGAGGAAATCTGCTTGAACTGTGAAATTAGTTCGTACGCGAACGCTGAACTCTAATTCCGAGTTGGCATGCGCGTTACGGTCCTCGGCTCCGCAGCCGGGGGTGGTTTTCCCCAGTGGAACTGTGCCTGCAAAAACTGCTCTCGAATGAGAGCAGGGGCTTTTCACATGCAGGCGCGCTCACAAGCTCAGGTTGTGGTGTGTCCAAACGCAGGCGAGAATTATCTTCTCAATGCCTCTCCAGACCTGCGCTCGCAGATCCTTTCCGCGCCTTCTCTTGCTCCCGCCATTCATCCAAGACACACTCCTATCCGCGGGGTTTTGCTCACAAGTGCAGACGTTGATTCCGTCGCGGGCTTACTCCACTTGCGTGAATTCCAGCCCCTGCAAATCTATGCCACGGAGTCTGTTCGGCGCATCGTTTGTGAGGAGAACAGGATTTTTCGTGTGTTGGAGCGAGCAAATCCGCCGGTTGCCTGGCATGATGTTCCGCTCAACACTTGGGTTCCGCTCGGCGCAATCAAGTCCGAAAGCGAGGAACACTCATTCCGCTTTCGCATGGTGCCGCTCAGCAGCACTTACCCGGACTATGTCAGTGAAGACATGCGCCGGTTGCTCGCTCCGGGAGAAGCTGTCGTCGGGCTGGTGATCGCAAAGGGAAGCAAGCAGTTCTGTTTTGCCCCGGCGCTCCCCGGGATTACGGATGAATGGAAACAGTGGGCGCAATCGAGCGGCCTTTGCATGATCGACGGAACATTCTGGGATGAGAACGAATTGATTTCGACCGGCGTTGGGTCGAAAACCGCGCGGCAAATCGGCCACATTCCGCTCTCCGGAGCAGGGGGCTTGCTGAAGGAATTCGACTCAACAACTCGCGGCCGGCGAGTCCTGATTCACATCAACAACACAAATCCTATCCTGGATGAACAGAGTCCCGAACACCGTGAAGTGCGAGACGCCGGATGGGAAATTGCGTATGATGGGCTGGAGATCGAGCTCTAATTTTGACATGAATGATTCTCTACTCTCCGAGTCAGACTTCATTGCCGGCTTTCGCGCCATCGGCGAGGAGCGCTATCACCACAAGCATCCGTTTCATCTCTTAATGCATGAAGGCAAACTCACCCGCGGCCAGCTTCAATCTTGGGCGCTGAATCGCTACTATTACCAGAGCCGTATCCCCATCAAGGACGCGGCCATTCTGGCGCGCAGCGAGGATCCCGATTTCCGGCGCACCTGGCGCAAGCGCATCCTCGATCACGATGGCGACGGCACGCGGCCCGGAGGAATTGAAAAATGGCTTCGTCTCGTCGAAGCGACGGGTCTCTCGCGAGAGGAAGCCATCCGCGGCGAGGGTATCTTGCCGGCCACACGCTTTGCCGTGCAAGCGTATGTTGACTTTGTTTCCACCCGCCCGTTTCCCGAAGCCGTTGCTTCCTCGCTTACGGAACTTTTTTCGGGAAAACTCATCGCCCTGCGCATCGATGCTCTGCGCAGGTATTATCCCTGGCTCTCCAGCGGCCTTGACTATTTCACGGGCCGCCTCGCTCAAGCGCCCGAGGACGCCGACTTCGCCCTTGCCTGGGTGGTACAGCACGCCCGCACGCGTAAAGAACAAGACCTGGCCTATGCTGCCCTGCGCGCCAAGTGTGACATTCTGTGGGCGCAGCTCGATGCTTTGTACTTCTCCTACGTCAATCCAGGCTGGCCTCCGCCGGGCGCATTCAATCCGGCGAATCATTCGCAGGCCGGGAACCGCCATGACGCCTGAACTCAACAGCCGTCCATGCCTTGCGGTGGGTTGCCGTTTAAATGAAAAGGGCCAGCCAATGCGCGTTTTGCACATGCCGGAACGGGCGCTGCGCTTGAATGGCCCGAGCCTTGAAATCATCGAGCGTTGCGATGGCCAGCGCACTGTGAAAGAAATCATTTCCGAATTGCAGAAGTTGTACTCGAAGGCCGAGCCAAAAAAAGTCGAAGAAGATATTCTGGGATACCTCGCGCGGCTCCACGACCAAAGGGCGCTCGATTTCACCTCGGATCCTGCCGATAGGGGCGACCGAGCACAATGACTATCGCGGCCCAGACACCGCTCGCCCTCATCGCCGAACTAACTCACCGGTGCCCCCTGCATTGTGTCTACTGTTCAAATCCCCTTGAGTTGGGGCGTCGCGCCGACGAACTGACTACCGAGGTTTGGTCGCGTGTGTTTCGCGAAGCGGTCGAAGCGGGTGTTCTCCAGGTCGATTTTACAGGCGGAGAGCCGCTGGCCCGCCCCGATATTCTGGACCTTGTCCGTGCCGCCCGCGAGACCGGGCTCTATGTCAATCTCATTACTTCCGGGATGCCCCTTGACGAGGCGCGGCTTGACCAACTCGTTCAGGCGGGTCTCGATCATATTCAACTGAGTTTTCAAGGCGCCAGCGAAGAGCCTGCCAATGAAATCGCCGGCACGAAAGCACACGCAAACAAACTAAGAGTTCTCGACTGGCTCAAGACGCGACGCCTGGCCGTCACGCTGAATTTCGTGATTCACCGCCGCAACATCGATCAACTCGCGGAAATGCTGGCTCTCGCCGAATCTTCCTGCGCCGGCCGGATCGAATTTGCCAACGTGCAGTACTACGGCTGGGCCTTTGCCAACCGCAAGAATCTTCTTCCCACGCGCCAGCAGCTGGATCGCTCCGTCGAGCTTCTGAAGCGCGCCGAAGAACGCCTGCGCGGCAGGATCAACGTCGAATTCGTTGTGCCCGACTACTACGCGACCTATCCGAAGGCCTGCATGGGGGGATGGGGACGAAAGATGATGCTGGTCACACCAAGCGGCGACGTGCTTCCGTGCCATGCAGCTCAGGTCATTCCAAATTTGCATTTCGACAATTTGAAAAACCGCAGCCTGCGTGAGATTTGGGAGAAATCGGAAGCGTTCCAGAAATTCCGCGGCGAAGAATGGATGCCCGAACCGTGCAAGAGCTGCGACCGCCGCACGCGAGATTTCGGAGGTTGCCGCTGCCAGGCGTTTCTCTTGACCGGTGACGCGGAGGCGACCGACCCGGTCTGTTTCCTCGCGCCGCGGCGTCCCGAAGTGGACGCCATTGTTGCCGCCGCAAATGGGCCTTCCGCGGAAGTGCTTGTTAAGCCCAGCTGGCTCTATCGTTCCAATCCAGCCTGAGGTTCTTCTGTCGAGCCCGGCGACCCGCCCAGACGCATGGCGATGCGGAACATAAAGAACAGGCTCCCAACTAGGCAGATCAATCCGAATGCCGAAAGCGCGTACGGCGCGCCGATCCTCTTCGCCACGCCACCAGCAACCAAGGCTCCGAGCGGTTGGACGCCCATGAACATTGTGGCGAATACCGCCATCAGGCGGCTGCGCAACTCATCGGGCACGCGGTCCTGCACTATGGTATTGGTGGCTGCGAGTTGCGAGGTGGCCGAAAAACCGACAATGAGCAGCATTGCCGCCGAAAGCCAAAAAACGCGCGACTCTGAAAACAGGATGAGTCCCACAGCGCAAGCCATGGAGGTCGCGGCGATCCATTCCACCAGGGTTTTGTAGTCCGTTCGCGCGGCGAAGTGCAATGCGCCAATCACCGCTCCAACTCCGGCGAAGCTCATCAGCGCTCCCAGCCGGCCTGGTCCGCCATGAAGGATGTCGCGCGCGAAGATCGGCAGAAACACGGGATACTGCAAGCCGAACATGCTCACCAGGCTCATGAGCAGCAGCGCGGAGCGAATCGGCCGGTCGCTCATCGCGAAGTGGAATCCCTGAACGAAGTTTCGCAGCGGGGAGCCCTTGCCGGCGCGGATTTCAATCTTTTCGATCCGCATCATCAACAACGCAATGATCACAGCCAGAAAACTCACGCCGTTCAAGAAAAAACACCAGCCCTCGCCAAACCAGGCGATCGCGAAGCCGGCAATGGCGGGCCCCACAACGCGCGCCCCGTTGAAGATGGACGAATTCAGCGCGATCGCGTTGGGCAAGTCTTCTTTGCCGACCATTTGAACGAGGAAGGCCTGGCGGATGGGCACATCAAACGCATTGACGATGCCGGCTAAAAACGCGATCACAACAATTTCCCAGACGCGCACGATGCCGAGCAGCGTCAGCGCCGCAAGCGCGAACGCCAGGACCAGAGACGTGATTTGTGTCCAGATCACGCCCCGGTGGCGGTTGTACCGGTCGCCCACATACCCGCCGAAAGAAGCCAGCAAGAGAATCGGAATTTGGCTGGCGAACCCAAAAATGCCCAGCAGGGCCGCCGAGTTCGTCATCTTGTAGACGAGCCAAAGTTGCGCGGTCGACTGCATCCACGTGCCGATGAGCGAGACCAGTTGGCCTGCAAAGAACAGTTGAAAATTGCAGTGTTTTAGCGCGCGGAAGCGAATGGACACAATCAGGATGTTCCCATACTTGATGGACGCAGACAATCCACAGCGAATTTCCCTGCGCTTACGCGCATGCGCTCTCCGGGATGGTCAAATCCACAAGGCAAGAATGGGAATGCTTTACGGCGTTTCGTCCCATTTGGTTGAGCTTTATCACGCGTGCGTCGCGGCCAAAGCTCCGATAACCTGGCGATAGTACGCTTCGTAGATAGGGATCACGTCATTGGCGCAATATTTTTTCTTGGCGTTGATGCGCGCGGTTTGTCCCATGGCCCGGCCGCGATCCGGCTGGGACAATATTTCCAGGGCGTATCGCGCGCCAATTTGCACTTCGCGGGGAGTAAAAAGATATCCGTCGACACCGTGCTCGATGACCTCGGGTACGCCGCCGACATTTGTCGCCACGACCGGAACTTCGCAGGCCATGGCCTCCAGCGCCGCCAGGCCAAACGATTCCATGTCCGAAGGCAGCAGGAACAAGTCGGCCTGGGAAAGGAGCTGGTAGACGCGGTCCTGCTTGCCCAGGAAATGGACGTCGCGCGCG
>Ga0210384_10000070_pt1 | contig 148628 bp, 138 predicted proteins | sample IncBWH2MmetaG_FD_160574 | JGI IMG/M metagenome (GOLD analysis project Ga0210384, IMG submission 160574) | Forest soil microbial communities from Barre Woods Harvard Forest LTER site, Petersham, Massachusetts, United States - Inc-BW-H-2-M | ecosystem: Environmental > Terrestrial > Soil >...
TAGAGATTGGCGCCGTCGAGCGTGGCGTCCAGAAGCGTCGCATCGGAAAGCACCGCAAAAGATAAATTCGCATCGCGCAAATCGGCCCGGTCCAGGTTGGCATTTTGCAGGTCAGCCTCTGGAAGCGTCGCGCGCGTCAACTTTGCGCGGTCCAGCACCGCGGACTGCAGATTAACTTGGCGCAGATTCGCTTCCCGCAGATCCGCTTCCGACAAATAGGCGCTCCGCAAGTCGGTTCGCCAGAGGTGAGCCCTGACGAGAAACGCGCCATACGCCTGGATGTAGCGCAAGCTGAGCCGATTGAGGTTGGCGCCGTTGACCAGGGCGATTTCCTCTTCCCGCCCGGTCCAGCCGGGAGGTTTCGATGAGACCTCCGCTTCGGTCAGTTGCGCGAACGGGTTGTAGCCAACCGTCCAAAGGACGTCCGCCGCCCACGCCTTCATCCCCAAACCAGTCGGCTCCGCAGCGGGGCGATAGTCATGCGGAACTCCCAGAAACGTGCCGATGGAGAGCAGAAAAAGCAGAAGTCCAATTGCCGGCGGCACACCCCTAAGAATTTGGGAAATTCTTACTTTGGAAGTCTTCTCCGCACGGGTGAGTCGCGTCGCATCAGGTCCAAAAGCTCTCCCCGCCAATCTTGGAAAGTTCATGGCCGCGGCAATGGCTCCCACGACCAGCAATATGTGCAGCGTCGTGCCGCGCAAATCCTCAAGCGTCAAGTACCGGCCCCAAAATAGGAGCACCGTTGCGGGCGCCACCCAATACAGCAAAAGGATGGCGATGGCCGCTTCGAGGAAGGCCAGGGGAGATTGCGTTTTTCTCAGCCATCTGAAATGACTGCGCGCGGACCAGCGGGCAAACCAGGGCAGGCACGCGTCAAGTCTCCTGCCATCGGGAAAGATTGCCGGTAATTGGGCAATTCCATCCCAAAGCCGCTGCATATACAGATGAAAACAAAGATACAAGCAGAGAATCACCACGGGGCCGAAAAGATAAAACGGAATGAACGGCAAGATCGACTGCAGCGCGGAAAACGGCAGGGCTGACGAATTTCTCACCAGGTGCGAGTCTGGTGTTGTGAGAATTCTCAACCACACCAGCCCATCCAGAAGCAAAGTCACACTCATCAGCCATGCGCCATTGCGAGCCGTTTGCCGGACAAGCTTCAACCCGTCGAATGGGGAAATCGCTCCAGGAAGGATGGCGCCGAACAGGTTTGCCCCGGCAAGTTGCGGGCTGAGGAGTCCCGTCGCGTTCTGCATTTCGACGGCCTGAAGATTCGCTTCCTGAAACTGCGTTCCAAGCAAGTTCGCTTCCGCCAGATTTGCCTGGACCAGAGTCGATGCGCGCAAATCCGCAAGTGTCAGATCGGCTCCCTTTAAGATTGTCTTATGGAGGAGAGCGTCCCTGAGTCTGGCATCAACCAGATCGGCGTCTTCCAGATTTTTTCCAGAAAGATCCGCTCGAACGCCTGTCTCGCCGGCCGAATCGAGCCAGGAACCGTGATTCTCAAGGACGTCACGCAGGTCCCTGCGACTGGGTTTGTCCAGGCTCTTTAGCTCGGACGCCGATGGCTTCTCACGTTCTGTGGCTGTGACCATAGTGTTGAACCTTGAATCGGCTATAAGGCCAGGCAGGATCAAAACGCCGCTTGCCCGGATAGAAACCCCCTATTTCCTTGTAGGCGTAATATTGGACTAGAACGCCCTGTAAGGTTACCTACCCAAAGGGCCAGAATGAGTACAGGTGATCTCATTCACGAACGCCACTCTCTCGTTTGGGCAAACTGGGTACGCCAATTGGAATATTGCCGTTCCCGCGATACCACCCCTGCAGGTCCCTTTGGGGGGATTGCAATCTTCTGGCCACCGTCACCGAGGCGCAGTCCCATGGCGCCACTTGTGAGCAAGGCAGAATAATTTACGGGCGGGCTGCCGGAGACAGGCGTTCCGATTCGGTGTGGTCTGGGCGCAATTTTCCCTGACTGAATAAAACAGTGTCGGTGCCTTTCCGGGCAGGGTTTTCGTAGTGGAAAAGTTATGTTCCGGAATAAATTCCCGGATTGTTGTGCATGAGGATTCGGATGGCGACTCCCCGCTTGTCTTCGTCCAATTCTTCCACACGCACTACGTCGCCAATCTGCTCGCGATGAATCGGGTCATCCTGGCCAAAGTTCAATGCGACGATGACGTTCATCCCGACGAAGTAGTGCTTGGTGGGCGTCAAGAAATAGAGCCCGCTGCGCGACACGTTTGCGGTCGTGCAGATTTCCTCGGGAAACAGCGGATCGAAGGGACGAACCAGGACCGGTTCGGACAATGTCTCTCGAGGGGTTAAGCGACATTCCTTCACTGCAGTGTGCATCGCGATTACTCCTGATCCTTTAAACCCTGGGGAAGTCTAAGGATTCTCTAATTTAACTACGCATACAAAGTAAGCCAATGGCCCACGGGAGTCCAGCGGCACGTCGTCTTTGTGCTTCTTCAGGTAATACCCATATTCGTGTAGAACGGTAGGGATACCGGTTCTCGGGAGTTGAGCGCGCCCTATTTCGCAGCCACCGCTGGCGGCCTTCCTAAGAAAAAAAGGAGGGGCGTCGCAAGAGCCGCCGCCCCTCTTGAATGAGCCTGTCGGAGGAAGGCTCATTCGTGTCCTGTATTGCCTTTTGCGAAGGAAAGCGTTCCACTTTTTTTGAGTTAGGGGGTCGAAGAAAAAGCGAAGGCGCAAAGCATACATGCAACTGCCGAAAATTCAGGCGGCACGGTGGCGAGCCAATTTCGGCTTCAGGCTACGGCAACTCTGCTTCGTTTCCCCATCTTAGGGGGAACGTTGAATGCGCCTTGCTGGAGTTTCAGTGAGACGATTTTCCCGCTCGTCACATTCATCGCGTAGAACTGATTTGAGGAGTGCCGGGCCAGGTCGAACAATTGGAGGCGCGTGCTCTCAAGTCCAACGACGCAAGCCCGCCAGAGTGAAGAGCCATCGGGGAATTTCTCGAACAGATCGTATGCGTGGTTCATACGAGTCCCTTTCCAACCACATCAAGTTCAAGTGACCCTCTGAATTGCCAATATCCTAATCCTCTTCGGCCAATCTGTCCAATTCATCTGTTCGATGGTGTGTATCAGATAAGAGGCATCAAGCCCCCGCCCCGCAGGCTGGCGGAATCCCCTGCATGCCTTACAATAGGAAACCCGTGCCTCCTCCAGTAGAACTCAACCGCTTGCGCGTCGTTCTGGTCGCTACCCGCAACCCGCTAAACATTGGGGCGGCCGCGCGGGCCATGAGCAATTTCGGATTTCAATCGCTCCGCGTCGTGAATCCGTTCGCCCCATCGTTTCGCGAAGCGCGCTCCGCCGTTGGAGCTTCGGAAATCCTCGAAAACGCCGTGCGATACAAATCCGTACCCGAGGCCGTAGAGGATTGCACGCTGATCGTTGGAACCACGGCGGTGCGCAAGCGCGACCTGCAGCACCCGGTCAGGCGCCCGGAATATGGAGCGCGCCTGATCCGCCGGCGATTGTTTTCCAGCAATGTCGCTTTGCTGTTCGGCTCGGAAAAATTCGGTCTTTCCAACGATGCCCTAAGTCATTGTCACTGGCTCATGCGCATCCCCACGTGCGATGAAAATATTTCCATGAATCTTGGCCAGGCCGTCGCCGTTTGTCTATACGAACTCATTCGGGATTCCAAACAGGAGCGCGCCGCGGAACAATGGAAGCCGGCCACGGCGCAAGAGTTGGAGCGAATCACCGCGCTGCTGCTCGAGGCCCTTCAGACCAGCGGATTCCTGGACCTGCGCCGCGTCTCCGACGCCGAAGAAAGAATTCGCCGCCTCGTGCGCCGCCTCCGTTTACCGGAGCGCGACTCCGTGATTTGGCTCGGAATGCTGCGCCAGATACTGTGGAAAATGAACCAGGGCAAAAATCCTGAGACTTAGAATCCCGTATCACAAATCCCAAATTTTAAATCTTAAGTACAAATCTCAAATCTCAAATCTCAAATCTCAAATCTCAAATCTCAAATCTGAATCCTCCTTCACAGCCCGGAGCGCCGCGCGGAGAAAAAGGACTGCAGCAATTGCAACGACTCCCTGGCAAGGACGCCGGAAACGACTTCGACGCGATGATTGATCGCCGGCGCGTCGAGCACCTGCAGGCAAGTGCGAATGGCGCCTCCTTTGGGTTCGTCGGCGCCATAGATCAGACGCGCGACGCGCGCCTGCACGAGAGCCCCCGCGCACATGGCGCACGGCTCCACGGTTACGTAAATCGATGCGCCCAGGAGGCGATAATTGCCGGCCTTGCGCGCGGCTTCGCGCAGGGCCACGATTTCCGCATGCGCGGTCGGATCGCAATCGGTGATGGTGCGATTGCCCGCGGCGGCAACAATCCGGCCTTCCAGCACAATCAGTGCTCCGATGGGTACTTCGCCGCGCAGCGCGGCGGCCTGTGCCTGCGCAATGGCCAGATGCATGTATTCAAGATCGTTCACGGTTGTGTCGGGGAAGCAGAGGGAATCATGTACTCCACCAACATGACGTCGTGCAGCCCATCATTCAGGCGCGCGTGGGCGCAGTGGCGGCCCACTTCGCGCCAGCCCGTGGCGCGGCACAGCACCAACCCGTCCTGATTCTGGACCAGCACGCGGCCAATGAGCTTCCGGTAACCGAGTCTGCCAGCAGCTTCCTGGATGGCGCGCATCAACTGGCGTCCCACACCGTAACTTCGGAACGCCCGCCGCACATAAATATAGACCTCGCCGATGTCATCCAGCGCGATGCGGTTGTCGTACGGCGCGAGCTCAACCCAGCCCGCGATCCAGTTCCGCAGTTCGGCGACCAGAATCGGATGCTTCGGGTCCTGCTCTGCCGCGGCGATTCGCAGGCGCTGGTCGTCCACGGCGCGCGGGTCGGAATCAAACGTTTCCAGGTGATCCTGCACAGCTTCGTTGAAAATTTCGCACAGAGGGGAAGTGTCGTCTTCCTGGGCTTGCCGGATCTGAAGTTGTGGCCGTGCGCTGGCAGTGCCCATGGACGTGCATTTTATCACCAGAGAAGCTTCGCGCGCGCTGCAACTCCACCGCCGCCGCTCAAAGTGTTAGCAATACCCAGGCTTGACGCGTGAGTCGAGGCCGTTATAATTGATGATGACCACAAAGAACGTAACCGGATTTTGTGTGCCTGGTTCCAATCCTTTTCTTCTCCAGGATCGCTCGGGGCGGAAAATTCAGGATTCAAAGCGCGACTATGGGAGCTAAACTTGGCCGTACCTGTAATTTTTAATACCATTGAGCAGTCCGGGATCAGCACCTGGCTTCGCGAGTCTCAATCCATATTTGGGTTCTACTTCATTCTGTTGTTTCACACCATCGGTATGTCCCTGGTGGTCGGAGCGAATGCGGTAGTGGATTTGCGCATCCTCGGCGTCGCCCGCGACATCCCGCTCCAGCCGTTGAAGCGGCTCTTCGGCATTATGTGGACAGGCCTGGGAATTAATGTCACCACGGGCCTGCTCCTTTTGACCGCCTACCCGACCAAGGCTCTCACGAATCCAGATTTTTACGTCAAATTGTCGTTTATCGGACTCGCCGTGTTCCTCATGGTGAGGATGAGCAAGCAAGTATTTAGCGACACCACATTGAGCGAAGCTGCCATGGTAGCGAAAGGGAAGTCCATGGCGATGTGGTCGCTTGTCTTCTGGGTTGGAGCCGTTGGGGCGGGACGCCTGCTCTCGGAAACAGCGCGCTATTTTTTTTATGGCCATCCAGCCGGGGGATGAGTCTTGAATTCGAGGAACGAGGTCTGACGTTTGGCCGCACTGCGCGGGAGGACCAAACTCTGGAATTCTGCACCGCTTAGGGAGTCTATTGTGAATTATGCGCATTTACATCTGTTGCTGAACCATGTTCCGGTCATCGGGTCGATCGTTGGGCTCGGCCTATTCCTAATCTCTTTTTTCGGGAAGAACGAGGACCTCAGGCGAAGCAGCTACATCATTTTCGCCGCCATCGCTTTGTTGACGATTCCCGCATTCTTAAGCGGTTTTGGCGCACAACAAATGATCAAAGGGCCCGGCGTGTCGGACGATTTGATTCGCAGGCACGAAGGCTCGGCATTGCTGTCCCTGTGGTTCATGGAGGTGACCGGCGGCCTAGCCTTGATCGGACTTTGGAAATCCCAAGCAAGCGCGCATCTGCCGCGCTGGAACGTAATGGCTGTGCTGCTCTTTTCGCTTTTGACGGTAGGCCTGATGTCCAGAACCGGGAATACCGGCGGCGACATCCGCCATCCGGAAGTCCGGCCGGGCGCCGAGGCGACTGTGGCGGAAGGAGCAATCAAAGAAGGACAGATCGGGTCCATAATTCGCGTCTTTGAACCGGACCCGGACAAGTTTGCCGATGCCATGACATTCAGCAAGTGGTGGTGGACGTTCATGATGGCGGCGCATTTTCTCGGGCTCATCCTAATCATTGGGACCGTTGGACTTCTTGATATCCGCATCATGGGATTTGTGAAGCAACTCCCGATCGCACCCTTGCACCGGTTGATTCCGTGGGGCTTGGCTGGCTTAGGCATCAATGTAGCAACGGGTCTCATGGCTTTTGCAGCCCGCCCCGATAATTACGTTTTCAGCCTCGGTCTGTGGCTGAAGATTTTGGCTCTGTTGCTGCTTGGATTGAACGCCGCGGCGTTCTATCTGACGAACATTTTCGAAGGAGTCGAGAGTGTAGGAGCCGGGGAAGACGCGCCGATTTCGGCTAAGCTGGTTGCGGCAAGTTCGTTATTCTTGTGGTTCGTGGTGATTACCATGGGCCGCTACATCCAACCGCTGGTCGATACTCTTTTGGGCACCAATTAGATTTGCGCCAGCGCAGGAAATCTCCGCCTAAGATTGGTGTGGTGGCGTGGCCTGCGCCGGTTGAAATCCAGGAACGCCAATCTCCCGATTGGCGCTCCCGGCGAAGATGCCGCGCTGCTACAGATTCGCCAGTTCCTTGCCGTCCGGCGTCACGATTTTTTCCAAACGCATGAAGGGCGTTCCGTTCTTGGTTCGATGGCCGTAGAACGTGATCACATCGCCGACCTTGATGGTGTTCTTGTCCCATCCGCCGTAGCGGGAGAGCATCGCCGGGCTGCGCGCTTCGCCAATCCACTTTTCGGTTTCGCCTTTGTCATTCTTCACGTCCAGGGTGATCTGCACGTGGGGATTGACAAATTGAAAATCCGTTACGGTTCCCTTGACCGACACCGTCTTGTCCGTGTCGTAATTGGCCTCTCCGTGATGCGCCAGAAGCGGGGCGGAAACAAATCCAACGCAAAATATCGTGGCCAGAAAAAATGCGAACTTCTTCATTCGGATCCTCCTGAAAGCGCCCTTCGGACACAGGGGCTCAACTGTCAAAATTGCCGTCCCGCGCTGATTAAATGAATGATTAAAAATATCTACCGCGATCCAGGATATGTCAATGTCAAAATCAGCGCCGCGCAAGGCTCGCAAAAAAGCCGGCAAATTTCGCGTCAGAAAATGCGCGCCGTTTCTACTTTCCCGATGATGCTTCCTTCTTTTCCAGCCCCAGAAAGCTCTCGCCATCCTCACAGAACTGTTCGGTCAGCTTCCACGGCCTGAGCTTGAATTCCAGGCGCGCCGTCCAGGGTTTGGTATACGCCTTGGGATCGTTGATGGTGATGTCGTCCACCAAGTGATCGTGAGCCGTCCGGCGGAAGCGTTCGATCACGTGCAACTGGTCGCTGTGCGGGTGGCCGATCCGGTCAATCCAGGTCCGATCGTTGAAGTTGATGGTGTCGACGACCAGCGTGTCCCCCTCCCAATGCCCGATCGAACTTCCCATCCACAAGGGCACCAGGCCGGGATCGCGCGGTTTTCCGTCTGTATAAATCTCCCGGCGCAGGGAATCCACCTCGAAGAGCATCACGATTTCGCCAGGCGTTTGAATAAATTGGAAAGGAAAGGGATGCATATAAACGCGAGGCACGCCGGGCGGAAAACAGCTGCGCAGCACGGGATCGTTGGTCTCCTCCAGCGGATACTCATGAGCCCCGAAGGACGATTTGGCAGCTTTGAATTGCTCCTTGCCCCATTCCGTCATGGGCGGTTCCTCTTGATTGAGCTCGTAAATCCAGTACTGCGCCGCAGTGGCGGGAGGGGCGTCCCGCATCCAGACTCCCGACAAGTCCGGTGTTTTGCTGGAACTCGCGGCTTTGGCCGGCGACGCAGAATCTTCGGTTTGAGCGGAGGCGTTCGAGCAACAGCTCATGACAATCACGAGCCCAAGAAGAATCCCCTGCAAACGATTCCGCATTTCGAAACCTCTCCCTTGCTTCGGACATGCCTGTAGATAGTTAGCTTTAGCCGGGATTATACACTGCGGGTCAAGCGATTCGGGCGGCCGTTTTTGGTCAGGCTCTTGACAATCGCACTCTAGCCCGACAGACTAATTCCATGAACTCACTTCTGAAGCGGCTGTTCCTGGCGGATTTCTGGAAGGGCATGATTCTGACGTTTCGTACGCAGAATCCCAAGAATGTTTACACGGAGCAGTACCCGCTGGAGCGCCCCATGGTCGCGGAGAGATACCGCGGCGCGCCGCGCCTGAACATGAATCCGGAGACGGGCGAAACGCTGTGCATCGCTTGCAACCTGTGCGCCCTGGCCTGCCCCGAAAATTTGATCGTGGTCGGCTGGCACCGCGATGACGCGACTCGCCGCAAGGTGTTGACCAACTTCACTTACGACACCTCGCGCTGCATGTTCTGCGGCCTTTGCGAAGACGCTTGTCCGACCGACTGCCTCGAACTCACGCAGGACTTCGAGATGGCGTCCTATTCCCGCGAGGGCGCGATATGGGACCGCCACCGCCTGGAAGAAGGCCCCACGCCCGCCCGATACACGCGGTAATTCACTAAGGTCCCGGGATTTCCGTGGCGCCGGGTCTCGCCGGCATTTTTTCCGCTCCCAGTCCGTCGAAAAACGTCGGCGAGACTCCGGCGCCACAGCTCCGCGAATTTTTCTCCCCCGGTCGAATGAATCCTTCTGCAATCCGCCGCCTTGACTTAGAATCCTTTCATGGAACTCCGTAAAGATCCCATTACACGAAGTTGGGTGATCGTGGGACATCGCACCGACACCTGCGAAACCACGGGCGGCTGTCCGTTTTGTCCCGCGAAGACGAATACCAGGAACGCTCTTCTTCGCCTGCCTGCTCAAGGTCCGTCGCAAGTCACCGTGTTCCCTCACCCTGACCCGCTTTATCGCGTAGAGGGCGACCCCGAGCGCCGCGCCGACGGTATCTACGACCAGATGCAGCCTGTGGGCGCGGACGAAATCGTCATCGAGACTCCCGAACACAACCGCAAGCTCGAGGATTTGACCGACGATCACATTCTGCTGGTAACGCAAGCTTGGGGCCAGCGCGTCGAGGACTTGAAACGCGATCGCCGGTTCAAGTATGTCTCCATCTACAAGAATTATGGTCCCCTTGCGGGCCAAGAGGGCTCGCACGCCCATTCGCAAATCACCGCGACGACGTTCGTGCCCAGAAGAGTCCTGTACGAATTGCGCGCCGCGCGGGAGTGGTTTAAAGAAAAAGAACGCTGTGTTTTTTGCGACATCGTGAAACAGGAAGAGCGCCAGGGAAAGCGCATCGTGGACACGCAGGGCGATTACGTCGCGCTATGCCCCTATGCCTCGCGCGTCCCGTATGAAGTCTGGATCCTCAACCGCCGGCACAATTACATGTTCGAGCAGCCGCGTCCTGGCGCAAACCGAAAACACGTGGCGGCGCTTTTGCGCCGCATTCTCAGGCGCATACGCCAGGTCGCGCCAGCGTACCATCTGGTTGTGCATACCGCGCCCAATACCATCCACCCCAAAGGTGAAACTGCTTCCCAGTACTGGAAAACGATCGCCGACGACTATCACTGGCACGTCGAAATCCTGCCCATCGTGGAAACGCGAAGCAAGTCCTACAGCATCAAGGAAGTCTATTACAACGCCATCATGCCGGAAGAAGCAGCCGACCGCCTGCGCAAACTGGACCCCATCGCGTGAGGCACCGAGAACACGGCGGCATTTTCTTCCGGTTGCTATTCGTTTTGTTATTTGTTGCATTTCTCGCCGTTCTCTACTTTGCCAGGCACCCTCTGATGCGCCTCGCAGGTCAGTTTTGGGTGGTGGACGAACCGGCCGCGCCATCCGATGCGCTGATCGTCCTGGGAGACGACAATTACGCGGGCGATCGCGCCTTTCACGCGGCCGATCTGTACCGCGAAGGGGTTGCGCCTGTGGTCGTGGCCAGCGGCCGAATGTTGCGCCGGAATGTTAGTTTGGCGGATGCAATGGAGCACGACCTCGAGTCGTTTGGCGTGCCTGCCATATCGGTTGTGAAGCTGTCGCACAGCGCGCAAAACACGCGCGAAGAAGCGGTCGAAGCGGCGCGGCTCATCCAGGCCCGCCGGTGGAAGCGCGTCGTGGTGGTGACCTCAAACTATCATGCCCGCCGCGCGCGGTTCATTTATGGAAGGGTTCTGCCATCCAGCGTCACCTTGCGCGTCAGCGGCGCCCGAGATTCCGAATTTGATCCTTCGAACTGGTGGCAAACGCGGCAAGGCCAAAAGGTTTTCATGACAGAATTAGTAGGCTACCTGGTCGCGAGATGGGAATTGCGGACAAACCCCGCGCCTGAAAACAAAGGTGGATTCGTGATTTCGCCCGCTCTTCCGTTAGCCCAGTCCGCGCAAATCAATTCAAGAGCCCAAGCCTTCGCAGACCGAAGAACAGGGCTCCCGTTTATTCAAAATCCCTCAAAGCCCGGGCCACCGGCCATGGTTCCGGCGGTGCCTGCTGTCGTGGAAGACTTTGTTGCATCCGAGATCGGAAGCCTAATGTCTTCGCTTGATTGATTTTCAAATCAGGCATGCCGGTTACGACCTAAAACGTCACATTTTTAAGCAAGTGTGACGCAATTTGTCATTTTCAGTTGGTTCCTGGCAAATCTGAGTGTGGTTCATCCTGCGCTCTCCGCTATCAATCGCTTTTAAATATCCTATTTGGTGAGAGTTGCGAACGTGGCAACAAATTTTTGCCTTGGATCGCCTCTGGCTCGTGAATTGCGTTAATTATCTCGCCACGCTGCAATCCGGGCAAAATTTACGTCTATATTCAACTGTCGGAGGAGAGCAAAAATGAGGAAGCGGCAAGAAGGTTTTTCGTTGATTGAGTTGTTGATCGTCGTCGCGATCATTCTGATCATCGCGGCCATTGCAATTCCGAACTTGCTACGTTCGAAGATGGCGGCCAATGAAGCGTCTGCCGTTGCTTCGCTGCGCACGTATAACACCTCGATCGTAGCTTACCAGACCACATACGCTACCGATCCGGCCACGGACTTATCTCAACTCGGTCCGTTGGCAGGCGGCGGTACGACACCCAGCTCCGCTTCGGCAGACCTGGTTGACAGCTTACTCGGCTCGGCCACTCCGAAAAAGAGCGGATATACCTTCAGCTACGCGCCGGTTGCCGCCACGCCTGTCACACAGTACACAATTCTTGCCACTCCTCAATCCAGCTCGACCGGTCAGCGGTATTTTATGACCAACCAGAGTGGTGTGATTTACCAGACCTCAGATGGCAAAGTCCCATCCATTGGTGCAGCCGATACTACCCCAATCGGCCAGTAAGTCTCAGAAGCAGCTCGCTTGGGGGAGAAGGGCTGACGCTCTTCTCCCCCCTTTTTTTTTTAAGACGGGCACGACCGCACAAAGAGTCAAGCTCGCGGACAAACTCTTCTGGCGTTTCCCTCGCCTCGCTAGTAGCACCATGACCAGGCACGACGAGTTCTGCAATTATTTCTCTCTGTGTATTGTGCGAAACCCAAAACACCGCGGCCAGAAGAGGGCGCGCTCATAGCCTCAATGCCGGCCGCCAACGGTCCGACGCCAGATCATTTTGATTAATCAATATGGAATCCCATCGGGCCGTGGCAAACGTAGGCGTTGGTTCGCACATCCGCAGTCGCGATTTTTCCTCCCGTATCCGATTGGAAACACACCCGGTTTGCAGGGTTCGCCCTGCGAACTTGACATACTATACTTCGCAGGTTACCGTCCTCTCCGGGCTGCTCTGCAACTTCTCCAGCCTCGCGGCTACGGAGTTTTCGGTCGGGGGAAAAATCATGTGGCGTAAACCAGAAGATTCAAAACCGGCGGCTCCAGCCGCTGAAATTCCGGCGCCAGCTGCGGCGCCGCGAGTGGAGCCGGCCGTCCGCAGCGTTGCCGGGCTGACCGCGGAAGTGGTGCAACCCTCCGGGGGGATTATTACATCGACTTTATTGATTAAGGGCGAAGTTCGGGGCAGCGATGACCTGTATGTCGACGGCGAGGTGCAGGGCACCATCCATCTCACCAATGGCCGCGTCACCGTCGGCCCGCACGGCAAAATTTCCGCGGACGTTGATGCGCGCGAGATTATCGTCCGAGGAAAAGTGACGGGAGCATTGCGTGGCCGGGAGCGGGTGGAGATTGGATCCACGGGGGAAGTCCGTGGCGATATCGCCACATCGCGGATCGCCATTGGAGAAGGTGCGCAGATTCACAGCAAGGTGGAGATCGCCCGCGTGGAAAACTCTCAGAACAATCGCGCCTTGGCAAAGGCTTCCGGTGGCGCCTCGGCAGCGTCGCAAGTGGTGGCCATGAAGGCAGGCGGAGAGAACGGGAACTAAGATGAATTTCTTCAGTAAATCACGGCCGGGCCAGGTTTCGCCAATGCCGGGAAGGCTTTCTCCGCCGGGGAAAATCCAGCCCGCCAAGGCGGTGGCCGTCGCCAGCAGTGGCGCAATACCCGCTACCCCCGGCGCTGTACAGAAAAGCGGCCGCCAATCCAATGGACTCAAGGAATTCCTCTGGCAACTGGAAGGTATCGGCCACGGCCACTTGTTGGATCTTGGGCCGGCCCGGCAAACCACGATCACTTTCTTCATCGAGCGCGGCTACAAGGTGTACACCGAGGACTTGCTGGCTACCTGGAAAAACTTCCTCGATGACGAAGAGCAGCGCGCGAGAAAGCTTCCGGCCGCCGCGGACCGGTCCGAGATGACGCCGGAAGCGCGAGCGAAGAGGTTTCTCGAGAGCACCATGCTTTTCCCGGATGAAACTTTCGACGCCGTGCTGCTGTGGGATATTTTGGATTATCTCGACAACGACCTGATGACCAGGGTCGCCGCGCGCCTGACTTCTCTCGTGCGCGACGGCGGGGTTGTGTTCGCCATCTTCCACACGCGGAAGCCGGTACTTTTCAATCGCTACCGCGTTCTGGACGCTCAAAACCTGGAATTGATTCCCGCAACCTGTCCTTTCGAGCCACAGCGTGTTTTTCAGAACCGGGAAATTTCAAACCTATTCGGCCGATACCGATCCTCCAAAATGTTTGTGGGACGCGACCAGCTTCGCGAAGGCCTCTTCGTCAAGTGAACCCGCCCTGCCCTTCCAGCCGTATCTTTCGGAAAACAAACAAGGTTTGTACCAGGGGTGCTGCTAACATTTTTGCCATTGAAAATTACAAAGGCGCTCTTGCCAAAGATACCGCATTGGAGTAGAAGGGAATTGTTGTTCGGAAAGCTGCGGAGGTGAGGTTGACTCCACCGGGCTCAGAACACAAACAGCTGCCATCACACCGCGCACGCGGTGCGTACCGCCAGAGGCGCTAATAAGCGCCGCGACGGCGAAAAATAAAAGCGCTGGAACGGGGAGCCGCCAGGTTCCCCGTTTTGGTTTTTGCCCCCCCGGGAACGCCAATGTCCCGCTTGGCGTAACGCAAACCGCCAATCGGGAGATTGGCGTTCCCGGCTGCGCGCTCAAGCGACATTGCCTTGCCCACTCGATACAATCCGCAAGCGAATCTTCCAGTGAATTGGCGCTAGGCGGGCCTTCGACTGTGTTTGACGCGATGGCCCTTCAATATTTTTTGCTTCTTCGTTTTCCTGACTTTGTTTTTCTTCTTGGCGCTTGAAGCCGCCGCGGGAACTGCTCCCGCGGAAACTCCGGGAACGAATAGCAGCGTGGTCTGAAGTGACAGCAAAGCAACGGCGGACAAGATCGAGGCACGGCAAAGTTTGATCACAAAAATCCTCCACTACATCCAGTGGCCCATATGAGATTGGCACATTATATGCCAACTGGTTGTCCGGCATGCTCGTGAATTTATGCGCACGATAAAAAATGGGCGGCGCAGTTTTTTCCGCGCCGCCCATGCTCATTCCCCCGGTGGGAAAGAGTAAAAAATCGATTCAAGGTCCTGACCGATGTATATCTAACCCACCCCGCCGAATTGAGCAGCCTGCATCACCCGGATGAGATCGCGTTGGTAGGCGATGATATTGCCCTGCCAGATGATGGCCCAGAGCATCAGGCCCATGAAGACGGCGGCCACAATCAACGCCATCCCAAGCTGGGAATCGGATGCCGGCTCATTCAGACGGCGAAGTGCTGGTATCACCCGTCCTCCAAATCGCGCCACACAAACCACGTCTGGCTGGTTCGCAGGTCCCAAGTCGCGTGTCCCGGAGTGACTTTCAGTGCGCCACACGATAGATATGCTATGGCAAGACCAGGGCCACGCCGCAACTCTGCCATCGATATTTGTAAGTCTAATCAAATGTGCGATTTAGCTTCGCTCGCCAAATCTTCATGAAGAAGCTGGTTGCAGAAGGCAGCGCAAAATGGCCTGTGATTTACCTTTGAGTGAAAGAAAACTCCCGATGAGAAAATACTATCAGTACTGAAACTATCCGATAATATTTAGAACCGCTTTGTTCCATCCGATAGCGCCAGGCGCCTCTCCCGTGACGATTGACCTCGTCCGCGCGGGGGTCTCCTGGGCGTGCTCGGAAGCTTTGGCGGTTTCGCGAGAATCCGGCAGGAGGACAGCCTGATCCACGGCGCGGAGCCACGGGAGGTCCTGGTCCCGTCCTCCAATTCCAATTAAACGAAGTTTGATGTGCGTCGCTTCCCGGAAGAGTTGAGCGAGTGTGCGCACGGCACGGGCAGCGTCGCACCCGGCGGAAAGGTGCCAGAATGTCGGGCCCCGCCGCCGCGTATCGAATCCGCGCGCCCGTGCGGCCTCCACAAACCGTGCTATAGCCTTTTCGCTCGCCGAAGTGAAATAGAAAGGCTCGTCGAATTCGCGAGCGCGCGCCAGCTCGGCTTCGCGCGGGCGCAATCCGGTATTGTCGGCAATCTCTCGAAGGCTCATGTGATGGAAGCCGGCGACTCCCACGGCGCATTCCTCCGCGATCTCGTCGAGCGCCTCGCAGACTTCCGCATAAGGCCGCCCCTGGGCGATGCTGAGATAGCGCGCCGTGCGCACGGCGCGCGGAATACGCAAACTAAAGTAGCCGTCCGGAAAGAAGATCCCGCCGCCATTTTCCGTAACGAACGGGTGATTGTGCCCAAGCTTTCGCCGGATGGGCTCGATTTCCTCCCGGGTGCGCGAGGTGAGCAGCACGTATGCGATTTTTCGGCGCTCGAGGACCGACAAGGCTTCTTCCGCGCCCGAAAAAGAGCCTGTGCGCGGATCAATAAGAGCGCCTTCAAGCGCGGAAAAGATCAGATGGCGAGGGGCAAGCAAGACACTTGGCAGTGTAACGTGAGAGAGAGAAGCTTGGAAGCGGGGTGTTTCGTCGCTCGGTGAAAACTGACCTGGATTTTGTTGCGGGAGATTGCCAAATCGTGGAAGTATTTCGCGAGTCACGAATCACAAATTACGAATCACGACTCATAAACGCCAACGGCGGACAGGGCACCCCCGCGCCCTGTCCGCCGATACGCAAGTCCGAGCGCCCAGCGCCCGGACCCAATGAGGCCCGGCTAGTCGCTTGATGCGGATTGAGCGCCACCGGCCTTGGGGACGCTTATGTAACCCGTCACCTTATCTTTGGCGACAGTGTTGACGACCAGTTCCAATGGGCGGCGGTCGTTGCCCTGGTGGAAGAAGATCGGTTCGTTGACAGGCAGATTCTTCCTTTCGATGCGGGAGTCGTCCACAATCAAGGCAACGTTGTAGCGTTTCTTGTTGGGATTGGTGCCGCGCAGTTCGACCACGAAGCTTCCGACCTTTTGCGGCTTGTTCTTGGCATCGATGGTGAATTCGATGTAATCGCGCTCGCCGAGGCGGCGGAGCTGTTCCACATCCTCGTGGTTGCGCGCGATCAGCGTGCCCAGCTCGCTGCGCGCCATCTTCAGGTCATTCTGTGTGCCGGTGAGATCCGTGCGGACGCCGTCCACTTTGCCGTCTACACCCTTGACCTCGTCCGTGGTGGCCTTGGTGGCCAGCTCGGTCTTGGCGGCGGCATCCACTTCGGCAATCTTCGCCTGGTCTTCCGTGCGGATCGCCTGAGCTTCGTCACGCGCCTTCTTCAGGTCGCTCTGAGTGAGGCGCAGCCGCTTGGTCACCACAGTCAGATCGCTTTGCAAGCCGGCGTTGGTCGTATCGACCTGCGCTTCGTGCTGCTGCAATTGGGCGATCTGGCCGGTGAAATCGGTTTGCATGGCCTTTACTTTGGTGTCGAACGATTGCTGAGCTTCCGTAGTCTGGGTCGAGGCATTGTGCGCCATGACCAGTCCTACTAGAGCGACAACCCCAAGGACAGCTACCGCCGCGATCACCCATCCGGGTACGCTACGGTTGCCGTTAGCGGAACGATCAAACTCTTCTGCCATATTCCCCCCTTTGAAGTACCAACTGGTGTAGGAAAGAGCACGCCAGACGCCAAGTAGCCGTTTCCGCGGAAGCCCTGTATCGAAATGAAAAATAAAGGGATAATTAGCATGCAGCTTTCCCCATAGGTTTGCGCTCCGTGCAAACTTTACGCGCTTCGGGAGTTTTCTGGATATGTGCTTCAATTGGCGTGGGATCCCGGCACGTCGAGGATACGACCCTAAACTTTCCAATTCCATTCACAGCTTGATCAGGATTGACTCCGTCGACTGAAATGCCCGGTACACGAACGAACTGCAAAACCCTACGCCCCTTCTAGAAACCCCAAAGGAGACGCCACCCAGAAGATCTAGCGTCGCCAAAGGTTGTGCCTCCCGCCCAGAGGTTTTCCCGGCTTTGGTTGAAATCAGAGCGAGAAAGTCGCGGCTCTCGGCCCGGCCTCGAATAGAGTCCGGGGTGATCCATCTCTTTTCGAGAGGAGAGCCGCCATGGCGGAGAGATGTCAGAGGAGGCCGAAGAAATCCACGAAGAAGATCGAGGTGCTAGCCACTAAAGAACTGGCGGTGAGTTTGCCACTACCGCTGGTCGAGGTATGGGAAGAATTGCAGCCCGAGGTCGAACACCTGACCGGCCTGATGAAGATTATCTCGGCCGTGATCGAGGACGAGGTGACGCACCGCAGGGGACGCGTCTCTAGCCGGATGCGGCTTGGACGGGGTGGTCAACACTTTCCCGTGTTTTCTCTTGCCGAGAACTCTCGTTTAGATAATTTCTACCGCCGCACGTGAACGCTGTAGAACTGTTGAGACTTTCCGTGTGTCCGGCCTTATCGGTTTTAAATAGGGCCGTGGTTTTGGCGTTCTCTCTATTCCATGATCCGCAAACTAAATTCTCCAAAGGCCCAGGCGAGAAAATTCGACAAGGAGTTCGTCGGCGGAAGTGAAGTGGAAGGCGTTGATGCCGAGGCTGGCTGCGGCGAGGACATTTTCGTGCACGTCGTCGATGAACATGGCTTCGTCGGGCAGTGCGGCGACTTCGCGCAAGGCGTGGTGGTAGATCGCTGGCGAGGGCTTGCTCGATCCGACGCGGCAGGAGTAAACGCGCGCATGGAAGTGGCGCACCAGCGGATAGCTGGCCTCGATATGGGCCACGTGGATGGGGTCGGTGTTCGAAAGCAAGGCTAGGCGGCATTCTGTTGCCAGGCGTTCGAACAGCGGGTCCGGCAAAATGGGTTCGGGGTCGAGGACGCTGTTCCAAATCGCGCGGAATTCTTCAAGGGTGTAAGAAAAATGGAGTTTTTTGGAAAGGTGCGCGTGCCAGTCGTGGGGCGTCAGGCGGCCTTGCTGCCAATCCGGCCAGAGTGCGTCCGCTTCCATTTCGCGCATGACCTGCCTGTCCGACAAACCTTCGCCCTTTCCGAGCACCCCGATGGAGCGCGACATATCCACGCCGATAATCACACGGCCGATATCGAAGATCACGGCGCGCGGCGCTTTTTCAATGCGAGGACCGAGAAACGGCACGGCTATTTACGCTCATGCGGCGCAGGCTCCGGGATGGGGGACGGCCTGCGCGATGCGGAAAATCTGGCGCGCAGCATGCTGATAATCGGGGGAAGCAACGACAAGAATATGACGACGGCGATGACGTAATGTATGTTTTCGCTGATGTTCGGGATCTGCCGGCCCAGAAAATACCCACCGAGAACCATGCCCCCGCCCCACAGAATTCCACCGGCCACGTCATACGAAAAATAACGCGCGTAAGGCATGCGCGCCGCGCCCGCCACGGGAGGGCAAAACGTCCGAATGATGGGAACGAATCGCGCGAGGATGACGGTCTTGCCGCCATATTTTTCGTAAAACTCGTGAGCGCTTTCCAGATGGCGCTTGCGGAAGACCAGCGAATCCTCGCGCCGGTACAGGGCCTCGCCCGCTTTTCTGCCGATCCAGTAGCCGATCTGGTCGCCCGCAATCGCACAGAGGGGAACGAGGAGAACGAGTTTCGCGATCTGCAGCTGCCCCGAAGCGGCAAACACTCCGGCGGTCACAAGCAGGGAATCACCCGGCAGGAAAAATCCGACGAAGAAGCCGGTTTCTATGAAGACAATAATGCACACCAGCAGCGTGCCGCCCCACTCGATCAGGCCCTTAACGTTGAACAGGAAATGAAGTAAATGCCCGAGCGATCCAATCATCTCTGCTTGCGGGCTTCAAGCATAGCCCGCACCCGTCTCCCCACGGGGTGCCCTCTGGAGCTCCAGTTAAACAAGTACAGGTCGCACCCGGAATGCTTTCACCCACGCGCGCCGAATCTTCCGAGGAAATCGCGCGCAGGCTCCACTGTCATACGGTAACAGAAAACGAACGGATCTTGGCTGCAGAGTTCCCACTCCAACGCCAACATGACAATGAACGTGCGCATCAACAGGGGAGTTTTCATACCGCCAGCCCTCTTTCCGCGCGGAAGGAAGCGCCCGGCGCCTGCGCCAGTTCGGATCGCCAGTTGAGCAATCCGAGCAGGGACGGAAGCGCGCGGCGTATGGCTTCGGCGCCCGCGAAGAAGGCTTCGTCCACGCGCGAAAAGTCATTCCAATCGATGTGGTGCACTTGAGGTTCGAGCAAGATGTCCGCATGCCTGGACCACGATGGCTCCAGCGGGTCCCTATGCGCGGATCTGAAGCGGGGATCGTACACTTTCACGACGTGCTCCGATGAAGAGGAACTCGCTACGTTTGAACCAACGTTTACCCCAACCACGCATCCTTCGCTGATTCTCGCCGCGACTGCCGTGGGCACCGGCGCAACAATGCAGCCGTCGGCGAGCAGATGGCCTTCGTACTCCACGGGCTTAACCAGGCCGGGGAAGGCGCAGCTGGCGCGGATGGCCAAATCCAGCGGCCCGCTCCTAAATACGTAGGGTGCGCCGGTGTCCAGATCAGTGGCCACAATCGCGGTAGGAATGGGCAGCTCTTCCACCTGGCGGGCATGGAACCATTCTTGTACGAACTGGCCGATGCAATCCTTCTTCTGCACGCCCCGTTGCAGGTCTGACTGGTGAAAGCGAAGGAAGTCACGCAAGCGGACGCGCCGTCCCAAGTCGCAGAGGTCGTGAACGGAAACGCCGTCGGAGTAAGCTGAGCCGAGCAAGGCCCCGATACTCGTGCCGACAATGACGGAAATAGGGATGTGCTCTTGTTCAAGGACTTCCAGGATGCCCAGATGAGCGAACCCACGAGAGAATCCGCCTCCAAGGGCCAGAGCGACTCCCGGTCTATTTTCCCCATCCGGCAATCTGAGCGCTCGCATTTCGCCGGCGGGTTGACGATTGAATGTTTGCTCGATACCGCGTGGGGTGGCCATATGGCCAGTCTGGAGGGCTGGTACGGGGGTCGCAATAAAGCCGAAGTGCCAGCCTTTAAGTACGCGGGTACCTAGTACCTTCAGTACTCATAAACTTGTGCCGCAACCGCTAACAGTACTTCTCTCCTATTCAATTGAGGCCTACGTACCATTGTTCGCCGCGCCAGTGAAAAGGAAAATGACAATTGTTCATTCGGAACTCAATTGATCTTAGGGGGGCAATGCGATGCCAAGCGCTTATGCATCCTGGGTGGGACAAGCGGTAATCCTGCAAGTTGCGGCTGGAGATTTGCGCGTGCCGCTGCGCGGCATCATTGTCGGGGAGACAGATGGTGCGGTGCGATTTCGAATCGGCGATACCTGGGACATCGACATTTACAAGCCCATGATCCTGGCGGTGGAGCAGGACAATTGGGCCAGCCTCGTCATGAACTAAGCCGCTAATCCGGACACTCCAATTGGAGACCATGAGGCGGCCAGATCAAATGAACGACGAGACTATTCGGAGAGAAATGATCGACGAGAGCAGGGCCGCTTACATATTGGGGTTGCCCAAACAGCAACTGCGAGAAATTTGCGAGATGTCCGGGCTGGGACGCCTGGAAGAGGGAACGACAGCCGCGCGATTGGTTTTCACGTACGAGGAGTTGTACAGGTTGTGCCGCTTGATCGTGGGCCCGACGTCTTAGCCCAAAGTCACAGCTTGATTCAAATTTGAATTTACTCCGGCCCCTGCTTCTGTTTCAACCCCCCGGCCCCGGGTTTGCATCCCCCTGACGAACCCGGGGCCTTCTCCCCCCCTTTTGTCGTGAATCGTGATTCGTGATTAGTAATTCGTGATGGAGAATCGGTGACTGGTGATTCGTGACTGGTGACTGGTGAACCTGAGGCTGGTGTGCGGATATTCATGACCCACGATTCTTGATTATAGGTTTTCGTTCTTGCCTTTTTTTGTCCTTAATAATTTCTACTCACAAATCCTCTTAAATTTTAGATTTCAGATCGTGGTGGGCCAATCGCGTGGAACGTCAATGTACGTTTGGTCTAGCTCGCTGAGCGACGCGCATCCCAGCAGCTTCATGGTGCGTTCGAGGTCCGCTCGGAGGATGGCGATGGCTCTGGTTACGCCGGGTTCTCCCGCGGCGGCTAGACCGTAGGCGTACGCGCGGCCGACCAGAACGGCGCGCGCGCCCATGCAGATTGCTTTGATGATGTCACCGCCTCGGCGCACGCCTCCGTCCATCAGGACTTCCATTTGGCCATTCACGGCCTCCACAATTTCCGGGAGAACGCGCAGCGTTGCGGAAACGCCGTCCAGCTGTCGCCCTCCATGATTGGAGACGACAACGCCAGCGGCTCCGACATCCATTGCGCGGCGGGCGTCTTCGCCGGTGAGGACGCCCTTGGCCACAATTGGACCGGGCCAAACTTCGCGCAGCCATCGAAAATCCTGCCAGGTCACGACCGACTCCGCGAGCGCGGCGGCCACGTCGATCAGCGCCATCGGCCCTTCTCCGGGAATCACCACATTCGGCAATTTGTGCAGGCCGCCATCCAGCAGATACGACGTGACCCATCCGGGACGCGAGAAAAATTGAGAAAGATACGGAATCATTCCAATCCAATTTCCGCCCATGAGCTGGCCCGTGCCGTTGCGGATGTCGCGCTCGCGCATCCCCGCCGTGCCCGTGTCAATGGTGACGAACAACGCGGAGAAGCCGGCTTTCCAAGCGCGGTCCAGCGCCGCTTCCGCGGCGGGCCGGCCGCCCACCAGATAAAGTTGATACCAGACCGGACCATTCGACGCGGCGCGGACGTCTTCGAGTTTGTGGCCTGCAATCGTGGAAAGAATGTACGCAGTGCCGGCTGCGCCGGCTCCGCGAGATGCGGCGACTTCGCCGGCCGGGTGAATGAGGCGGCTGTAGCCAATGGGCGCAAGGATTGCGGGGAAAGAGAGTTCGGCGCCCAGAACTTTCGTGCGCAAGTCGCATTGCGGCACGGCCATCGCATTGCGCGGGCGGAATTTCACGGACTCGAAAGCGCGATTATTTTCGCGCAGCGATGTTTCGGATTCGGCGCCGCCGTCGAGATAATCGAAGACGGCCCGCGGCAGGCGGCGCTCGGCCCGCCGGCGCAAATCTTCAATGTTTACGACGCGAGGCGAAGAGATGGTGCGTGGCCACTTATTCATTCGCCACCGAATTTGCCGCACGGCAGAGTTCGGCAGGGTTTTGCGTTTGTGCACTCAACATGGCCGGAGGCATTGTACTCCACCAATTCGACGGGCGAACACGCGCGATTCGATTTTCGTTTGACACTTCGACTCCTTGCAACGACACTTGACAGCCGATTCCTGCAAAACAAACGTATTTGCCGCAGCCGGACACTTCATGACACTGACGCTACTGGACTGGGCCGTGATCGCCGGATATCTGCTGCTGATGCTGGCGCTGGGGATTTATTTCCGGCGGCGTTCGAGCCGGAATACGGAAGAGTATTTTGTGTCGGGGCGGCAGGTGGCGTGGTGGCTGGCGGGAACTTCCATGGTGGCGACGACGTTTGCGGCGGACACGCCGCTGGTGGTAACGGGCCTCGTGTACACGCAGGGAATCGCGGGCAACTGGCTGTGGTGGAGTTTTCTGCCGTCGGGAATGATGACCGTTTTTTTGTTCGCGCGATTGTGGAGGCGTTCGGGCTTGCTCACCGACGTGCAATTTGCGGAGATGCGCTACGCGGGAAAGCCCGCCGCATTTCTGCGCGGATTTCGCGCCGTGTATCTCGGCCTGCTGATGAATTGCCTGATCCTCGGCTGGGTAACCAAGGCGATGACCAGCATCGTGGGATCGGTGCTCGGTAAAAGCGAGGGCGCGAGCCTGGCCATCTGTATTTTCTTTTTGATTCCGTTCACGGGATTTTACGTTTCGCTCGGCGGGCTGTGGGGAGTGCTGTGGACCGATCTTTTTCAATTCGTTTTGAAAATGGGGATCGTTATCGCGGTGGCGTATTACGGCGTGCGAGGCGCGGGCGGCATGCACGCGATGCTCGGAAAACTTTCGGCGATGCGAGAAGCCGCGGGGCCCGGAGCGTCGCGCATCACCGGGATGATTCCCGATTTTTCGCGTGGACTCACCGGTGAAGCCTTGTGGACTCTGCCGGTGCTTACGTTTCTCGTGCATCTGGGGGTGCAGTGGTGGGCGTTCTGGTATCCGGGAGCGGAGCCGGGGGGCGGGGGGTACATCGCGCAGCGGATTTTCAGCGCGCGCGATGAACGGCACGGACTACTTTCCGTGCTGTGGTTCAACATCGCGCACTACGCGCTGCGGCCGTGGCCGTGGATTCTGACGGCGCTGGCCGCCGCGGCGCTGTATCCCGGCTTGCAGCATCCGGAATCGGGTTATATGCTCGTGGCAATCACATTTATGCCGCACGCGCTGCGCGGAATTTTGATCGCGGGATTTATGGCCGCGTTCATGTCCACGATTGCGACGCAGCTGAATTGGGGCAGTTCCTATCTCGTGGAGGATTTTTACCGCCGCTTCATCCGGCGCGGCGCTGCGGAAAAACATTACGTGAATATTTCGCGCATCGCGACGCTGCTGCTGGTGGCTGCATCGGCGTATGTCTCCGCGCAATTGGTTTCGATCGGCCAGGGCTGGGAAGCGGTGCTCGAAGTTGGCGCGGGGACCGGCGGAGTATATTTGCTGCGCTGGTATTGGTGGCGCATCAATGCCTGGAGCGAAATTTCGGCGATGGCCACGGCGCTGGCGATGACGCTCGTTCTGCACCGCTGGGAATTCTTCGGCGGGAGCGCGCCGGTGATTTTCGCGAAGACCACATTGGCCACGACGGCCATCACCACGGCCGTGTGGGTTGCAGTCACGCTCTTGACGCCCGCCGAGCCGGAGAAAATTCTGCTTCAGTTTTATCGCAAGGTCCGGCCGCACGCCGCGGGTTGGCGGCACATCGCCGCGCTCGCTCCGGATCTGCCCGAAACGCGCGACCTCGGCAAAAACCTGCTTGCGTGGGTTCTGGGCTGCGTTATGGTGTACGCGGCGCTATTTGGAATCGGCAAATTCTGCCTGGGCCAGATGGCCGCGGGATTTGCGCTGCTGGCGATGTCTATACTTTGCGCCGCCTTCCTTTACCGCGATATTTCGCAGCGTGCGGCGGCCGATCCCATGGGAGGCACTGTTGTTTAACAAGGGGCGCGACAGCGGAGTGGCCGGCCTTTCGAGTTCGGGCCAGGCCCATGCGGTAACCGCATCCTTTCTGGGGTGGACGCTCGACGCGTTTGACTTCTTTGTGGTTGTCTTCCTGATTGACAGGCTCGCCGCAGAGTTTCACGTAGCGAAATCCGCGATCGTCGCGTCCCTTTTTGTGACCCTGGTGATGCGCCCGGTGGGGGCCCTCATTTTCGGCCTGATGACGGACCGGTATGGGCGGCGGATCCCGTTGATGACGAACGTGGTCTTTTTTTCGATCGTGGAACTGGCCTGCGGATTCTCACCCAATCTCACATTTTTCCTGGTGATGCGCGCGCTCTATGGCATCGGGATGGGCGGCGAGTGGGGCATTGGCGCTTCGCTGGCGATGGAATCCGTTCCGCCGCGGTGGAGGGGAGTACTTTCCGGAATATTGCAGAGCGGCTATTCGACCGGGTACATTCTCGCGGCTATTGTGGCGCGATTTGTCCTGCCCACATGGGGCTGGCGGCCGATGTTCTGGTTGGGTGGGTTGCCGGCGCTCCTGGCGTTTTACATCAGCGCGCGCGTGCCGGAGTCGGAAGCCTGGAAACAACATCGCGCTCCCTCAACGGCCGCAGTGCTCCGGATTGTCGCCACCCAGTGGAAAAGTTTCCTATATCTCGTTTTGCTGATGACCTTCATGATGTTCCTGTCGCACGGCACGCAGGACCTGTACCCGGATTTCCTCGGCACCGTGCATAAACTGACCCCCGCCATGCAATCGTATATGGCGATTATTTACAATGTAGGGGCCATCGTCGGCGCGATCATCTTCGGGCAACTCTCGGAAACGTTGGGCAGGAGAGTCACGATGATCTGCTCGATGTCGCTCGCGTTGTTTGTAATTCCACTCTGGGCGTTCGGTGGGACGCTCGTTGTGCTGGCGATTGGCTCATTTCTGATGCAGGCCGGCGTGCAGGGCGCGTGGGGAATTATCCCGGTCCACCTGAGCGAGCTTTCGCCGGATGAAACGCGCGGGCTGGTTCCCGGGCTTGCATACCAGCTGGGAATTTTGATCGCCGCGCCCACCAATTCGCTAGAGTTCATGCTGCGGGAGCACGTAGGCTACCAGTGGGCGCTCGCGGGATTTGAAATTGTCACGATCGCTGTGCTCATCGTTACCATTTCCCTGGGGAAGGAACGCAAGGGGCGCAGCTTCCACCGGGCTGTCGAAACCCCCGTTTCCACTTGAAATCCGGTTTGCCTCAACTCATATTCAAAGCCTGGAACATCGCGAGGCGCTGCTCGCGCAGCGGATCGTTGACTATCTTGCACACGTTGTTGATGACCATAGTCGCGCGTTCCTTCGCGTCGTAGGCGGGCCAGTGCGGCAACTTCGGCGTGTTCGGATCCCCGGTGCGCGCGAAGGCGATCCAGGCGTCGCTGACCTTGTCGGCGAGGGCCATGGCCTCCGCTCCTCCGCCCGTCATCCGTGCTGAAATCTTTACGTTGTCAAATGCAAATGGAATCTCCATGGTGTGAGGCGATTTCAAACGCCCGCCCTGCACAGGAGTTTCCCAAGTGAAGTAGTACAGATACACGGGCGCTTTGCCCAGCGCGGCGCGCCGTTGCGCGGCGATCATCGTGGGCGCGCCGTAGCGGCAATCGCTGGCGATCAAAAAGTAGATGTCCGAAGGCGACGCACCGGAGTTGAGCTTCCGGTAGAGGTCGATCATCGCGGGAGTACGATCGCCGAGCAGATTATTTACGCGCTTGCGCATGTCCGCATCGTTCAGCGAAAAAGCAGAAGGGTCATTCAGAGAGAACAGCGTCATCTCCGTTCGCGTGCAACCGATCATCACCGGGACATCGGCGGAGACAGGCGAGGCATTCGGATAGAACGGATGCTGCGGCAGGATCTTGCCGTCCACTGAGGGTGAGAAGCCGCCGAGCGACGCGTCAACGTCCGGATTTTCCTTCATCACGGCGAAGTATGCAGCCATGATTTTTTCGAAGGGAAGCTTTTGCAGTTCACGCACATTTTTCTTGTCAATGCCCAGCTTGGCGAGGAGTTGTTCCGCGTTGCGCGCCGCGACGTCGCGATCCACCACTTTGACCGCTGCCCCACTCTCGACAATGGCGCGGTGGAAAAGCCCCTTGGCCGAAGGCATGGCCAGCAGCGTCTCCACCTTGCGCCCGCCGCCGGACTGGCCAAAGATGGTCACCGTGCTGGGATCGCCCCCAAATTGCGCGATGTTCGCGCGCACCCATTTCAACGCCTGAACGATGTCCAGCATGCCGGCGTCCCCGGAAGCGGCGAAGTCATCGCTGAATGCGCCCAAATTCGCAAAGCCGAGAACGTTGAGACGGTGATTGATGGTCACGATGACCACGTCGCCGCGCCGCGCGAGATTCGTCCCGTCGTTGTCGGGTGACGATCCCGAACCCGCGGCGAAGCCTCCCCCATGGCACCAGAACATTACGGGGCGCTTGCGGGCGCTGGTACCGGCAGGGCCCACGGCGGGCGTCCAAACGTTCAGCACCAGGCAATCCTCGCCTTCCGCGGGCAGGTTTTCGCCCGAGATTGTTAGGGCGCCTGGCGGTCGCGGCGGAGCCGCCGGATCACGCTGCGGCGCGCTGCGTCCGTAGGCAAGGGCATCGCGCACGCCGCTCCAGTCAGCCGGTTCCGCAGGCGGCATAAACCGGTTCGCGCCGGCTGTGTTTGCTCCGTAAGGGATACCTTTGAAAATTTTGATACCGCTGTTGTCGACGCCGCGAATTTTGCCAAACGCAGTTTCGGCGATGACAAACTTCTCATCTTGCGCATTTAAATCCTGCAAGAAAACGCCGCCAGAAACGGCGAGAGCCGAGAGATGCTTCAGAAAACTGCGGCGCGTGGACGGAGAGACGCGAATGGTCGGGGTCATGACGGTCTCCTTGCGGGCGATCTTATCACTTCAGTCAAACTCTTTAGAGCAGTGACGCAGCCGATTGCCAGGCCGGAACGGATGCACATTTGGGAAGCGGCGTTTTATTTTCGCGCCTTCAAATCCTTGAAATCGTCGCGCACTTTATCGATTTCCTCGCGATAGGAGTGGGCATCGCCGTATGGGAGGAAATGCGCATACCGATCATGGGCGTTCTGAATGCGCCGCGCGTGTTTGATCGGACACCAGTGCTGCTCGGTTCGTCCGGCAATTTCCACCACGTAGGCGAGCAGCCCGTTGGCATACGAGCAGTACATGCAATTCAGCCCTTCGAGTGCGTTCAGGTAGCGCAATTTGTTCCGGTCAATGGCCATGTAATCCCTGCGCCGCGCTTTGGGTACGCCGTACACGGGAAAGCATACGGCCTGATACAGGGAGACGAATAAATCAAGCAGCGCGAACGGAATAATACAAGCGTAGATAATCGGCGCTGTGACAATCGCGAGGAATCGGGAACGCAGAACGTAACGGACCAGCGAAGTCTTTAGCCGCCGGTGTTCCCGTCTAATTTCCTCGGAGAACCATATCTTTCCCTGGCGCAGCTCGTAAAATTCCGACTTGATCTCTTCTTCTATTTTCTCGATGACCGGAAGATGGAGCAGGGGGTCGGGCTTCTTCATGGGATGGTCGGCCACATTCACCTCGCGCGTGCAGGGCTGCAAAACAATCGTCCGATCACTTCTACTCTCATATCGTCTTCTTTCCAATTAGGAATTCGCTTGATAGTCGAATGGCGAGAAGAAAGAATTAACACAGAGGGCACAGAGAAAACCTGGAGAATGATTTTCTTCGCTTTTCACTGTCTCCTCTGTGTTAAGGCTTGTTCGGCGCGCCGCTCAAAGTGAACCTGACAGGCGTTTGCGGGTAAGCGGCCAATTGCGGCATGATCGTGGCCATGGAAAATAGTGAACAGAAGAAGAATTTTGCGGGGCTGCGTGTCCTTTCGCTCGAAAGCCGCCGTTCGCCCGAAATGGCTAAGCTGATCGCGAATCATGGGGGTGAGCCGATCGTCGCGCCGTCGATGCGTGAAATTCCTCTCGAAACCAACACGGAAGCCCGGGCGTTTGTAAGGAAACTCTTAGCGGGCGAATTCGACATGGTCATTTTCCTGACCGGAGTCGGGACGCGGGCGCTCGCGCGCGTTGTGGAGACAATGTATCCGCTCGAGAAATATTTGGCGGAGCTTCGCAAGATCGCGGTCATGGCGCGCGGGCCGAAACCCGTGGCCGTTTTGAAAGAGTGGAATGTTCCGATTGCCGTCACCGCGCCCGAACCGAATACCTGGCGCGAACTTTTGCGCGCGCTGGACGAAAATGCCGCGGCCTGGCCTTTGAAAGGCCGGCGCGTCGCGGTGCAGGAATATGGAGTTCCCAACGCGGAACTGACCGCGGGCCTCGCGGCGCGCGGCGCGCAAGTCACTCCCGTCCCCGTTTACGAATGGGCCTTGCCTGCGGACACGGGGCCGCTGCGTTCGGCGATTTCCGCGATTGTCCGCAATGAAATTGACGTGATCCTGTTTACGACGGCGACGCAGGCGGATCATCTCCTGCAAATTGCAGCGGAAATGAAGCAGGAGGACGCCTTGCGCCGCGCGCTTCCGCGCATGCTCGTGGCGTCGATCGGCCCTACAACCAGCGAAAGGCTCCGCGAATTCGGAATCGCTCCGGACATGGAACCGGCGCACCCGAAAATGGGTTACCTCGTCAGTGAAGCAGCGCAGCGCAGCGCCGAGATTTTGCACCGGAAGCGAATCGCTGCGCGGTAGCCGTTTTTTTCACTCGCAACCTGATCCTTACGGAGATGATTCCAGGCATTGTCATTCCGAGTGAAGCGAAGAATCTCTCTTCGATTTAGTTTCAGGTAAAAGAAAGATTCCTCGGCACGCAACGTGCCTCGGAATGACAAGTTTTGGTGTCATCTCTATGCTCTTAGGGCACGACGCACAAAATGTCTGAGCCCCCTCCCGTTTCATTCCCATTTGTGAATGCTGTGTGACGCCAAGCAAAGCCTGATGTTACGCATCCATAGGACGAATTGGACAGTCATGGCGGAGGCGCTTAGCCTTGAATTGTGAACACAGAACCCTCCAAACTTGCCATGACCGACAATTCAGAGGTTGATTTTATCCATAAGATGGCCAGCCGGATGGCAGCGGCGGACCCGCTGCATGAAGTGCTTTCCCAGATCGTGGACTTCGCCGCTTCGGTGGTGAGCTGCGATTCCTGCTTCCTGTACGCGCTCGAAGACGGCGAATTGATTCTGCGTTCCTCAAAAAATGCGCATCCCGACGTGGTGGACCGCCTCAAGCTGCGCCTGGGGCAGGGCATCACGGGATGGGTGGCGGAACACGGGAAGCCGGTCGCGGTTGCCGTGAACGCCTCGCAGGATCCGCGATTTCAATTGTTCAAGGATTTGCCGGAGGACCGGTTTGAAGCGTTCTTGTCCGTGCCGGTACTGTGCCGCGGACGCGTCGTCGGGGTCATCAATCTGCAGAATCGCGAGCCGCACGAATACTCGGAGCGCGAAATCAAGCTGATCTCCACCATCGGATTTCTGGTAGGTGCGGAAATCGAGATGGCCCGCCTGGAAAGCGAAAACGTGCACCTCTCGGAAAAGCTGGAAACGCGCAAGCTGGTCGAGCGCGCCAAAGGGATTCTGCAGCGCGAACTCAAGATCACCGAAGAGGAAGCCTACCTCACCATCCAGCGCCAGAGCCGCCAGCGGCGCAAATCGATGAAGGAAGTTTCCGAGGCCATCGTGCTGAGCGAAGATGTAAGGCGCGGCTTGAGCGACTAGCAGGAATGGCTTCAGCCTGTCTCCTTTCTGTTGGCTGGGGGAAATTTGAAGCTGCAATCCAAAACCAGACAGGCTGAAGCCTGTCCTACCGAAAACCTTGACATTTGGGGTCGATCTGCGTATTCTCAACCCCGCATGCATTCACGCTATCACTCCTGGTTCGCCTTTACGTACCGCTTCCCATGGTCGGGAAGCGGCCAGGGGCGGATCGCGCGCGGGACGAGGTAAAGCGAAAAGTTAGATAGCGCGAAAAGATTCCCAAACTGGCCGCGAGCACCCACAGGGTCCGCGGCTTTTTTATTGTTCGGTATTAAAAAACAGCCGAGGAGACGCCCAATGATCGTCAATATGTCAGCCAACGCCACGAAGGAGCAAATCGAGCACGTCATGGACAGAATCAAGGAATGCGGCTTTCTCCCCCATCTGATTCAGGGCGCCGAGCGCACCGTCATCGGGGTGGTCGGAAAAAATCGCGGGCGTCGCGCGGAGGTCGAAGCGCTGCGCGTGGCCCCGGGCGTTGACGAAATTCTGATCATCTCGCAGCCGTACACTCTGGTCAGCCTTGAGCTGCGGCCGCAGCGTACCGTGGTGGACGTGAAGGGCGTGAAGATCGGCGGGCCGGGCCTGGTAGTGATCGCGGGGCCCTGCTCGGTCGAATCCCGCGAACAGTTGATGGAAACGGCGCGCGGGGTAAAGGCGGCGGGCGCCAACCTGCTGCGCGGCGGCGCGTACAAGCCGCGCACTTCGCCGTACGATTTCCAAGGCCTCGGCCTCGAAGGGCTCAAGATTCTGGCGGAAGCCAGGAAGGAAACCGGCCTGCCTATCGTCACCGAAGTGATGGGCGTCGAGGATCTGGACGCGGTCGTCGAATACGCGGACATGATGCAAGTGGGCGCGCGCAACATGCAGAACTATCCGCTGCTGCGGCGTCTCGCTACCGTGCCCCGCCCTGTGCTGCTGAAGCGCGGCCCTTCGGCCACCATCAAGGAATGGCTGCTGGCCGCCGAGTACTTGCTTTCGGGCGGAAATCCCAACGTGGTTTTATGCGAGCGGGGAATCAAGACGTTTGACGCCGAACTGCGGAATACGCTGGATCTCGCGGGCGTGGCGCTGGCCAAAGAGCTTTGCCACTTACCTGTGGTCGTCGATCCGTCGCACGCCACGGGGCGCCGAAGCCTGGTGCCCGCCGCCGCGCGTGCGGCAGTCGCCATCGGCGCCGACGGCATCATCGTCGAAGTCCATCCGTGTCCGGAGCGGGCGTTGTCTGACGGCCCGCAATCGCTTGATTTGCCGGGATTCTCGGCGATGATGGTGGGACTGCAACCCGCGATTGCCATGGCTGCCGCGGGACGATAGGACCAGTAGCACAGACTTCAGTCTGTGGGTTTCTGCGAGCACTCTCAGAAACCCACAGGCTGAAGCCTGTGCCACTTAAACCAGCGCCCGATTGCAACTCCGTTCTTACTTTCGTTAAAAATTATCGCCGGGACCAGGCAACGCCGTCAGGATCGGTGCCGATGGGCATGGTGTTCAGAATCTTCCGCGTGGCCACGTCGATGAAGGTCAACTCATTCGCATTCGCGTTTGTGATATAGGCGCGCCGTCCATCGGAAGAGATGTAAACGCCGCTTGGTGATTTTGACAAAGTCAAACTGGCCAGCAATTCGCGGGCGCGAGCGTCAAACACCGTCGCCTGATTGCTGCTCGGATTCGTCACCCACACCTGCGTTCCATCGGGCGCGAAATCCATTCGCTTCGGTCCCTTCCCGCCGCTGGGAAATGATGTCACGATCTTATCCGTGGCCGTTGAAATAATCTCAATCTTATCGTCGAGGCGGCTTGCCGCCCAAACCTCTTTCCCGTCCGGCGAAATCGCTATGCCTTCCGTGCCCGGGCCGGTCGACACGACCTTCACTTCGCCGGAGGCGCGATCGATTACACTGACGCTCCCGGAAACTGTGTTGGTTACATAGAATTTCGTTTCATTCGGCATGGCCACGATCATGTGGCTGCGGTCCTGAGTCGTGTTCCATACATGCAGAATTTTTCCCGAGCCGGAGTCCAGCTCGAGCACTGCTTGCGGCGTTTCCGTGGTCACCCAGACGAGCTTTCCGTCACGGCTCACGGTCATGCCGTGAGGCCCGGTGTGAGTGCCGAGATCGAACGTGGTCTTCAACTTCCGTTCCACCAGATCAATGACCGTGATCGTATTGCCCGCTTTGTCGTGGGCCGTGTCTCCTGGCGGATAGACGCTGTAGCGGCCGAAGTTGGAGACGTATGCCGTGCGGCCGTCCGGCGAAACGGCCACTTCGTGCGGCCCTAAGCCCGTAGGCAGCTTCACCAGCACCTTCGCGGTTGCCGGATCAACCAGCGCCAATTGGAAATCCGATTTGCAAACCACGACCACAGTGTCGGCCCGGACCTGGGGCGCGAACGCGCTTGCGGCCAGCAATGCAACCAGCGAAAATTCACTCCAGGTTTTCTTCATTGTTTTATTCCTCGAGCGGTCCAGGATTTCGCTTCGCAAAGTTCCGCCTCGGGACCATTTCAATTTGGTGAATCGGCACGGAATTCGTTCAGCCGGAATTTGCAATAGGGGGCCTCTTCTCGAACGCGACCGTACCCCGATCAACGTTCCGTGTCAACCTCAGATCGCCCCTGGCGGGGAAAAGGAATTTCATTGCGTAAGGGGCAAAATTATGTTTCTTTGCCATAACCCCGGCGCAGCCTGTAGGCTGGGTTGTCGCCGAACGGAGAGCCAGGGCCGAATATGAATCCTGTTGCGGCAAAGCAGCCACGGGGCTTGAAGAAGCCGTCGAAATTGAGCCGCGCCTTCCTGCTGAAACTTGAGCTGCGCAGTCATCCCACGTTTCTCTGCGTGATTCGCGGCGCGCTGGAACCTTTGATGGAGATGCTGAACTTTTCACCGGAGCAAAACCGGGCCATCATTCGAGCGGTGGACGAGGCCGTGTCCAACATCATGCGGCATTCGTATCACGGCCATCCGGACCAGCCGATCGAGGTGTACTGCAATCGCCTTCAGCGGCGCACCAATGGGGAAACCGAGCAAGGCGTAGAAATTCTGCTTTTTGATTGCGGGCCCGCCGTGGATTCCACGAAGCTTCCCGCTCGTCCGCTGGAGGAGATCAGGCCCGGTGGTTTAGGATTGAATATTATCCGAGGGAGTATGGATTCGGTCCAATACAAACGCGCCGGCCGGCTGAATCGGCTGCGACTCGTAAAATTCGCCCGCTCCTCGAAGGGCGCGTGCGGATCCGAGGAGGAGAAGCCATCTTGAAGATAACTGCCCGCCGAGTCGATAAAGCCACGATTCTGGACGTGTCTGGAAATATTGACATGTCCAATTCGCCGGAAGTGAGGAAGGCATTGTTGCGCGAGATCCGCGAAAAGGGCGTCACGCGAGTGGTTCTAAACTTAACCGGCGTGGCGTACATCGATAGCTCGGGCGTGGCCTCGCTCGTGGAGGGGCTCAAGGCGTCGCGGGAGTCGGGTTCGCGCTTTGTCCTGTTTGGGCTGAACGATTCCCCGCGCGAAGTCCTGAAGATTTCGCGCTTGCTGAAACTTTTCGAAGTTTACGATGACGAAACGCAGGCCATAGCTTCCTAGGCGCCTTCCGTTTGACGGGACAATTGAGATTGATATGGCAGCAGAAAACGTGATGGACGTGGTCTCTCAAATCGGCGCCGGGGTCACCGACAGCCTTGCCTACCTCGGCTCTCTCGCCATGCTCGGAACTCGCGCCGCGTATTACACCTTTGTCGGACCGTTCCAGGGGAAATCGCTGCGTTTGCAAAGCGCTGCCTCACAAGCGATGGAAGTGGGCGTCCGTGCCTTGCCCATCCTTTCCCTGATCACTTTTTTCATCGGGTTGATTTTGGCATTGCAGAGCGCCTATGAGCTGAACAAGCTCGGCGCCATGAGCCTTGTGGCGAAAGCCGTGGCCTTGTCCATGTCGAGAGAGCTCGGCCCGTTGATTACCGCCATCGTGGTGATCGGCCGCTCGGGTTCGGCATTTGCCGCGGAAATCGGAACCATGAAGGTCACTGAAGAAATTGACGCGCTGGAAGTGATGGCCATCAGCCCAGTCCATTTTCTCGTCGCGCCAAAATTTCTGGCCATGATCGTGATGCTGCCGTGTCTGACGATTTGGGCCAATACCATGGGCATTCTCGGCGGAGCTCTGTTTGGCGTTACTCAAGCGGATTTCACGTTGACGCGATACATTCAGGCCTCCATCGAGTCCCTGTACTTGCGCGATATCCTCTCGGGGTTGATCAAGAGCGTAATGTTCGGCGTTACGATCACTGCCGTGGGGTGCCTCGAAGGGTTGTCCACGGGAGGGGGCGCGGAGCAAGTGGGCCGCTCCACAACCAAGGCCGTGGTGGTTTCAATCCTGCTCGTTGTGGTGGTTGATCTCGTCTTTACGGCGGCATTTTTCTTCCTGGGCAATGGATAGCTGTTTGGAGTCTTTTATGGATCAAGGACATCCAAAATCAAGTGAGCCCAAGGCGGCCATCTCCGTGCGGGACCTCCGCGTCAGTTATGGAGAGATTGAGATCCTTCATGGCATCGAGTTTGATGTGCAAGCCGGCGAGACGCTGGTCATCCTGGGAGGTTCCGGCTCCGGCAAGAGCACGCTTTTGCGGACGCTGGTGGGACTGGAGAAACCAAGTTCGGGCCAGATCTGGATCAACGGCAAGGACATTGCCGCTGTTTCGACCGGCGAATTGTATGAGATCCGGAAAAGAACGGGGATGTCCTTTCAAGGAAGCGCGCTGTTTGGCTCCATGACCGTCGGCGAAAACGTGGCCCTGCCCCTGCGGGAGCACACCAAACTGGAGGATTCGACCATCGAAATCATGTTGCGTCTCAAGCTGGAGCAAGTTGGGCTTGCAGGTTTTGAATACCATTTGCCGTCCCAGCTCAGCGGCGGCATGAAAAAGCGGGCCGCTGTGGCGCGGGCCCTGGCGATGGATCCGGAAATTTTGTTTTTTGACGAGCCCTCGGCGGGGCTCGATCCCATCATCGCTGCCGGCATCGATCAGTTGATCCTGGAATTGAAGAAAGCGTTTCATATGACGATCATTGTGGTCACGCACGAGCTCGCCAGCGCCTTTCTCATCGCCGACCGCCTGGTGTTGATCGACAAAGGGAATATTGCAGCGATCGGGACGGTCGAGGAAATGCGCTCTAGCGTGCAGCCGCGGTTGCGCCAATTTCTGGATCGCGTTCCCGAGCCGGATGTGGAAGGGGAATTGGATTATTTGCAGACCCTCACCGGACGATACCGGCGCCGCGCGTGAGCGCCCCTTGAAAATAGAGAAGCCCGCAGATACGAGAGAAGATACGAGAGAAGATAAGAGAACGGAAGAATAAGGCAGGATAATGAGCCCAAAAACCGAGCAGGCGCTGGTGGGATTGTTTGTGCTGGTTGCCGGAGGCATTCTACTTGCCTCGGTGTTCGCTATTAATGGCGCGTTTGGCACTCCGGCCAAAACCTACCACGCCTACTTTAAGTTCGCGGGTGGACTCGAACCCGGTGCGACCGTCCGCTATTCGGGCGGCCCTAAAGTCGGGCGCGTGGAGAGTTTGCGCATCGATCCAAAAGACCCGACCCACATTGATCTTTCGTTCAGCGTCCAACCTGATCTGCTCGTCAAAACGGACAGCAAGGTCAAGATCATGAGCCTGAGCCCGCTCGGCGACAACCACCTGGAGATTCTTCCGGGATCGGCGCAGGCCGGCGCCGCGCCCGCGGGATCTTTACTTCCCTCCGACAATTATGTTGATTTCAACGCCCTGACCGAGCAGATCAACAATCTCGCGCCGCACGCGCAACAACTGCTGGAAACGCTGAACGCGCGAGCCACGGATCTGAAAGTGACCATCGATCGCGTCAATGATCTGTTGAATGCGCAAAATCGCTCGAATCTTTCGGCTACGCTGGCCGAGACGCGCGGTCTGGTTGCCGATTCCCGGCCGCAGGTGCATTCGGCGCTGCAACATGTAAATGACCTGAGCGAGAAATTGGGACCGCTGATCGCCGACTTCCGAAAGACCTCCAGCCAGGCCACCGAAGTCCTGGCACACATTGACGCGACCATCGGTGACACTCAGCCGGAAATTCGCAAGGCCGTGACCGAACTCCGGGCCACGCTGAAGTCCTTGAACGATTTGACCGGGCAGATCAACCAGACGCTCGACGTCAACTCGGAAAACATCGATCAGCTTCTCGATAATTTGCTCCATGTCACCGAGAACCTGAAAGAATTCACCGAGACGATCAAGTTGCGCCCCTATTCGCTGATTCGCGCGACCAATCCGCCCGAGCACAAGACGGGCGAGCAGTAGTGACGGGTGACTGGTGATTAGTGACTACTGAAAGGACCATCGTGATTTGTGATTCGTGATTTGTGATTCGTGAAACCGAACGCTCGCAAGCACGGGTTTCACGAATCACGACTCACGACTCACGAGTTACGATTCACCAGTCACCAAAGAGGGGAGTTCAATGAACCGCGGATTCATCTCGCTCGCGATAATGGCTGCCGGGCTACTTGCCGGGTGCGGGGCTGCGCGGCCCAACAAGTATTATCAGCTCACAGTTCCCGGCGAGGCGGCGCCCGCGGCGGAACGCAGTCCTTTTCCTGTGACCCTGCTGCTTGGCCCTTTGCGAGCTTCGCACCTGTACAGGGAAGATCACATCGTGTATAGCTCGAGCGGCGTAAATATGGGCACTTACCAGTATCAACAGTGGGCTGAACCGCCCATCGAGATGCTGGTGAATGTCTTGCTGCGTGAGCTGCGTGCTTCCGGAAGATACCGCGCGGTCGATGTCCTGCGCAGCAATTCTCATGGGGACTTTATTTTGTACGGCCGCCTCTACGATTTTAAGGAAGTTTCCGGCGCGCCGATTCTGGCACGCCTTACCGTTGATTATGAATTGCGCGAAACGAAGACCGGCTCCATCGTCTGGACCCACTATTACTCGCACGACGAGCCCGTGAGCGGGAAGGATATTTCCGCGGTTGTGGCCGCTCTGGACCGCAATTCTCAGCGCGGCATGGGCGAGGTAAAATCAAGCCTTGAGCAATATTTTTCAACTCGTTCTCCGAATTAGGGAATCAGGACTCGAACTATGCCAGCGCCAAACAATGAAGCGGCCGCAACCCAGAAGACAACGCAACAAATGTCGTGCATGGAAGTTTGGGGTGGAAGCCAGCTCACCACCCGCCGCGTTGAGATGGGTGGGTTGGACGCGTGGGTGTACAGCAAGCCGTTCGGTGAGGCGCAGCGCGGCGGGGATGTCTATTACGCTTCCAGTTGCGCCACCGGTCGAATCACGCGCCTGCTGCTTGCGGATGTTTCGGGACACGGGAACGCAGTGGCCTCAACCGCCGCGAATCTCCGAACGCTCATGCGGCGATTCGTCAACCGTCTGGACCAAACGGAATTTGTGCGCCTGCTCAATCAGCAATTCGCCGAGCTTTCCGAGGCGGGCACCTTCGCGACGGCCGTAGTGGCCACATTTTTCGCTCCCACTCAGCGTCTAATTGTATGCAACGCGGGTCACCCGCGGCCGCTTTTGTATCAGGCCGCCAAGCAGCAATGGACTTTGCTGGGCGCCGATCCGACGAAGGAAGAGGCCTCGCCCAATAACATGCCGCTGGGAATCATTGACATGACGGAGTACGAACAATTTGACGTAGAACTGGAAACGGGCGATTGCATACTCAGCTATACCGATGCGCTGATTGAATCTCGCGATGCGGATGGTGAGATGCTGGGCGAGAGCGGTTTGCTGCGCATCATGCGCCTCCTCGGGGACATGGAGCCGCAACTTCTGACCAAGACGCTGTTGCGCGAGATTAAGGATCGTTATCCGGGCAATCTTACCGAGGACGACGTAACCGTTCTCCTTGTCCGAGCCAACGGGCATAAGCCCCATCCTTCGCTCAAAGATTTTCTCTGGGCGAACCTACGGTTTGCCGGCTCGCTGATTCGTGCCATCAATCCCTGGGCCGAGCGGCCGCCGCTTCCCGATTTAAACATGGCGAATATCGGCGGCGCGATTATTCCCGCCCTCGAACAGCGCTGGCGCGCTTCCGGTTCTGCGCGCCGCCCGCCGGATCACGAGTAGGACAGGCTTCAGCCTGTCAGCCGTTCCGAGCCAGTGAAATTTAAGACCAGACAGGCTGAAGCCCGTCCCACTGAGAGGACCTTGATGAAACAACGATTCCCTCTGATTGTCACTCTGTTAGCGGTTTTTGGGATGACGTCCGCGTGCGGCGGCAATAACAAGTCGAGCGCCCCCAGCACTGCCAGCCCAATGAAAGTGACCGGCCAGCCGACGACAACCGCTTCCGGCCTTCAATATTGGGACATCGTGGTTGGCACAGGCGCGACGGCGGCGCCCGGGATCATCGTCAAGGTTCACTACTCCGGCTTTCTGACCACCGGTGAAAAATTTGACAGCTCTCGTGATCGCGGCGTACCTTTTTCATTTCCATTGGGCGCCGGACAAGTGATTAAGGGCTGGGACGAAGGAGTCGCGGGAATGAAGGTCGGAGGCCAGAGGCAATTGCGAATTCCACCGCAGCTGGGGTATGGAGCCACTGGAGCCGGCGGCGCGATCCCGCCGAACGCGACCCTGATTTTTGACGTGCAACTGCTCGAGGTCGGCAAGTAACGTGTAAGAGCCTCTTGAAGGTGAAGCTATCTCATAGATCGTCTATGTGGGTCGCGGCTTCAGCCGCGACATTCAGGGAGTAAAACACAAGGGCTTTAGAGTCTGTGTGGGGACTCGATTTCAAACAGGGCAGCGGCTAAAGCTGAACTGATTCTGGACACTTTACGGCACGGCTGAAGCCGTGCCCCACAAAGATTTGCCGGTTGTCACACAGACTCTTTAGCCTCTGAAGGCCTATCGAGGTTGGACGTATTTCCATTTATGAGATGACTTCGGCCTCAGTTCAGTTCAAATTCAGGCAACTTTACGCGGACGCATGAACCAGCACGCATTCAGAATCGTCGCCGCTACAATCCTCGTCGGTCTATTCATCCTTGTTTTGGATACGCTTTCGCCGGGCGTGCAGCCATCCGTCATGCCACAAGCTTATGGCACGAAGGGCTCAGTCACCTACTTCATCGCGGACGGAACTGGCAAGCCCGGCTACCATTCATCGGATCCAGAACTTGCACTCTGGGCTCTGCAGGCATGGCAGCGAAACGCCGCGAAAGGCCTGCGATTTGCCGCAGCCATGGAATCGAGCGCTCTCATTCGAGTTTATTGGGCCGGCCCGGAAAGCGGCGAGTACGGGGAAACTCACCCGATCGTTGTAGGCGGGCAGGAGGGAGCGGCCGTCTTCATACGCCCGGACATCGATTCGCTCGGTGAGGAGATCGCGCGTCGCGCCAGAGCTGACGCATTGTTGCGCGACAGCATCGTCTACTTGACGTGCCTGCACGAACTCGGGCACGCCCTGGGGCTCAACCACACTCGCGATTTCCGCGACATCATGTATTACTTCGGCTATGGAGGAGACATCGTCGAGTACTTCGGCCGTTATCGCGCGCAGGTTCACACCAGAAACGATATCGCCGGAGTCTCCGGCCTTTCCGACGGCGACGTGAAACGCCTTCGCGCGATTTATGGAAGAGAATAAAATTCGCAGGAGTGTTCGACTAAGGTTTCGCGTCTCCCGGCCCGCCGTCGCCGGGAGTTCCGCCAAAAATTCTGCGCCCATCGGGCAGGGTCACTCTTCTGGCGTCCGCGAGTTTGGAACCGTCCCTGGCCGGGTAGCCGCCGACGATTACCTGATCTCCCACCTTTAGGGAATCTCGATTCCAGCCTTGCCGGTGCAGCGAGCCCGGACTGGCGGCCTCGCAGCCCCAGTTCGTGGTATTGCCCTTGTCATCCTTCACATCAAGGTAAAAATAAACATGAGGGTTCGTCCACTCAATTCGGGTGACGGTGCCCTTCAATTCGATCAGCTTGCCCCCGTCAAACTCCGCCGAAAAGGAATGGTGGGCAAACGCGGGCAGAACTATCACCAGAGCGGCGAACGCGGCCAGCGCAGCAAATTTATTCTTCATAGAACGCAATCTATAACAGGGGAATAGCGCGGTCAAGTTGCGGGGAGTGGTAGTGGGTCAGTTTGAATTCTAGCTAGGTAAAGGAACTCTTGTTCGGATTGCGCTTTTTCATTTCCTCCTCAGCACATTCCTTGTGGACCATCTCACCGTTGAATAAAACCGCATCGGGAGGAACCACTTTTAGGGGTTCTTTGCAGTGAGGGCAAAAGACTAGATCAACCACGTTCTCACTCATCTCGAACTCCTTCCTAAAGGCGTTCCGTATCTAACGCGCGAGAAAGACGGCAGCTCCCCCCTCATTTGAGAAAACTAAGTGAATTTCCGCATCCGACTTTTGCCAAGATGCACCAACGGAATCTGATTTTTGAGGCACGCCAAATCTCAAGTTCAACTCTCTCGCAACGTCGTCATGCTCATTGACAGAAAATCTTTCCACAATGGCAGCTAGTTTCCAACTCTCAAAATGGAACTCTCGTTCGCGGTTCGTCTTCCAATCCTTAGTCGTTATAGTATAGTGACCGCTCACGAGGAACGTTGCACAGTCCTTAAACTGATCGGATTCCGCACCTGTACTCGATTTTACGATGTCCTGACATACTTCAACTGGGTTGGGACCAAGAGGGTCTTCGATTAGCTTCCATTCCATTGCTGACTCACCTAAATGGTGGCCCAAAAACTCCGTTCGCTGCGCTGCGGGTGGCGTGTGGGAACAACTTGTTACGACTAGTGCGATTACCGTCACGAGCATTCGCATATTCGGATACCTATTTCACAGCTAGGTCGTCACCAAATTGTAAACCCGAGGTCCACACCGTAGCAACGAAGCGGGATATCAAACTGACTCATTACGCGGGAGTGCGTTCCTTGACACCGCCATAGCAGTCCGCTAGTTTACGCACATGCGATTTCTTAAGGCGTGCAGTATAATTGCCGCATCGTTATTGGTGTCCCACTCTGCGTCCGCGCAATCGACACCGCCGCCGGAAAACCCATACAGTGAATTGAGTGGCGCATCCGGGCCAGTCAAAACACCTGCAGGGCCGCTAAAACCCACTCCGCGCTCTGCGGACGGCAAGCCTGACCTCTCCGGATTCTGGAAAGGCCCGCTGATTTTCGGCGGCATGTTCAAAAGCGTAGGCGGGCCGCCTTTCACACCTGCCGGTGAAGAGGCATACAAATTTAACCTCACAAAATCGATTAATCCGGAAGCGCTGTGCCTGTTCGCCGGGATCCCGCGAGCCAGCATCAGCGGCGTGCCGTTTGAGATTGTTCAGAACTCCAACCGCATCGCATTCCTTTACGAACTGATGTGGACTTTTCGCACCATCCCCCTGGACGGCCGCGCGCACTCGAAGGACATTGAGCCCTCTTTTTTCGGCGACGGTATCGGCAAATGGGACGGCGACACGCTGGTAATCGACTCGATCGGCTTCAAGGACAAGCTGAGCTGGATTGACGACGACGCGCATCCCCACAGCGATGCCATGCATGTTGTCGAACGCTGGTCACGCCCTGACGCGGATCATTTGGCGCACGAGGTGACGGTGGAAGATCCGAAGTTCTACACCAAGCCCTGGACATTTTCCAGAGTCTTTACCGCAATGCCCCCGGGCGATGAACTCTACGAATTCGCGTGCGACGAAAACAATGTGGACCGCGATGGCGGCCACTTGGGATACGGCCCACTAAACCTGAAAACGTATCCGCTGAATCCTGCCGCGCCGAAAAAGTAGCGCAGTTCCATGGCGCGGGGCATCAGCTGAGAAGGGCGCACAGGCGCTCAAGGAGGAATGGAACATGAACTCTCGATTGGGGCCACGTTCTCTAGCGCTCCTATTTGCGGCGATGGCGGTGGCCATCGCGCTCTCCGGCTCTCCGCGCGCGCGCGGCCAACAGGCCGCTGCCAGCCCTGCCGTTTCCGCGGCGGAAAAACCTTACCTTGTCGAGTGGGTTTACAAAGTGAAGTGGGGTTATGCCGACGAATTCTGGCAGCTCTTCAAAAAATATCAAATCGCTACCCTGAATCGCGAGAAGGAGCTGGGCTACGTGACCTCCTACGCTGTCTATCGGCCGGGTTATCACACGGGGGAAGACTCCCGCTGGGAATACCGCATTGTAATCACTTACAAGAACATCTCCTCCTCCGGGCACGGCAGTGAAGTGGAAAAGCAGCTTTTCCCGGACCAGGCCACCATGAAGCGCGAAGAAAATCGCCGCTGGGAGCTCACGGAAGCGCACTACGATTTGCCGATTCACACCATTGACCCGAATGGCGACGGCACGCAATAAGCTGCCGCCATTCCATCGCAGGCGCGAAACTTGCGAAGGAGGCCATATTCTCCATGGGGAGTAAATCAACAAGGACAGCAAAAAAGGCGCGAGTCGCCGTCATCCCAACAGGAAAAGTCCTGGGAGCGGAAATTCAGGGAGTCGATTTGCGCACGATCGAAGCGGATGATTTCGCGCGCGTCTACCGAGCCTGGCTGGACCACTCGGTTCTCCTCTTCCGCGGGCAGACTCTTGACGATGACGATCTCATCGGATTCAGCGAGAGGTTTGGAGATTTGGATTGGGCGCCGGTCCAGGAATCCGGGCGCCGTTTCGTCGAGGGGCATCCCGAAATTTACGTCGTGTCCAATGTGATGGAAAACGGCGCGCCCATCGGAAGCCTGGGCGCAGGCGAGGCCACCTGGCACACGGACATGTCCTACCTGCAGGATCCTCCGAAGGCCAGCATCCTCTATGCGCTGGAAGTCCCGCCATCCGGAGGCAACACCTATTTCAACAGCATGTATCACGCCTACGAATTCCTGCCCGACGCGATAAAGAAACGGATCGAGGGCAAAACACTCAAGCATGACGCGACCTACAACAGCGGCGGCTACGTGCGGCAAGGAGTCGCTGCCATCGATGACCCCGTTACATCTCCCGGCGCCTATCACCCCCTAGTTTGCACGCATCCCGAAACCAAGCGGCGCGTCCTGTACCTGGGGCGCCGGCGCAACGCCTACATCGAGGGGCTATCGCTCGCCGAGTCTGAATCCTTGCTCGACGAGTTGTGGATGTATGCAAACCGTGAAGAACTCGAATGGCATAACGAATGGCGTGTGGGCGACCTCGTCCTCTGGGACAACCGTTGCACCATGCACCGGCGCGATCCTTTCGACGCCAGCTCGCGCCGAGTCATGCACCGCACCCAAATCAAAGGTGAAACACGTCCATGCCCATGATCAGAGCGCAAGGTGTTGTAGCGCCGGCGTCCCGCCGGCGCTACAAAATCCTGTGATCCATCGATCGCGATTGTAGTGAAAAATAGGCGATAGCCATCCCCGCGATTGGGTGTAACTATCGCCCGAATTGCAAATGAGGCAGTAAATGAGCTCGAAAAAACTTTCCATTGCCATCGTTGGCGCCGGCATCGGCGGAATGGCCGCTGCGGCCACGCTGCGCCAAATTGGCATCGATGTGCGCGTATATGAGCAGGCGCCGCGCTTTACGCGCATTGGCGCCGGCATTCAGATGATGCCGAACTCAATGAAAGTTCTTCGCCGCATCGGCGTGGAGGAAAAAGTTCTCGCGACTTCTTTCAAACCCTACTCTCACCTGAACCGCAGGTGGGATACCGGCGAGGTGATGAGAGAGTTGCCCATGCCGGAAAGCCTTTTCGGCGCGCCTTACCTGTGCATGCACCGCGCCGACCTGCACAACGCCCTCGCCGCAGTCGTGCCTGAAGACATCGTCCACCTCGACAAGAAGCTGGCGGGGCTGGAACAGCGGGCGGGAAAAGTCACTCTCGCATTTGCCGACGGGACGCGCGCCCACGCGGACGCTGTGATTGGCGCAGACGGCGTTCACTCCGTGGTGCGGGATATTATCCTCGGTCCAGATACGCCGATCCACAAAGGGCGCATCGCCTACCGCGCGATTTTCCCTTCCGCCTTGCTCAACGGATTTGATATTGGTCCCTCGCGCACCAAGTGGTGGGGCCCCGATCGCCACATCGTCATCTACTACACGAACGCAATCTGCACTGAGCTTTATTTTGTAACCAGCGTGCCCGAGCCCGCGGAATGGGTGACGCGTGAATCGTGGTCGGCAAAGGGCGACGTGAAAGAGCTGCGCAAAGCGTACGAAGGTTTTCACGCCGACGTCCGCGCGGTCCTGGAAGCGTGCCCCGACTGCCACAAATGGGCGATCCTTGAACGCGAGCCATTGCCGCGATGGAGCGACGGGCGCGTCGTCCTCCTGGGCGATGCGTGCCACTCCATGACGCCCTACATGGCACAGGGTGGAGCAACGGCGATCGAAGATGCCGCCATCCTGGCGCGCTGCCTGGAGGAAACACGCGGGGAAGATATTGCCGGCGCATTCCAGCGTTATGAGGCGCACCGCAAACCGCGCACTTCGCGCATTCAGGCCATCTCCAGCGCGAACACCTGGATGAAAGGGGGCGATGAGGACACTAGTTGGCTGTACGGCTATGACGCATGGAACGTGCCTCTGACTCCCACGGAACCATTCGTCAAGGCGATCTAACGCAAGCTTCGACCGGCCAATCTGGCGAAGTTCACATTCAGTTTGACTGCGAGATCCAGTGAATTCCATTGACGGCCCGGCCGGCGCTGACGACCGCGAAAAGGAAGGAACCGGCGGCAACGCCGCCGACGCGGCAAGTTTGCTCCTGCGAATGGAGCAGGTGCCGTTCTCGCGATGGCACATGAACGCTCGCCTCGTGATGGGCAGCGCGACGTTTTTCGACGCGTTTAATGCCTTGTCACTCGCGTTTGCCCTGCCCACTCTCATCCGCCTGTGGCACATCACTCCCAGGCAAAGCGGCCTCCTCATCTCGGCGAGTTATGTCGGGCAGTTGGCTGGCGCGTTGGTGTTCAGCGCGCTTGCCGAAAAAGTTGGACGGATTCGCGGCACCACGGCGGCGATCGCCATCATGTCCATCATGAGTTTCGGGTGCATGTTGGCCGGTAATTTCCCCATCCTGTTTGCCTGCCGCTTCGTGCAGGGCATCGGGGTCGGCGGCGAAATGCCGGTGGCCGCTACCTATATCAATGAGCTATCGCGGGCCCATGGCCGAGGAAGGTTCTTCCTTCTGTACGAAATGATTTTCCCCCTGGGACTTATGGCCACGGGGCAGATTGGCGCATGGCTCGTGCCGGCCTATGGATGGAGCTCTATTTTTCTCCTGGGAGGAATTCCCGGATTGCTGATCACCTTCCTTGTGGCTCGCCTGCCGGAATCGCCGAGGTGGTTGATCTCCAAAGGCCGCCTTCCGGAAGCGGAAGCGATTGTTAAAAAAATGGAAGCGAGCACCGATCGCAGGGTTCCGGTCGCGGCCACTTCCACAACCGTTTCGGCGTCAAGCCTGATGCAGCGCGGAAGGTGGTGCGAACTTCTCTCGAAAACATATAGGGGACGCACGCTGATTGTATGGACGCTATGGGCCAGCGCCTTCTTCATCGCCAACGGCCTGAATAACTGGATGCCGAGTCTCTACAACACTGTGTATCACCTGAGTTTGCGGCAGTCGCTGCGCGCCGCTTCCATGACCAATGTAGCGCAAGTCGCGGTCCTGCTCGTCTGCGCCTTTAGCATCGATCGCATTGGCAGCAGGAACTGGACGGTCGCAGCCTTCTTGTTGGGAGGAGGAATGCTGGGTTTGCTGGGAATCATTGGCGCGCAAAAAGTATTGGGCGTGATGATTTTGGCTACGTTAGGTTACGGCCTCATCGGATCCATCAACGCGATCCTATATTTATACACGCCGGAAATTTATCCTACTCGCATGCGCGCGATTGGGACCGGCGTGGCTACATCCTGGCTAAGGATTGCCTCGGCGGTGGGTCCCGCGCTCGTCGGATTCATGGTCGACACAAAAGGCATCCATTCCGTTTTCCTGATGTTTGCGGGGACAAGCGTCGTCGGCGCATTAGCCGCAATCGGCATGGTGGAAACAAGCGACCGCCGCCTCGAGGAAATCGCCCCTTGAGGTTGTAGCGCCGGCGCTACAAAATACTCCAGCGCAGAAAGCATATATTGCTTGAACATACCGGTGTGGACCCTCCGTGCGCGCGTGCTATACTTCGCCCACAGTGTTAGGGGGAGGTCCTCCTTGCGACACCGGTTTTCCGCCATTCTTATCGCGATCGCCATGCTGCTCGCGGCAGCACCTGTGCCGGCGCACCACTCTCCCTCGGCCGTTTTTGATATGTCCAAGGAATTCACGCTTTCCGGCACACTGACCAAAGTCGATTGGATCAATCCTCACATCGTAGTTTATCTGGACGCCAAAAAAGACGATGGCAGCGTGGAGAATTGGAAGTTCGAGAGCAACCCGCCCTCCTGGTTCAGGCGCGTCTCTCTTGGCAGAGACGACTTTGCCAAAGCCATTGGCCAAACCGTCACGGTGCAGGGCGTCCGCGCCAAGGCTGGCGGCCTTTACGGTTACCTACTGAAGATCACTTTCCCGGATGGGAACTCTCTGGAATTGGTGTTTAAACCGGGTCCCAATGGTCAGTGACAAGGAGTATCCACGCCATGAAACACAAACTTGTTATCCTATTCGCCTCGGCGTTGCTACTTGCAGGACTCGCGGCTGCCGATAATAAGGAAAGCGCCGCGCCCGCCAAGCCGCCGCGCGCTGCCGACGGCCATCCCAACCTTAATGGCATCTGGGCCTACGCGATCGATCTGCCCCCTGTAACTCTGAAAAAAGAAATCAACGGGAAAGTCACCCTCAAAGACATTGATCAGAGCGCGGCCAAGCCCGCAAAAAAGCCCGTTCCAGGAGCTCTGCCTTCAACTCCCGCTCCTTCCTACAAACCGGAGTTCCAGGAAAAAGTGAAAAACCTCTTTGACAACGAGAGCAAGACCGACGAAGTGTTCTATTGCGGAAAGCCCGGCGTGCCGCGCATTGGCCCGCCGCGCAGGATTATTCAATTGCCGGGCGAGATGGTTTTCCTCTACGAAGACGTCTCGGGAGACCCTTATCGCATCATCCCCACCGATGGCCGCGTCCACCGCAAGAATGCCAACCCCTCTTACTACGGAGATTCCGTGGCTCACTGGGAGGGAGACACCCTGGTGGTGGACGTCACTAATTTTTTGGAGAACGGCTGGTTTGGTGAAGGCGGATATTTCCACACCGATGCCATGCACGTTACCGAACGCTTGTGGCGCGACGGCGAAAATCTGATCTGGCAGGCCGCGGTGGACGATCCCAAAGTGCTCACGGCGCCCTGGACCATGCCTCCTCGCATGGTAACTCCGTCCGACGATCCGCTCGAGGAATCGCCTCCGTGCGTCGAAGACGATGGCCACCGGCTTCTGAATTCCGACCATCATCAACAGCGCTAAATTCATTTTTCATTTCACGCCCGTATTGTGGTGAAATGAAATTGACATGAAGTTGTCTCCTAAATCGTCTTTGTGGTTCGCGGCTTCAGCCGCTGCGGAAAAAAGTAGTTTAATGTCATCCCGAACGAAACGAGGGATCCGCTTTTTCGCCAATCCCAAGAAAAAAGCAGATTCCTCGGGCAAACCGCGCCCTCGGAATGGCACTTTTGGAATTTTTCCGCAACCTGTTCAGCCGCGACAATCAGAGACCTGGAAACAGGGGCTTTGATCCCTGACGCCTTATCGAAGTTGAATGGCGCGCCGTTTATGAGATGCCTTTATTGGAAATCCTTGTTTAGACCATGAGAGATCTTCTAAAGCGCTACGCAAAGCTGGCTGTGGGACAGCCGTTCTCGCCCTCCTTGCTGAATATCCTCGTGACCTCGGTCTGCGACATGCGCTGCACGCACTGCTTTTTCACCGAGCAGCTCGACGACGCCCCGCGCAAAAAGCTGCAAATGACCACGCGCGAAATTGAGAAAATTTCCGAGACGCTCGGCGGAAATCTCGGCGTCCTGATTCTCGCCGGCGGCGAACCCTTCACGCGAAAGGATCTGCCGGAAATCGCGCGCGCCTTTTACACCAACAACCATCTCGAATCGATCTACATCACCTCCAACGGCCAGATTCAGAAGCGAATCTTCCCCGACGTCACCCGAATCCTGCAGGAATGCCCGCGACTGAACGTCACCATGGCTCTCGGCATTGACGGGCTCAAGGAGCAGCACGAAAAAATCCGCAAGAAGCCGGGATCGTGGGATATCGTCATCGACACCGCGCGCCGCCTGCAGTCCATGAAGAGGGAATATCCGCGCCTCGACGTGCAAACCTGCACCTGCTTCATGAACTCGAACCAGGGCACGATTTTTGAATGGTATGACTTTCTAAAATTCCAGTTGAAGCCGGACAAAGTGAACTTCAACTACATCCGTCCCCCCGCGGCGGATTGCAAAGAATTGGAAATTGACGGCGCGCGATACGCTAGGCTCGCCGCCAGGATCGATGAAGATTCGCGCCGCGGCTCGATCAAGAATCATTACGCAGGCGATATCGGCTTTTTCAAAGCCGCCCTGGATGTTTACATGCACGGCCTGATCGCCAAAACCCAGGAGACGCAGCAGGCCCAGCTGACTTGCTACGCCGGAACCGCCGGCGGCGTGATCTACGACGAAGGCACGGTCTCCTCCTGCGAAAACCTGGAACCCGTCGGCAACCTGCGCGATTTTGACTGGAATTTCCGCAAGCTGTGGTTCTCTCCTGCCATGCAAGCGCGCCGCAAGCAGGCCGCCGATGGATGCTTCTGCACTCACGAATCCAATTGCTACTACCCGTCCCTCCCGTTCAACCCCAAACATCTGATCCAGATCAAAAAACTGGAACGAGAAATGAAGAAAGCTTGGAATGGGATGGACCGCACGGAAACACTCGTTGATGGGGTAGCGCAGACAAACAAGTCCGCATCACGCTGAACTCATCTTGAAAGACCCGATGGCACGCAAGTTAGCAGGTCAAAAACTCTCCTGAAAGTTACTCCAGGCTTTTGCATAACGCAATCTGGACCGCCAGAAAAGACCCCGGGTCTGAAGACCCGGGCTACAGCACTCGCCCAATGCGTGGCAGTTTGCTGTAGCCCGCCTCTTCAGAGGCGGGGCCTTTCGCCTGCGCACGACAAGACGATGCAATAGTTTTTGAAAGTATGGCGTATTCTTAGAGCCTTGCGTCCTTATCACCAGTCAATTTCTCGAATGAATGGGAAAGCAAATCGCGTGGAAGAAACCCAAGTCCTCATCGTCGGCGCAGGACCCGTGGGCCTCACCCTCGCTCTCGACTTGGGCCGCCGCGGCGTGCGTAGCACGCTGATCGAGCGCAACACCACTTCCATTCAACTCCCAAAAATGGAGCGCTGCAACGCCCGCACCATGGAAATTTACCGCCGTCTGGGCATCGCCGAACAGGCGCGCAATGCCGGCCTGCCGCGCAATGCGCCGATGGACGTTTTTCTGGCGTTTTCCATGGTGGATCCTCCCCTCGCGCACTTGCTATGTCCATCCGTGGCCGAAGCCGCCGCCGAGATCGCGTCCCGCAATGACGGCGGCCTGCTGGAACCGTACCAGTTGATCTCGCAATACACTCTCGAGCCGCTCCTGCGATCGATCGTGGAAACGCTTCCCAGCGTAAAGGTTCGCTTCGGTTGCGAACTAATTTCATTCACACAAGACGTAAACTCCGTGGCCGCTGTCGTTCAAGCGAATGACGCCGCGGAGGAAACGATTCGCTCCTCGTTCCTGGTCGGATGTGACGACGGCTCCAGCACCGTTCGCAAGCAACTTGGCATTCCATTGCAAGGCGAAGGCAACATCCGCAAACTGCGCCAGGCGCTTTTCCGTTGCGACGATCTCTACGAGCGCATTCCCATGGGCAAAGGACGCCACTACCACATCGCCGAGGGACCCTTGTTCCCATTCCTCATTCTTCAGGACAGCACGCGCCACTGGACACTGCACGCAGCCGCCTCCAGTGATGCTGAAATGGCCCAGATCTTCAAGAAATCTCTGGCGATGCCGATCGCGTTCGAGATGCTGTCCGTCAATGAATGGACGCAGCATCTTCTCTGCGCGGAGCGTTACGGCCAAGGGCGCGTTTTTATCGCCGGTGACGCTGCGCACCTGGTGATCCCCACTGGCGGTCTAGGAATGAACACCGGAGTGGGAGATGCCGTCGATCTTTCCTGGAAACTGGCGGCGATACTGGCCGGATGGGGCGGCCCGCAACTACTCGACTCCTATGAGGCTGAGCGCCGCCCGATCGGCTTGCGCAACGTGCAGGCCTCCCGCGCCGCGATGACTGGACGCCTCGGTTGGCGCGCGGCCTATCATCCGAATATTAGAGACAACACCCCCGATGGCGCGGCCACGCGGGCCAAGATGGCCGCGCTCTTCGATACCGAGCAACGCAAAGTGACGGAAATTTCGGGAATCGAGGCAGGCTACCGCTACGTGGACTCAACCATTGTTTGGCGCGAACCGGGCGAAAGCCCCGACCCGGACAACCCCGCTTATGTCCCCACAACGTGGCCGGGCGCCCGCCTCCCGCACGTTTGGCTCAGCGATGGCGAGGCGCTGCACGATCGCCTCGGCGCGGGATATACCTTGCTTCGGCTCGGCGGAACACATGCCGATACGTCTAGCCTGGAACGATCGTTTCAAGAATTGCATGCCCCGCTCGAGGTTCTCGATATTGCCGGCGAAAGACCGCGCGATATCTATCAATTCGACCTCCTCCTCGTAAGACCTGATTTGCACGTAGTCTGGCGCGGCGACGACCTTCGGCAAGACGCAGCACAGATCGCGAGGGTCGCGACAGGTCGCCTCCCATCCCGCGCCTGAGCACTGATATTCGGCAGTCAACCCATCACATTCTGCGAAATCCAGCCTCTCCCTTCCGCGAGTGGCAAACGCCGGGTTCTGGCAAGCAATAGACTGAATTGCGCGCCGGCGCGGGCGGATGCAAATTGCCGCGTATCTATATAATAATGAACAACTTAGCAGGCACTTTCTAGTGAGTCCTATTTTCGGCGGCTAGTAATGAGGGTACCGGAACCCCGGTACGCCACAAATGGTTCTTACCACCCATTGAGGGCAGCGGCGTTCCTTGCGAATATGCATCGTAGCAAGACGCATTGGGTGATCAGGCAAGACCATGCAACCTAACCGGGAGGATGAGCCAAGACATGCAAGATACACAGGTCCAGACAAGATCTGAAAGCCAGCCGACAGATACCCCCGTTCAAACGGCGATATCGAAATCAAGCTTCGACAACGCCGAATATGAACGTTGGTCGCAGAATCTCCGAAACCGCATGGCCTCCAAGGGCAAATAAGCGAAAATCCTAAATTGCGATTTGTTGTCCTCACGTTTCCGTATGCCTGCCATCCAGGTCTTGTTCGGATTGCGCGCGCGAGCGCAATCCGAATATAGCCGCGGGGTGAGCGACAAACCGCTTCGGGCGCAAATCAATCCGAAAGAATCCGCTCAATTCCCAAAACCGTTGGGAATCGCCGACCCCATTTAGATCCGGTAGCCCCTCCCGGCTTTGGCATCAGAATTTAGGTGCGCAGATTCTCAGGATGTATCTGCCCTGTGATGCCTTGACTCACAAGGCAGACGCATTTTTTCCAACACGTTTCCCATTCACCGTTGAGCAAATCGCGCTCTAGTCCGGCTTCCGATCAGTCGACTATACGAAAAAAACCAGAAACCTTCCCATAATTTAGTTTTGTGGGTCGCGGCTTCAGCCGCGACATCAATACACGAAGAAATACAGGGCTTTAGCCACTGACGGCCCTTTGAATTTTATTGGAGTTTATTTATGGGATGTCTTCTATTAGCCCGGCTGTCATTCCAGCCACGCAGGATGACAATCGCAATCGGCCCAACCGGGCCGAGGTATACACCCGAAAAATTCAGGGTTTCGTCCAAGTTTCTGTTGCCAGGTAGGGGAGGTCGTGCGCCCAGTCTTCCTCTTTCACTCCCCCTGGATAAATCACATGCGCCAGATTGTCTTTTGTGTAGGCCAGCACAAACGCCGCATGACCCACTTCATAAGCTCCATCGGGACGCACCGCCGACTTCTTGGCGGGAGATAGATTCGCGGCAATTTGGGCTGCTGCGATTTCCGCATCGCTTCCCGTGAGGCCGATGAACCGTTTATCAAAATGATCCAGCCAGGAGCGCAGCACCTGCGGTGTATCACGTTCGGGATCGGTAGTTACAAAGGCGACCTTGAATCGATCCGCATAAGCCGCCGGTATTTTCCTGAAGGCCTGTGCAATCGTGAACATCTGGAGCGGACAAACATCCGGACAGTGGGTATAGCCGAAGAAAAGTAGCGTGGTGAATCCCTGGGTCTTCGCTGCAAAATCAAACGGAATTCCGGACGTATCCTTCAACATAAATTTCGGTTTCGGGAGCGGCGGAGAGACCAGCCCGCCCCGGTACTTTGCCTCCGCTCCGCCCGCCGCGGGGGGCTCAGGCCTGTTTTTTGTAGCCTGAGCCGGCCCGCAGTGAACTGTCCCGAACAGAAATGCCACGACCAAGAACATTCCACAGAAAATTCGCAACTTCATTGGTCTGGCCGTGAGATTACTCGACAATAACTACGCCCAACATGCCGTCTACATCATGAAGGGCGCAGCGATAATAGTATGTCCCCTTGTTGGGGAAGAAGATGCGGATCCGCGTCGTCCCAGGAGGCACCTGGGCGGATCCAGTGCGGTCCGGTATCGCAGCCTGCAAGAATCCGGAGTTCAGGAAACTATACTTAATAAAGGGAGGAGGCGGCGGCAAAACCGAGTTTGTCTGCGGCATGAATGCGGCATCACACGGAGTTGTTCCGGCGGTTGCCGCTGGAGCCGTCGTGCAATTGATCGTTCCGATCACCGTGCCGGTTCCCGGATCTGTGCAATCCGTCGTCATCACTAACGTGCACGGAACAGGCGGATTGGGGATGGGTGGACCCGGCGCGGGAACTAGGACAGGAGGAAGCGAATAGAGCGTTGGGACAAAGCCCACTGGCTCCGTTCCGAAAGTCACTGTATGCGGTTCGGTCGGATCCAAATTGGTCCACAGCACCGATTCTCCTGCATGGATCCGAATCCTTCCGGGCAGAAAACGCACCACGGCACGGTACTGCGTTCCGCCTCCCGTCGCCACAATTTCGCCGATTCCGGCGGTCACCGTGTTATCCCCATCCCTCCGATCGCCCCACTCGCGATGATCCTCTTCCCCATCGCCATGATCGTCGTCGGAAAGCAGAGCTCGCAGCTCATCATGCGCCTGGTCATCGTAAAATCTCTGGCTGCGAATGAGGGGCGCATTTATCGGGATATTCACAAGAACATGAACCGTTCCGGTCATATCCGTGTGCACCAGGCAAACAACTTTGTAATTTCCCGCTTTCGGGAAGGTCACTGTAAAGTTTGTCCCACCGCTCATACCCACGGGTGTGGAAACACAGGCGCTGCCGTCGTAGCTATTCGGCACCGGCCCGCACTTTACGCCCTGAACCGAGAACGGCGGCCCGGCCGGTGGGGGAGCCATCGGACGGACCTGCCCGGGCGTGAGGAAGGTAACCGTGTGGATCTCGTTCTTGGGAACGAAGGTCCACTGGATGCTGTCACCCTCAAAAAGCCAAACTTCATTGGGGAAAAAACCGTTCGCCTGGACGGACTGGCTTTCGGTCTCTCCACCGACATTCACGTTGTAAGTTGTATTCGCATTTGCTGGCCGCGGAACGATTAAGATCATCCCGAGCAGCATTCCGCACAAACTGCCTGGGAACAGAATGTGTTTCATTGGCGCTCCCTCAGATTTTCTTAGAAATGACTTTCAGTGGAACCCGGATAGTTCATCTTCATGCGACAATGTTTTTCCGTTTTCTGCGTAGCGTACATAGTTCGCGGGTTGCCGCCTGTCAAGTTAAAATTTTGTTACCCGATTGAATTTGTTTGGAGCGTACTAGAATTATTAGTACTGATCACAGATCGCGCGCGGCAACTTTGCGAATCAAAAATCGCCCCAACGATCAGAGAGCACGGGGCGGTGCTGACTCCACCCGGGCCAAATGTGACCACTCTTAGACCCTCTTGACCGTAACTCAGCTCAGCGCGGTGCGGCGGGAAGTGCGAACGCGGTAAACGACAGACCCCCTGTGGTGACCACCCATTGCCGGCCGTCGAGCATGTAAGTGACGGCGGCCGAGCCCCAGACTTGCGCCCCCACTTGAAATTTCCACAACTCTTTCCCGGTCGCTCCCTCGAACGCGTAGAAGTACCCGTCGTTGTCGCCGGTGAACACTAATCCGGACGCTGTAGACATCAGGCCGCCCGTCAAGTCGAGAGCGACGCTGGAGGGATAGGGGCGGTATTTGTGTTCCCAGCGCCGCTGGCCCGTGATCGGATCGATCGCCCGCAGCGCGGAGAATTGATCGTGCCCCTCGACCAGACTCCGGCCGCCGCTCGGGACGCGCACGCCCATGCCGATCGGCTCCGTTGGTTTTACTCCCTCCCAGGTGGCGCAAGTTTCGTGAGCCGTCACAAAAAATAATCCCAGGTCCGGATCGAATGTCGGCGGCTGGAAATTCGTGCCGCCATGATTGTCCGGCAGGCATTTTTCCGCAGTGCCTACATTGTCAAGAACGATCGGCCGTCCGTCTTTGCCGATCTCTTTTGCCCAATTCGATCCGTCGATGAAAGTTTTCGCGACCAGCAGCTTGCCGGATTCGCGGTCCAGCGTATAGAAAAAGCCGTTGCGGTTGGCGACCATGATCACTTTTCGAGACTGGCCGTCGATCTTCAAGTCCGCCTGCACCGGCACGTGCGCCGAGTCCCAATCGTGCACGTCGTGCGGCGTGAATTGGTAATGCCAGCGCATTTTCCCCGTGTCGGCGTCGAGCGCCACGAGGGAGCAAGTATAGAGATTGTCGCCCTCGCGATCGTCGCCGTAATAATCGGGATTGGGATTGCCCGTGCCGTAATACACGAGATTGAGCGCAGGGTCGTAGCTGCCCGTCACCCAGACCGCGCCGCCGCCTCGCGCTGCGACATCGGCGTTGGGCCACGACTCGCTGCCCGGGTCCCCGGGCATGGGAATCGTGTTGAAGTGCCACAAGCGTTCTCCGCTTTGCGCATCGTAGGCGTCAATGTAGCCGCGGCTGGAGAAATCTCCGCCGGCCACTCCGATAATTACCATGTTTTTGATGACCAGCGGCGCCGCCGTGATCGCATTCGCTTTCTTGAGATCGCCCACGGCCACGTCCCAGATGACTTTGCCGGTCATACGGTCCAGGGCCACCAGGTGCGCGTCCAGCGTGCCCATATACAGCCGGTCGCCGAGGATCCCGAACCCTCGATTTACCGGACCACAACATACCGAAGCGATAAAATCGGTCGGCAGCCTGCGGCGATAATTCCAAATCGGACGGCCCGTCCGCCCATCAATCGCCCAGGCCTGATTGTTGTTCCCGGTCACATACAGAATGCCGTCGACGACCAGCGGCGTGTTCTCTATGCCGCGCCCCGGCATACCCGGTATATCGGTTTGGAAAATCCATTGCGGGACAAGCCCCGCGACATTTCGCGGCGTCAACTGCTTCAAGGGGCTGTGCCGCTGCCCGCTGTAATCCCCCGAAAACGTCAGCCAGCGCGTGGGATTCTTCAGACCGCCGAGCAGATCCTGGTACGTGATCTGAACCGGCGCAGTTTCTTGCTGCCCGGCAAGCGCCGGCGCGCAGAGCGTGATGATTAGCGCAGCAACTGAAATCATCCGGCGTATCAGCATGGGTTTGCTCCTAAGGCCTTTCGAGTCAATACGGAGAGAGCATACGGCAAAAGGGATGAATCGAGACCCTGAAAATATACTCTGGCCAGAATATTCTATTCAGAGTACCAGCTGGCGCATCCTACGCCCCTCACGCCTTCGGTACAACTTCTTCCGGCTAACAGGGGAATACGAAAACTCTGGGATGCCAACGAATGGATGGCATATCATAGGTACATCCGGCGGCACCGAAAGGGCATCAATGCGTCTGAACAGAACTTTGGCTTCAGCGGTCTTACTGCTCGGCTTTTTGGTTGTTGGTTCCCACACAGCGCGCTCCGCTGATGACCTGAAACCTCCGAGCATCTATGTCGACAAGGGCGCGTGTCCCTTCGAGTGTTGCACCTATCGCGAATGGGTGGCCCGCACGGACCTGACGCTGGTCGACTCGCCCGATGGCAAGGAGGTGGTTGCCCAAATCAAAAAAGGCGAGAAAGTGCTGGCCTTGACTGGCGAAATTCACAGCGTCCCCTTGCAAATCGTCTCCCCCCGCGACTATCCCGAGGCCGGAGTGAAGGCCGGAGATACCATCTACATGCTTCACTACGAAGGAGAGGGCTTTTGGAAGGTTTGGCACGATGGAAAACTCATTGAAATTGATAATCTTCCGGACAAGGGCACGAAGCCGAAAACTACCTGGTGGGTGAAGCTGAAGACATCCTCAGGCGCCGTTGGCTGGACCGTCGAACACCACAACTTTGAAAATCAGGACGCTTGCGGGTAAGAATGCCACGCGGCATATTCCCTTAAGAATCAATAACTTAAATTTCGGTTGTCCTGTAGCACTTTGATCCTTTGGTACAGACGTACTACTAGTTTGTTACCTCGGAGCCATTGGCCCCTTCCCTTGAATGCGGCACACTACATGGGTTCCCAATTTATGCGCTCCAAAGATGATGTCGACGCACTCCTAAAGGCACGGGCTGAGATTGATGAACAGCTTCGTAGGCACAAAAATGCCTTGACAGTGCTGTTCACGGACGTGGTGGGCTCGACCAGCTTCTTCGAGCGCAATGGGGATACGGCCGGGTTGGTGATGATCCATCGCCACGATGAACTGGCCGCGCGCGCCATCCAGCAATTTGAAGGCAAAGTGGTGAAGACCATCGGTGATTCCGCCATGGCGGAATTTCCCGATCCCGCCTCGGCCGTGCGCGGCGCCGTCGAAATTGAGCGTCAATTCCTGAAGCTGAATTTGACGCTGCCTCAGGATCAGCGCGCGGAAGTCCGCATCGGCGTTCATACCGGCATCGGCTTTCGCAGAGGGAATGATTTATTCGGGGACGTGGTCAACGTCGCCGCGCGCATCGTGAAACGCACGGCGCCCGCGCAAATTCTGATTTCCCGCGCCATGTATGAAGCCATTGCGAAAGATCGCGACCTGCATTGCCGGTGGCTCAGCAAGTTCACGATCGACGGGCGCACGGGAGGGGAAGATATCTTCGAAGTGGTCTGGACCGACGAGGAAGTCTATCGCGATATGCAAGACAGGCTGGCGGCCTCTTCCCACATCCCGCCGCGATACGAAGTCTTGTCTCAGATTGGGACGGGCGGAACCGGCCTCGTCTATAAAGTTCGCGATCTCGAGACCCGCGAAATCATGGCCCTGAAGGTTCTCAAGCCTGAGGTTGCTTCCGATCCGGGTGTCCAGGAGAATTTCAAAAGAGAGTTGTGTCTGGCCCGCAAAATTACACACAAGAATGTTTGTCGGATCTATGAATTCAACCGCGCGAAAGGTACCGTCTACGCTTCCATGGAATTTATCGAGGGCGAGAGCTTGTCGTCCAGGTTAAATCGTGTGGGATCGTTGCCTTTGAATGAAGCGTTGCAGATTGCGCGCCAAATGTGCGCGGGGCTGCGCGAGGCTCATCTGCAAGGAATCGTTCACCGGGACTTGAAACCGGCAAACATCATGCTGGACCGGAACGGCAGCGTGAAGATCATGGACTTCGGCATCGCGCGCATGATCCAGCGCGATGGTCCTATGACCGGCACGATCGTTGGGACGGCCGAGTATATGGCCCCCGAGCAGGCTGAACTCAAACCCGTGAGTTCCTGCACGGACATTTATGCGCTGGGACTTCTGCTCTACGAAATGATTACCGGTGTAGCCGCCTTCAGCGGCGACACTCCGGTCGCCGTAGCGTTGAAGCAGATTCGCGATTATCCGAAACGGCCTCGCGAAATCGTGCCGGATCTATCCGGCGCCATGGAATCCGTGATCATGAAGTGCCTGCAAAAGGACGCCGCGAAACGTTTTCAGTCCGCGGATGAATTGGAGATCGCCCTGGTGAAGGCCGGGAGAGCCCGGCCGCTCAGTCCCTGGGAGGCCGCCGTCAATCGGGGAATCGCGCGGGCGGACCGGGAAATTCGCAGCCGTTTGCACCAGGGCGCCGAATATGTGGAATCGTTTCTGAAGCGCCAGGATTGGCGCGGTCTGCTCAAGAGCCAAAAAGAACGCGCGGCGATCCTCAGCGCGGCGGGCCTCGTCGGGGCCCTGGCTATCTTTCTAGTGCTGTGGGGATGGAAGCCCCGCACGATCAACGCACATTCCGTCCAGGTCGCGGCCCAGAATTCTACGCCGCCTGCCTCGCCGGCCAATGTCGCCAATTCCGGATTCACAACGCTTCCGGCGCAGAATTTTCTCCAACCAATCGCATCGAATGATGTCGACCTGTATGAAAAAGTCAGGCCCGAAAAGGGCATGGCGCTGCCGGTCGATCCAGGTTTGACGAATGACAATCTTGCTTTCGATCCTCCCGCACCGCGAAGCGTCTCTCAGAAGCCGCCTCACCTGGTGAAACGCGTCAAATCGCCGGTTGCCACAAGCGTGCGGAAGCTGCATGCGGACGCGCAAGTATCAACCCAATTGCATGCACTCCCGGCCCCGTCCCAACCTGAGATTCCGAGTTCGGCAAGCACCTCAACCTCTACTGCACTGACACCGGAGAAGGATTTATCGCAGCCAGACTCTCCGCCCGAACCAACCGTCGAACCATCCATGACGACGAGCCAGCCAAAGGCCGAAGCCGGCGAGACGAACGCTCCCCAGCTGTATTTCGAGGTGGGCATCTTCAAGGACGAGACCTGGGCGAATAACGCGGTGGACAAATTGACTCAACTGGGTTTTCACGCCAAGTTGGTTCACAAGAATCTCTTGTGGACGCAGTCTTTCCATGTGGAAGTCGGCCCCTACACCAACCAAAGAGACATGGAAGAAGCGCGGCAAAGCCTCGCTTCTCTGGGCTTCAAGGCTCATCCCGTAAATTAATCTCCTTCCGTCGATTCATTTCCTCAAGAAGAAACTCGATTCCCTGCAGGCAACTTCTTTCCAAGCTGTCCCCAAAAAAGCGGGCATTTCATGTGCTAATTACACCGGACACTTCACGTGCTACTGACATGGAGCGACGACTTTCTTGACATGAATTGTTTTTGACGCTATAGCTTTCCCAATCCGTTTTCGGCTGGGAGGATCCCGCCATGAATTCCAGGAACGCGAATCGCAGAGGATTTTTGAAACGCGGCGCGGCGCTGGCCGGATTGGCTGTGGGAGCGATGCCGTTCGCGCGCGCGCAGTCGCTTCCGGGCGCGGCTGCCGATGAGCGGCCGCCCAAGGATCTCTCCTACGGAGAGCGTTCGCGGTTCGAGAACTCGGTCCGCACCGTGACACTTGGCGGGCCGCGGGACATTATTCCGGGGCTGCCGGCGGGCGAGATGGGGCAACGGTTGACTCCGCTTCAGGACTCGACGGGAATTATCACGCCGTCCTCGCTCCATTTCATGACCGGCCGGGGGTCGCGCCTGCCGGACATCGATCCTCGCGAGCACCGCCTCATGATCCACGGCATGGTGGACCGGCCCCTGGTCTTCACCATGGAGGAGTTGAAGCGCCTGCCTTCGGTATCGCGGATTCATTTTATCGAGTGCGCGGGGAACAGCGGCATGTCGCACTACAAGGCCATGGTGAAGGGAATTGAGGTGGCCAATTCCCCGGCGCTGACCAAGAGCACTTTTGTTATACAACAAGTACATGGAAGAGTCAGTACAAGCGAATGGACGGGGGTGCTGCTGTCGGTGCTGCTCAAGGAAGCCGGAGTGCAAAAGAATGCCAGCTGGCTGGTGGCCGAAGGCGCGGACTCCAACCGGCATTCCAAGAGCATTCCGCTCGAGAAAGGCATGGACGACGTGATCGTGGCCTACAGCCAAAATGGCGAGGCGGTGCGTCCCGAGCAGGGTTATCCCTTGCGGCTGGTCGTTCCCGGATGGGAAGGGGTCAGCAACGTAAAGTACCTGCGAAGTATCAAGGTGGTGGACACACCCTACTACCTCAAAGTGGAAACCGCCAACTACACCAATATGACGCCGGACGGCAAGGCCAGCTGGTACGAGTTCCAGGTGGGGCCGAAGTCCCTGATCACGTTCCCGTCCGACGCGCACCAACTGCCCGGGCGTGGATTGTTTGAGATCAGCGGCCTGGCTTGGTCGGGCCGAGGCGCGATCAGCAGAGTGGAAGTAAGCACCAACGGCGGGAAGACCTGGAAGGACGCGCAGCTTCAGCGGCCCGTGTTCCGGAAGGCATTTACGCGATTTCGCCTTGGGTGGAACTGGGACGGGGAAGAGACTCTGATTCAGTCCCGCTGCACCAACGAATTCGGAGACGTTCAACCGACGATGAGACAGTTAGGCAAACTTTGGGGAGATAAGAGGGAACCGCCGATCGCGGGCAGTGATGTTGAGAATTTTTGGCAGACTGCGCCGATCATGGAGTTTTTCTCCAACCCGATTCAGCCGTGGAGAGTGGGCCGCGATGGGAGCGTGCAAGATGCGCTTTATAAGAGCTAGTCTCTTCCTGCCGGCCACGGTTTTGGCCATGTGCGGCGCGGCCATGGCGCAGTCGCCCACCTATAAAGTGGGCAGGCCTCCCACGGAAGCGGAGTTGCGCGCCTGGGACAATGTCGTCGGCCCGGATGGAAAAGAGCTCCCACAGGGAAGTGGAGGCGCCAAGGAAGGCGCGAAGGTGTATGCCGACAAATGTTCCTTTTGTCATGGACAAAACGGGACAGAGGGTCCGGCGCCGCGATTGATAGGAGGCGTCGATTCACTCTCCACGCGGAATCCGGTTCTGACTCTTGGAAGTTTCTGGCCCTACGCGACGACGGTGTGGGACTACATCAACCGCTCCATGCCCCGGGACGCGGAGGGATCGCTCACGCCCGACCAGGTCTATGCAGTTACTGCTTATTTACTATATAAAAACGATATCATAAAAGAGACCGACGTCCTCGACGCCAAGACCCTGCTGAAAGTCCAAATGCCGAATCGTTTCGGATTCTTTCCAGCCAAGCCGGAAGCGGCGGCGAAAAACGGCAATTGGAAGCCCAATTGGAATCAGGCAAAACCAGCGTCGCGATGACGTCGCTCTTCTATAACAGGATTTCAAAGATTTGCCGCTGGTCTTGATTTGTTCCTGGGCCCGTACTCGTTTTCGCCTGGCCTGATTGGCTTCGCAAATCACAGACGGAGCCGGGCCGACGTCTTCCTGCTAAATGCAGGTTGCCATTCGGACCGGCATTGGAACCAAGAGAAGGAGGGACCTCGATGCGTAAAGGAATCGGTAGCGTGCGTTGGACGGCGACGTTGTGTTGCGCCGCCGGCATCAGCCTGGTGTCGAGCCTGCTGATTGCCTTGGCCATCCGCGCGGCGGCGCCGCAGGACCGCGTCAATGCCGCTTACGCGGCGATGGGCGGCGACAAGTTGAAGGAGATCAGTCTGCGAGCCAGCCTGGAGCAATATGATCCTGGCGAATCCTATTCCGTCTCCGACCCAACCAAGCCGGAAACGGGCGTGTCCGATGTAGCGCAGAGCCGCGATCTGGTACACGGATTGACGCGCAACCAATGGGTTCGTCCGCTGCCGGACGGCGTCACCAAGCGAATCTACACGGAAATCATCACGCCGGATGCCGGCTATGTAGTTGGCAGCGACGCGGCGGCCGGGCGCCTGCCCAAACGTACGAACAAGGCCACGCCGCCCGAGCACACCATGTCGGGGCGACGGCTCACCGCGACTTTGCGGGAACTGGAGCGGCCAATGGTGGTGATCGAAATGAAGCAGCATCCCGACCGTGTGTCTGCCATCGCCGATCAGACAGTTGCGGGTAAGACGTATCCCGCCCTGCAATATCGTGGCGATTACGGCACATTCATTGTGATGTTCGATTCCTCGACAAATCTTCCAGCGCGGGTGCGCACGCTCGATTGGGACGGGTTGGAGGGCGATTCCGTGTATGACGCGGAGTATTCGGATTGGCGCGACGTTGACGGCACGAAGATCGCGTATCATGCCCTGTATACGCTCAATGGGATGAAGATCGCAGAACTGAAAGTTTCGAGTGCATTGATCAACCCGGCGCCGGACCCCGCCAGCTTCACGATTCCTGAAAGCATGCTGGCCAGCGCGGCCCGGCCGGCGCCAGCCAACGTGACGCCGTTTCAATGGATCATCCGGCGGCAGTTTTTGGGTTTTTATTACGATTCCGACGCGATGTACACGGACGATACCGACACGCTGAGGCTTGACGACATCGCCCCGAATATCAGCCAGACGCAGGGCGGCACGCACAACACGCTCTTTATCGCCACGAACAGCTATCTGATCGCTGTGGAAGCGCCGAACGACGACGGCCAGGCGATTCAATCCATCGAAATGGCAAAGAAGAAATATCCAGGGAAACCCATTCGCTACCTGATTCTCACCCATCACCATGTCGATCACGTAAGCGGCATGCGCACCTACGCCGCCGAGGGCGCCACGATCGTGGTGAGCAAAGGCGACGGCGACTATTTCCGCAAAGTGCTGGCGCGGCCGGAAACTCTGAACCGGTTTGCGCCCAAGACGCCCTTCACGGCCAAGGTGATCGAAGTTGACGGCAAGTGGAGTGTGAACGATGGCGGGCGCGAAGTGGACGCCTATGCCGTCGAAAATCCGCACGCCACCGGCTACGACATGGTGTACGTCCCCGATGCCAGCCTCGGAATTATAAGTGACCTGTATGTTCCGGGCGCGCCTGTGCCCTCGAATGCCATGGTGGCGGCGCTCGTAAAGGGCGTCGACAAATGGGGGATCAAGCCGGAGCGTTTTGCCGGCGGCCACGGCTCGATTGGTCCTTATGCCGACGTGGTTCAAGCGGCGCAGAAATTCCAGACCGGAGCGCACTGACGCCGAGTTTTCGCACAGTACAAAATAGTCGAGACGTTCCGCTCATCTCAGACCCGACCAGTCCATGAGCGGGATCTGCGAGATCGTCCGTCATTGTCCTGGCCATATTTCTTTCCGACTCTCGAATCCTTGCGTGTGGTAATCTTTCGCAAGCTGCGGGAACCGCTCCAACAAGAATCACAGGAGTCCGACATGAAGACATTGTTCAGGGCATTCGCTCTCACCATCCTGTTTGCGTCTTTTACTTATGCCGCTCCCGGCGGAGCGATTTCCGGGACGGTCAAAGGGCCGGATGGGTCGGCCTATAAAGGCGCTTTTGTGCGCGCGCAGAGCGCGAAAACCAAAATCACTGTGAACGTTCTGTCGGACCGCAACGGGGCCTACCGGATCCAAAACCTGGAACCCGGCGAGTATCAGGTAACGGCGGCCGCGGTGGGCTACAAGAGCGATCCTCGCAGCAGCGTGAAGGTGGACGCGGAACAATCCGTATCTTTGGATTTCGCTTTGCAGAAGGGAACGGTGCGATGGGCCGACCTTTCCATTCACGAAGGACAAGTTCTGCTGCCCGAGGGCTCTGGCAAACAGTTGCTGTTTTACCGATGCATGAGCTGCCATGGACTCCAGACCAAAATTGCGGCGGTCCGCCGCGATGAAGAAGGCTGGCAAAATTGCGTCGCCCTGATGCGCGACCGCGCGAGCGGCGTTGGCGACCTGCGGATTACAGAGGAGGACGGCGCTGCCGTGGCCTCCTATCTCGGCAGAACCTTTAGTCCCGATTCGGACCTGCCCCGTTCGCCGGCCGATCTCCCCGAGTATCCGAAAGCCAAACACGCCGAGTTCAGCGACGAAGCGATGAAAATTGTTTACGTCCTCTACGATTTGCCGAAGGCCGGGCGCATCCCCTGGGTCGCCTATCCCCAAAAGGATGGCAGCGTGTGGATGCCGCATTCCTGGACCGCCGACCAAATCGCCAAACTGGATCAGCGCACCGGCGAAGTGCAGGAGTTCGACGCGCCCCAGGGGACGAGGAAAGCGCTGCACGTGCACTCCGTGACGGAAGCGCCCGACGGGATGGTTTGGTTCTCCGAGGATGCGGCCTGCAAGCTCGGGAAATTCGATCCCGAGACGCGCAAGTTTACCGAATATCAACCCAATTTTTGCAAGCCCAAAGAGGATGATGCCAAGACCGGGCGCGGAATGAATTCGATCGGCCTCGGAAGCATGAACTCAATTCGCCTCGACCGCTTCGGAAATATCTGGGCCGGTGGATCCATGCTGTTGCGCTTCGATCCGAAGAAGGAAGAATTTATGGAGTTTCCCGAAGCGCGCACACCGTACGGCATCGAGCTCGATCAACAGGGCAACATCTGGTTCGCGGAATTTCCCAGGGAAGGCATGATCGGGAAAATGGATACCAAGACGCTGAAGATCACCAAGTGGACCCCGCCCACGACGGAAAAGCTCGCGGCGCTCAACAAGAATCAGCCCGATGAAAACTATGGCAACAGCAGCACCCATCCCAAAACGTCGGGGCCGCGGCGAATTACGGTCGACTCGCAGGGAATCGTTTGGTTCGGCGAATGGTGGGGCAATCAGATCGGGCGCTTTGATCCTAAAACAGAAACGTTTAAGGAATTTGCGTTGCCGGATCCCGATCCCACGCCTTATGCCATCGCCGTCGATCGCAATGATTTTGTGTGGTACAGCTCCTACGACGACGACATCCTCGGCCGCCTGGATCCCAAGACGGGTTCGGTCGTCGAGTTTCCCATGCCTTTTTCAGGCAACGGGATGCGCGAACTCATGCCGGACGCTCAGGGGCGGATTTGGTTTGGCACTCCGTTCAACAACAAAGTCGGCTACTTCATTCCGCCCGAGCAGCCGAAAACAGCGCAGCGATAAACAAGACATGAAAGCATGCTAATTGTGCTAAGACGGACCAGAATGAACCTCAATGATCTGAACTGAGGTAAGAATCAAGGGACTGAGAACGCTGGAGCCTCGAATCACCAGGCGATGCGCCGCAGCCCGGAGATAACATCGAAATGCCGGTCTCGGCTCAAAAGAGGTAGGGAATGCTGGCGGCAGAGCGCGGCGATCCACAGATCGTTTGCGGGGATGGGTTTGCCCTCCTTCTTCAGTTCCAGGCCGATAGCGCTGTAGGAATGAGTCGTCTCCTCGTCGATGTTCAATACAGTCACCACGGCTATCCATTCCCTGAGCCAACTCTCATAGCTCGCCCGATGGCGGGATTGGGCGATTCCAAACCGGTACTCCCCCAGGACGACCACTGGAACTGCGATACGTTCGGCCTTGCCGATTTGATCCACGACTGAAGTCTCGCCGTCGGCAACCGCAGACAAAGCGTTCGTGTCCAAAATCAACGCCACATCTCCGAATCGATTTTCTCGGTTTCCTCTTCAATCAGGCGGTTGATGCGAAGCGTCTCCTTGTGCAAATGCTTCAGCCGACCCATCAGTTTCAGCCAGGGTTTCTCGCCAACTCGGGCTTCGGTTGCAAGTTTGTCCTTCACAGCCTCCGTCACAAATTCTCGGAACGGAATTCCACGCGCAGCGGCCACCGACTTGGCGCGCCGAAAGACAGGATCGGGAATTTCCAGGGTAGTTTTCACAAAGCTCATACTCCCATATTTATGGGAATTAGTCAACAACGATGTTGCTGGGTGGACACCACCGGCAAGAGGTTTGTAAGAAGAGTTGCCAACGCGGTTCGTAGCCGGCTGGACCTGCCCAATGCCTGCGATGCAAGATTTTCGGCATCTTGGCATAGTCGCGACGGGTATGGGAGGCTAATATTGTTGGCACGGCGAAGTCGAGAAAGGAACAGGATGGCAAACGTTACAATAAAGAAAATGTCTGGACCGCTCGAAGGGCTGAAAGTGATCGACCTTTCGCATATCATGGCGGGGCCTGCTTGCTCGATGTTGCTCGCCGACATGGGAGCCGATGTCATCAAGGTGGAAAAAATTCCGGGTGGCGAGGATGCTCGGCGCATGGTGCCGCCGACCGTTGGCGACGAGTCCGCGGCGTTCCTGATCATGAACCGCAACAAGCGCGGCATCGCATTGAACCTGAAAACGGAGGCGGGCCGCGACGCTCTATCTCGTCTGCTGAAAGATGCTGACGTGTTGATCGAGAACTACCGCCGCGGCATGATGGAAAAAATGGGATTCGGCTACGACGCCGTGCATGCGTTGAACCCGAAATTGATTTACTGCTCCATCTCCGGTTTCGGACGCACCGGGCCGTACGCCGATCGCGGCGGGTTTGACCTGGTGGCCCAAGGCATGAGCGGACTGATGAGCATTACCGGGGAACGCCCAGGCTGCCCGCCTATGAAGGTAGGCGCGCCTGTGACTGACATCACGGCCGGCATTCTCGCCTGCGTGGGTGTGCTGGCGGCTTTGCATACGCGCGAGTCCACCGGGCAAGGGCAGATGGTGGACACCTCGCTGTTTGAAGCAGGGATCACGCACACATACTGGCATTCGGCCATTTGCTTTGCGACGGGCCAGGCGCCGGGCCCCATGGGGTCAGCGCATCCATTGAACGCGCCTTATCAGGCGTTTCCCGCGTCGGATGGGTGGATCACAGTCGGCGCCGCGAATCAGGAAAATTGGCTGCGGCTACTCGAGGCGCTGGGAGCGCCGGAACTGCGCGACGATCCGCGCTTTGTGAACAACGCGGGCCGCATGCAGAATCTATCTTTGCTCACGGATGCGCTGGCTCCTTTGTTCCAGCGCAACTCCGTGGCCGAATGGCAGCGTCGCCTGGAGGAAGTCGGTGTTCCAGCGGGGCCTGTGCTGGACATTGCGCAGATGCACGCTGATCCGCAGGCGCTGGCGCGGGAAATGATCGTGGAGACACTGCATCCCACCGTTGGACCAACGAAAGCGATCGGGCTGCCGATTAAATTTTCGGACACGCCGGGCGGTGTGCGCAGGGCCGCCCCGGTGTTCGGCCAGCACACCCGGGAAGTGCTGCGCGAGCATGGCTACTCCGATGCCGAGATTGACCAAATGGCGGCGCAAGGCGCGATTCAATTGCCGGCCTCAACCAGGAAAGGCGCGACACGATGAGCCAGGAAATTCATTATGAAATCAAGGACGGCGTGGGCCGCATCACTTTCAATCGCCCGGAGGCCCGAAACGCGTTCACTTTCCAGATGTACGAGGGGCTAGCGAAAATTTGCGGGGAGGCGTCGGCGGATCCCTCCGTCAAAGTGTTGGTGCTGACCGGCACGAATGAAAATGCATTCGCGGCGGGAACGGATATTTCCGAGTTCAGGAAATTTTCCAGCGCGAAGGACACTCTCGATTACGAGGTGCGCATCAACGACTTGCTGGATGGTTTGGAGCGAGTCCCGAAACCTACCATCGCCGCCATCGCCGGGTCCTGCACGGGCGGCGGCGCCACGATCGCCGCGTGCTGCGACATTCGTATCGGCGCGGCCAATGCCCGCTTTGGCGTTCCGATCGCCCGCACGCTCGGCAATTGCCTGTCAATGGCGAATTACGTCCGGCTGGTGGCGCTGCTGGGGCAGGCGCGCGTAAAGGATATCATCTTCACGGGCCGCCTGGTTGAGGCCGGCGAGGCGCGCGCGATCGGATTCCTGAGCGAAGTGCTTCCCGATTACGCGGCCCTGCAGACCCGCGCGGAAGAACTGGCGCGAACGGTGGCTTCTCGCGCGCCGCTCACCCTGCGCATGACCAAGGAAGCCCTGCGCCGCATCAAGGAAAAAATGACGCCCGATGAAGACGAAGAAATGATTGTGACATGCTACATGAGCCACGATTTTCAAGAGGGCATGGACGCATTCCTGAACAAGCGTCCGCCAAAATGGACTGGAACGTAGCAGGTCCGGCGCGGGCATCCAGAGTGCGTTTGACCGCGGGGGCCTACTGGACTAGTATCCCGGATCAACGAGGAGAACCAAAATGAAAACCGCCAATCGAACATGGACTTGGGTGATCCTAGGAATATTTCTGTCCGCGCTAGCCGCTTGCCCTCGCGCCGGCGCTCAGGCCGGCGCGCGGCAAATCGTGATGAAAGGGGCGCGGCTGATTGATGGGACAGGCCAGCCGGCAATTGAAAATTCCGTGCTGGTCATCGAAGGCGATCATATCGTCGCCGCTGGAAAGGCGGGGACGACCTCCATTCCCAAAGACGCCGACGTGCGGGATGTCAGCGGAAAAACGATTATGCCCGCGCTCATCAACCTGCACGGCCACCTGGGATTGTCAACCAATGGCGCCGATTCCGTGGCCGGACACTACACGCAGGAAAACGTCGTCAGGCAGCTCAACAAATATCTTTCTTACGGAGTGGCGACGGTTGCTTCTTTCGGACAGGATGAAGATGAGATTTTCAAAATACGAGACGCTCAGCACGCCGGAAGCGTGGGCGGCGCGCGTTTCTTTACTGCGGGGCGCGGATTTCTGGAATATACCGGGAAAGCGAACCCGACGGACCACCGCTACCGCCCGCAAACTCCCAAGGAAGCCCGCGCCGATGTCCGCGAACTTGCGGCGCATCATCCCGACTACGTGAAAATGTGGGTGGACGACGGGCTGGGCCACGGCGTGAAAATAAAGCCCGAGATCTATCAAGCCATCATCGACGAAGCGCACAAACAACACATCCGGGTATTTGCCCATGAATATTACCTCGGCGACGCCAAGGCTCTGCTGGCGGCCGGCATTGACGGCTTCGCTCACAGCATTCGCGATCAGGCCGTGGATCAGGACTTGATGCAGACCATGAAAGCGCGCGGCGTTTTCCTGATCCCCACGCTGGTGCGCGATGAAGTCCTGTTCGCCTATGCCGACAATTTGAAATGGCTGGACGATCCGTTTTTCGTGGCGGGGTTCGAGCCGGCAGCGATGGCCATGGTCCGAAGCCCCGAGAACGTGGGAAAAGGCCGCAAGGATCCGGACATCGCCAAGTATCGGGCCGGGCTCGAAATGGGCAAGAAAAATCTGAAGACACTTTCCGATGCCGGAGTGAAAATCGCGTTTGGCACGGATTCGGGAATTCCCACTCGTTTCCCCGGCTACTTGGAACATCGCGAATTGCAATTGATGGTCGAGGCAGGCCTCACGCCCATGAAAGCCATCGTCGCCGCAACCGGGACGAACGCGGAAATTCTGGGAGGGGCAAAGCAGTTCGGAACGTTGCAACCCGGCAGGCGCGCCGATTTCCTGGTGCTGGATGCAAACCCGTTGGACGATATTCACAACACCGAACGGTTAGCTGCCGTCTGGCAGTCCGGCAAGATCGTGCCGTCCGTATCCGCGAAAGTGGTGTCCGGGAACTAGGATGAAACGGACGAACGGGAACGTTGGCGTTGCAATAGCCCAGACTTCAGAGTCTGCGTGGCAGCTGCGGAATCTTTGTAGGGCACGGCTGCAGAGGCTGCGGAAAAAAGTAGTTTAATGTCATCCCGAGCGAAGCGAGGGATCTGCTTTTTCGCCAATCTCAAGAAAAAAGCAGATTTCTCGGGCAAACCGCGCCCTCGGAATGAAACTTGCCCGAACCTCAACAGCGCGCTGCCTACAGGTGATTCGCAAACGCGTCTTTTTTGGGGATGCGAAGATCTCACAGCCTTCAGAGTTCTGCGAGTCAAACGCAATTCTCAAAGATGGGCAAAAGTTACTTGCCGCCCTTGAAATTGCGTCCCTCTCGCGCTTCTCAATGGGATAGCAACACGGAGTTATAGATGCCGCCTGAAAACTTGGCCGAGAAATTCAATGCTTGTGGCAGCCACCAAGTCTTGCGCAAGAGCGGGTGGCTGGAGTGCTTCATGCGATCCCCAAGGAAGGCCATGAGCCAAACTTCTGCAGCGGATTCGACGACCATCGTGCCGGAATTGTGCACGAACGGGCGGATGAAGGGATTTCTCTCGTAACCCCCACGGTCAATCACCATTCGAGAGGAAACGTCGTCCATGACCGCTGCCCCGGCGTTTATCTCCGCAAGGAGCCTCACCTTTTTGTCATAGAAGGGGCGAGTAAGAAAGTTGCCGCGCGGGGCGGGCTTGTCAGGGAGTGCGCTGCTGCCTGGCAAAATGGTCTCCGAGGGTATTTTGCTGGTTGGGGAAGCGTTGTCACGCGGGGCGTCGTCGCTGGCTAGCACCTTCTCCGGAGGCGTGGTCTGGGTAGCAACCTCCTGAGCTGCTGCGGGCACAGACAACAGCAACACGGCTAAAGCTATACGGGCTGGAAAAGCCATAACCACACCTACAGTCCTTGCAAGCTACAACATCTTTACCATCTCATGCTTTTGATTGATGTGCGGTTAATCATTGGTTGGTATGAACACGCGGGAGGGCTTGCAAACCCTGTGGACGCCGGTTGGACACTTCCATATTGGCAATTCTGCCGACCGCGTCTGACCCGCAAGTGCTACACCGACCGTGGGAGTCCAGCGAAATTTGTTCGAGACAACTCGCGCACCACCACTGCTTCATGATTGATTCCCCCGACTGCCGGTGGAGGTTGAAGAATCGGAACATGTTTCGAAAGAGAGCAATGGCTGGGCCAAGAGAGCGACGTGCGGAGCTTTTCGCAGCGTATTGTGCTCTGTTCGTCACAGGCCGCGTTGCCGAAAACGCTGGACTTAATCTGTGACTCGGTTTTGAGTTGAGGAGACCTGTCGAATGATGCACCGTCGTAGAATTAGAAATTGTAAATAGTTCCTTGGCGCATCCATTTCTTACATCCTTGTTGCCTACATTTCCGTTAAGCATCCCCCGTCTTTTTCAAACTCGGAAATCCGGCAGCCCCCTGTTGGCTGCTCACTTCACCGCGCGATCATGGGATTACGACGAAGTTGTTGAATCCGCGATTGGCGTCCTGGAGCATCGTAAGCCCTTCGTTCACATCTTTTAGCGGGATGCGGCGGCGGTCCAACACCGAGAGGTCCAGGGTCCCCGCGCGGGCCATTTCCGCCAGCTCCTGGCCCTCGCCGGTCGTGAACCAGCACGAGCCAATGAGCTGGATATTCATCCCCATGATCCGATGGACGTTCAACGGCAAGATTTCGCCCACCCCGCCGACATTGACGCCGCGGCCGCCGCGTCGCAGGGCACTCAGGGCGTCCTGCATGGCGCTCGAGGGCGAGCCGGGCGGCAGCGTATCGATTACCGCATCCACTCCCTCCTGCTCCGCTAATTCCATGGCCCATTCGTGAACCGGGCGCTTTCCGACGGCAAAAACTTCTATCCTCTTTGGGGCCAGAGCCTTCACGCGGTCCAGCAGGGCTTGATTGCGGCCCGTGCCAAGAATCGTCGTCACTCCTGTCGCCAAACCTACCAGCGCGGCGCATAGCCCCAGCGCGCCTCCGATCCCATTGACGAGCAACGATCGGCCGGGGCCTGCGCCCGCTTTGCGGATCGCGGCATAGGCCGTGCCGAGGTATCCGAATCGGGCGGCCTGCTCAAAGCTAACATTGCCGGGCAGCTTGACCAGCGCGCTCTGCGGCGCGGTGATGTATTCCGACATCCCGCCATAGGGATATGCATCGAAAATCGCTTGCGATAAGGGCCCACGCCCAAAATAGCCCTGAAAAGTAAAGCCGCGGCAGTTCACGATTTCGCCGCTCCGGCAGGCGCGGCAGGATCCGCAACCACGCGCCGGGTTGACGTACACGCGGTCTCCCGTCCGGATGGAATGCACCTGGCTGCCCACCTGCGTCACGATGCCTGCCACATCGAGGCCAAAGATCGCGGGGAGTTTCGGCAGCGGCAGGTAGGGAAACCACTCCGGCCATTTTGTGAGCACGTTCTTCAGGTTCGGCACCACGCCGCATGCCTTTACGGCGACCAGCACATCTGTCGGGCGGGGTTCCGGTATCGGGATCTGCTCCAGCAACAAAGGCCCCCCGATTTCGTGCAAATGGGCTGCAATCATGGTCTTCATCCACGGCTCCCTTAAATTGACTTTCTGCGGACGCGCAGCTGGAAGCAGGCGTTTCCGCGCAGCCTATCACAACCCGCCCCTTAGCAGAGATTCAGACTCGGGGCCGCAGCATAGAAAAGTTGAAGAGAAAATTGAATCGCGGGGAAATAGCTGAGGCGCCCAGGTTTTCTAAAGTGCTTGACATGAGGCGGGTGGCTCGGCCGGCGCGGAGCAAGATTGATCAACACGCAGAGCCCGGGTAGAGCATAAGCGGACCAATCGCAGGTAAACACAACTCAACAAGTAGCGCGATTTCGCTGGGCTTTCGAGCGATTTCCAGGCGGGCGACGGCTTACGACGACGTGCCGACAGAAACCTCTTCGTTTTCCTTGCTTGCGGGAACAGACGATTGGGCCCGCTCGATCTCGATGTGTCCTTTGAAATAAGCGCCGTCCTCGATGCTGATGCGCGTCGTCGTAATGTCCCCAATCACCTGGCCATCCTTCTTGATCTCGACGCGGTCTCGCGCGCGGAGATTTCCGGAGGCATTGCCGTAGACGATCACTTCCCGCGCGTTGATTTCAGAATTCAACTGCGCGGTGCGCCCGACCGTCAGGCGGTGGCCGCGAAGGGAGATGTTTCCTTCGACCTTGCCGTCAATCTGCAGGTCTTCGTCGCTGGTGATTTCGCCCTTGACCACAATGGTCGATCCCAGGCACGCGAGTGTGCGTGCGGAGGGAGGATTAGTGCGATTGCCAGGCGCCGCATTCAACGGCGTGCCGGGAATTCTCGAGTCCTTCGACTGAGATGTGCCGGGTATTTCGGCTTGCGATTCCTTAGTCCACATGGTTCCTCCACCATTTCACTCACAATTCGATTCAGTCCCAAAGAACCTCTGAGGAATACTTTATGTGGATGGGCCAAACGAGGCTACCGTAAAATGGCATGGCGATGCCTACATCGAAACCTGCCCGCCGGGACAGGCTGATTCCACAGGATTTAATGGACACTAATCAAGCAGAGGCGGCCTGGGCACCCACCGAAATTTTCTTGCCTAACCCAACCTTCAAGAGTTTGATTTCGAGAACGCCGCCGCTGACGGTTGCTCTGACCTGGCTCGGGTCAATTTCGGACGGCAATTCGACTGCGCGAAAGATTTGGCTGGAGCGCCGTTCCACATTCACGGCATTGGCGTTCTTTTGTTCCGAGGTTTCTTGCTGCTGCCCGGTGATGCACACAGAGCGAGGCGCCACGCGCACTTCAATTTCCTTTTCGCTGAACCCCGGCACGTCGGCGCGGATCGTGAATCCGGTCTCCGTCTCGGTGATTTCCACCGGGACATCCCGGAGTATTTCCGAAACAGCCTGGAGCCAATCTTCACGATCGTGGCCATGCACAGTTCCCCGCAGCTCAAACAACTCGTAGGCGCGACGCGAGATCAAATCGTTGAGCTCTTGCGAGAGCTCAAAGAATGCATCGCCCGGATTGAGCGTACGGGTTACCGGCGCGAGGAAACGTTTCGATTCCGTTTCAACTCTCATTTCAATATTCTCCTCCTTGAAAAGTTTTCTTAGTGAGTGGATTCGACTTGAACAGGGAGCGCATTTGGCCCGGACTGCGTTACCTCTGGCAGCAACGCTAGCTCAGTCGAGCGGTGGATTTCAAGTAACGAGAGAAGCGAGTGTGAGGTGAACGATATCACCGCCTGGTGGGGAAACTTTTTCCGCGGGAGGAATTGCTTCGGTCTGCCGCCGTGCGGCAGCGAGCCGCATCTTCGCAGCGCGCCTAATCGTAGTAAGCGGGCGCGTGTTTCAGTTTGTCGCTTTGCGTTTTCTCGTGATTGATCCACAACTGCGCGTGGTAGAAGGAAATGAGATCGGCCATGCGTTGCATGGACAATTGCGTTTGAATCTTCTGTTCGGCAGGCATGGTGCTGAAATACGGAATGCGGCGGTTGTCCCAATTCTCCTGCAGGTGAACCGCGTCGCCACTCAATAAAATCCAGCCTGTCTTGGCAAGATGGACGAGGCAGGACTGATGTCCGGGCGTGTGGCCGGGAGTATATACGATCAGGACTAAGCCGTCGCCGAAGACGTCCAGATCTTCCTGCACCAAATTCACCGGATGCTCCCTCTGAAACGTAGGCTTGGTGTCCAAGGGAGGCTTTGCAATCCCTGTTTTTCCCGGAGCAAAGTAATAATCATACTCAGTTTTTTGGATGAGGAACGGCACGGCGGGAAACAGTTCGGCATTGCCAATGTGGTCGGGATGCGTATGGGAAATTCCCACGAATTTTATTTCCGATGGCTTGACGCCGATCGCGGCAAGCTGCGACTCGAGCGACTTTGCGCGCGTCCAATGGATGTCCGTCGCCGGATTATTACTGGGGTACCAGCCGTCGGGCATGGAAGCAACCGCGTCGGAGATGCCGGTGTCCCAGAGAAAATAGCCGTCCGCATGATGGACCAGATAGCAGCTTACCGAGATGTCGATCGGTTTTCCGACGTTCACGCCAACCGTCCATCGGGATTCGTCCGGGGCGTGTCCCTGGCCGCAATCGAGGATGTAGAGGCGGTCCACGCCATTCCCGCTCGGCTGCGCCCAGCAGGCGGTCGACAAAAAGAATCCGGCGACGGCCAGGACAATTAGATTGATTCGGTTCATTGGAGGACCTCTGCGTAGATTTTCGGAATTTTGATGATCTTCCCCGGGAACGCCATTTTCCTGAATGGCGTTTTGCAGAACGTCAATCGGGAGATTGGCGTTCCCGGGTGGCTTGCTTCTTATTTGTCCGGCCCGCCGGGACAGGCTGCATTGCCGCCACTGCAATCGCCGCCTACATGCTCCGGCAAACCTTTCCCGGCGACTTCGGTTCTCATCCCGGCGGGGTCTTGAATGGACCAGCCATATTTACTATCCGGCTGGGGCTTGTAGCCGCGCCGTTCCAGTTCGGCTTTGACCGCGGCCTGATTGAAATTTTCGACCGCCATCGCGAAGTGCGCGACGTACGGTTTATTTTCGGGATGCTGGCTCTTGCGAAGGTAGAAAGTGTTCTCGCCGAATTTCAGGAAGCATATGGGACCGCCGGCCGCATCCACGCCGAACACATCGCCCGGCTTGTAATAAATTACTTTCATCCCCAGCAGGTTGGTGTAGAAATCGCGGCTTTTGTCCACATCGGGAACATTCACAACCAGGTGGCTCACAGCGTACGCTTTGAAACCCTTGCCGTCAGGCCCGGGGATGGAGCTGAGATTTTTGGTGCCTTCGGATTCTTTCGCGGTCGGCGAGGCCGCACCGGGAAACACACCGCGGGTCGCGCAGATTTGCAGCGTGATGCCGCTCGGGTCCTTAATCGACCAGGCAAAGGCGCCATCCGGCTTGGGATCGAGGCCGCGGCGCTTCAGTTCCGCGCCCACGGATTCCAGCTCAAAATTTTCGATCGAGAATGCGAAGTGATCGACGTTGCCCGTGCCCATCTGCGCGGACCAGTTGCCGGCCGGACGGTCGAGCGGCCTGGTGAGCGGACGGATATAGATGGCGTTCGGCGGATCGCCGCATTCTACCGAACACTGTTTGCCGTCGTCATAAACCAATTTCATCCCAAACAGATTCACGTAGAAGTCGCGGACTTTGGCGTAATCGGAAACCTGATAATTAATGTGATTGTAAGCGACGGCTTTGAGAACTGCGCCACTGGGCATGCTCGTCTGCGCGCTACTTCCGGCAAATGGGGTAGCTTCGGGCGACACACTCGCCGCGAATGCGGCGGTGGCGGTCAGACCCAGCGCCTGCATGAGCTGGCGGCGGTTGATCCTTCCGCTCTCGAACGCCTTGCGGAGTTTTGCAATATTTTGTTGCATCGCTGTTCCTCCTGAAAATGTCCGCGCGATCTCAATAGCAGCAGTGACGGGATTGTATGCCCGTTCTGATTCACATGGCAGATGTTTTTAGTGGCGCGGGCTTCAGCCTGCGGGGTTTAGTCCTTGCAAGCTCAAAACCCCGCAGGCTGAAGCCCGCGTTACTAAAAGCTAATTCAAACCCGGAATACTTTTTGCTGACGGCGGATGCGGGCGGGACTGCAGGAATGCGTAGATGTCAGCCAGTTCCTGGTCCGATACGACCTTGGCGGTATACGGCGGCATCTCTCCCGTGGGCTTGCGGACATAGTGAGCGAGCACTTCGAACGGGACAGGGTCGGGGGCGATCCGCGGTCCGGTCATCACCGAACCTTGTCCTTCGCGGCCGTGGCACTGGTAGCAGCCAATTTTGTTGAAGATGAGCTTCCCATTTTCGGCATTCCCGGCGGGCGCTTCAGAAGGCTTCGATTCCTGGGCCGCATTCGCTACACGCACACGCGCGGAGCAAAAACACAGGATCATCGCAATCGCCGCAACAGCTGCGGTGCTGTATCCACGAAAAGTTTTCATCCGTGCTCCTTAGCCTGCTCTGACGCGCCCTGGCGCGTCTTAGCGCCCCCCTATCGAGGTTGAGTGACCACGTCGAGCAGCGCGGGCTCACCGCGTTTGACCACCGCGATCGCGCGCCGCAACGCCGGCGCAAGTTCGTTGGGATCGGTGATTGGGCCCTCGGCGTAAACACCCATGCTCTGCGCGAGCTTGGCGAAATCCATTTTTGGATCCTCGAACGTGGTGCCGATAGAGGCGCGGTCCACGCCGCGGTTGTGCCGGTCGGCCATGCGCTGCACGTGCATGAGCTCTTCATGGTAGGCGCGGTTATTATGCATGACGCTTAAGAGTGGAATGCGATGATGCGCCGCCGTCCACAGGACGAGCGGGGCGAACATCAAATCGCCATCGTCCTGAATGCTGACCGAAAAGCGGCCGTGCTTTTTGTTTGCGAGAGCGGCGCCCACCGAAGCGGGAGCGTTATAACCGATGCCGCCGCCGCCCTGCGTGCCGAGATATTGGTAGTACTTGTCGAAGGGCCACAGCCTCAGCGGCCACCAACTGAAATGCCTGAGAATTGATACGAGCGACCAATCCTCGTCCTTGATCTGGTTCCACAGTTCGGTGCACAGCCTGCCGGTGCTGACGGGGCTCGCGTCCCACGCGTAGGTCGCGTCGGTTCGCGCCTGCTCCAACGCGTGATCGTGCGCCGCTGCCAGCTTGGCCCCGCGATCCTGCATGGCTCGTTTGCGATCGACCGTAATCAGGCGCTTGGTTTCCTCCAGAAGCGACGGCAGGGTCGCCTCCGCGTCGGCCGCCATGGCCAAGTCAACTCCGGTGTAGCGATAGAAATCCTGATAGTTGGCTTTGGTGTAAAGATCGCCGGCGGTGATGCTGATCAATTTCGCGTCTGTCTTCATAATGGGACGCGAAGTGCGGCGCACCTGATCGTGCATGGTATTCAGCGCGCTCCAGAAGTCCGTGGCTTCCAGACCGATGATGACGTCGGCATTGGCAACCGCTGCGCCGCGGCGTGAGGATTGGTTGAGCGGATGCCGCGTGGGAAAATTCATCCGCCCGGCTTGATCGATAACCCCCGCCTGGAGCGTTTCGGCCAGCTCGACGAGTAGATCGATGCCTTTCTGCGTCCGCGCGCAACGGTCCACAACGATCAAGGGATTCTGGGCCTGTACCAGCAGCCGAGCCGCTTCGGCAACGGAGCCGGAATCGCCTTGCGGAGGCGCCGCCAGGGTCAGCTTGGGAATGTGCAGTGGCGCGTCCGCGGCGATCGGATTTTCCTGAATCTCACTATCGGCCACGAGCAGCACCGGCGCCATCGGCGGGGTCATCGCGATTTTGTAGGCGCGCACGGCGGACTCCGCGAAATGTTGCAGCGAGATGGGCGCATCGTCCCACTTCACATAGTCGCGGACCATAGCCGCTGCATCCTGGACGCTGTGAGGCCATTCGCCGTAGGCGGAGTCGCGCATGGTGACGTCGAGATTGTTGCCAATCACGATGTAGACCGGCACGCGGTCGCAGTAGGCGTTGTAGATGGCCATGGCGGCGTGCTGCAATCCGACGGTTCCGTGGGCGAAGACGCACAGCGGCTTGCCCTCGATCTTGGCGTATCCGTGGCCCATGGCCACCGAAGACTCTTCGTGGCAGCAGGTGATGAATTCCGGATTGCTGTTTCCTCCGTAGTTAATTACAGATTCGTGTAATGCCCGGAAACTCGAGCCGGCCACGGAGCAAACGTATTCGATGCCCAGGGATTTGATCACGTCCACCATGAAGTCCGAACCTGAGCGGTCCAGGTTAAGCACTTCGGCGTCCGCCGGCGGATCGGACTCCACCACCGGCGGCAGCAAGGGCATGGCGCGGGACGCCCGCTCCTCCGCCGGCTGTGCCGGCAAAGCGTCCGCCGGCGCAGCAGCTAAAGTTGCCGCTCCGGCGACGACGCTCTTCAGGAAGTCTCGGCGGCCGGCTGGTAATTTCTTGGATTTCGCCATGGGTCATTGTCTCCGCAAGCTGCACTTAGTCTAGATTTCGCATTTTGTGGCGCATGCTTCAGCTTGCGGGGGTTAGTCCTAGCAAGGACCAAAACCCGCAAGCTGAAGCATGCGCCACAAAAGGCTCGAAATTATCGCCTGCCCAAACGGCAACATACGACTAACCGCTTCTGAATGCAATACTTGCTCGCGGTTATCGAGCTTTAGGCTTCCTGGCCACGAGGACGCAAATCAAAGCCACCACGGCCAGCGCCGCAGCCGTATAGAAAGCGATCCCGTAGTTTCTGTATCTGTCGAAAAGCACTCCTCCGAGGGTGGGCCCCAGAATTCCAGCAAATCCCCAAGCGATAAAGAGCGTGCCATAGTTTGCTCCCGCGTGGCGCGTGCCCCAAAAATCCGCCACGGTTGTTGGAATCACCGAGGCTTGCGCCCCATAACAGAAATAGACCACAAATATCAGCACGTAAAGCGCAGCCAAATGAGCGCCCGCCCAGTACAGGGCGGGCATGGCGACGCTGGACATTGCCAGCACAGCCCGCAGTGCATTGAGCCTGCCAATGATGTCTGAGAGCCAGCCCGACAGGACCCGGCCAGACACGTTGCCGAAGGCCCCTGCCACCAGCCCCATAGTTGCCAGCGCGGCGCTGGCGATTCCCTGACTATTCGCAAAGGGAATCAGTTGGCTGATGACCATCAGCCCCGCGGTGGATCCCAGTCCAAAGCCGAGCCACAGCAGGTAAAAGGCCGGCGTACGCAAAACTTCGGTGGGAGTGTACTGGTGGCGCGTGATAGGAGTAACGGAAGCGGAAGTATGATCCGTTGACTGCCTGCTGATCGCCGGATTCCTGAGCAAAAAAGCTCCCGTAATTGTCATTGCAAAAAAAATTCCACCGAGAATCATGCAGGAAGTGCGCCAACCAAAACGGGGAAACAACACCAGATTTGCGAACGTGCCGAAAACCGCCGATCCGCCGCCAAAACCCGCGAGCGCCAGACCGATCGCCAGGCCCGTTCGGTCGGGAAACCATTTGGCCATAACGGGAACCACGGTCCCGAAACCGAATCCAAGACCAGTGCCGCCGAGCACGCCGTAGAAAAAATAGAGGGAGTACAGACTGTTTGTGTACGCAAAAAGCAAAAAACTCAGGCTCACCAAAATGCTTCCTGTCATCGAAATCCAAAAGGGCCCGAACCGGTCTTGAAGTTTTCCAGCAAGAAGCAGCGAGGCAGCGAACATGATTACCGCAAAAGTAAAAACCGAAGACGTCTGGGCGCGCTTCCAACCGAATTCATTCTCCAGCGGCGTGACGAATACGCTCCAGGCATAGAGCGTGCCCAGGGCCAGGGTCATCAGCAGCCCGCCCAACAATCGCCACCAGCGGCTGATCGCAACCTGCTCTTCGCTCATTCCCACGGAGAGTGGAATGGGCCGCACGGAAATGCCGCCGGGAGTGGGAGTCGCTGTCATCAACCCTTTTCACTTCATGATTTTCGAGATTCGATTTTGGGGCCTTCGATTCGTTTAGGAACATGCCCTCGCTTGTAAATCATGACGGTGCGCTTGAATTCGATGACCACAGTTCCATCCTGTTTGAAGCCCGTGGTCTTGAAGCGCACTATTCCTACATTGGCTCTGGACTTCGATTCGCGTTTCTCGAGAACCTCACTCTGCGAATACAGAGTATCCCCATCGAAAAGGGGATTCGGCAGGCGCACCTCGTCCCAGCCCAGATTGGCCATGGCGTTTTGAGAGATGTCGGCAACGGACTGGCCTGTCACCACCGCGAGCGTGAATGTGGAATCGACGAGCGCCCGGCCGAATTCCGTTTTTGCCGCATAGGCATGATCGAAGTGGATCGGATTGGTATTCATGGTCAACAGGGTGAACCAAATATTGTCGGTAGCCAGAACCGTGCGGCCCAGCGCGTGGCGAAAGATATCTCCGACCTCGAAGTCTTCAAAAACCCGTCCGGTCCAACCTTCTTTGATGGCCATCATCGCCGTCCTTTAGCCCGGGAACGCCAATCTCCCGATTGGCGGGCGGCGCAAAAACCGCCAATCGGGAGATTGGCGTTCCCGGGGGAAATCAAATCATTTTTTCGCGCCGCCAGCCTGCAATGGTTTGCGAATCAAAACCTATTTCTGCCAAGACCGTGTCGGTGTGCTGCCCCAACGCCGGAACTTCCTTCATGACGTGCTCCACATTTTCCATGGTGACCGGAGGAAACAGCGCCGGCAGGGGACCCGCGGGTGAATCCACGGTGCTCCATCGGCGGCGCGATTTCAATTGCGGATGCTCGACAAACTCCTGGACCGTGTTCAACCTGGCATTGGCAATCTGCGCGGCTTCCAGGCGCGCGATAATCTGAGCGGCGGTCAGCTTCTGAAAAACATTTTGCATCACTTGATCGAGCTGCGCGCGATTCTGAACCCGCTTGGCGTTGGATTCAAAGCGAGGATCCGCGCATAGCTGGGGATTTTGCAAAACCACTTCGCAAAACTTTTTCCATTCGCGCTCATTCTGCAGGCCGAGGTACACCACTTTATTGTCCCCGCTCAAGACCGGCTCGTAAGGCGCAATGGTGGCGTGGTGCGCGCCGGTGCGCGGCGGCGCCGAACCTCCCATTGTGTAATAAGCGGCGTAGCTCATCCATTCCGCGAGCGAATCGAAAAGGGAAGTCTCCAGGGCGAGGCCTTCCCCCGTCTGCGCCCTGACCAGCAACGCCGTCAATATGCCGGTATAGGCATACATTCCGCAGGCGATATCGGCGGCGGAAATCCCAACTTTGCAGGGCGTTTCCTCGGTCCCGGTGATGGAGATCAGACCAGTCTCGGCCTGGATCAGCATATCGTACGCTTTCTTGTCCCGGTACGGCCCCGAGGATCCATAGCCGGAAAGATCGCAGAGAATAAGTCGCGGATATTTTTTGCGCAGCTCCGGAGTGACGAAGCCGAGCCGCTCGGTGGCTCCCGGCGCCAGATTCTGAACAAAAACGTCGGCCTTCTTCAGCAAGCGATGCAGAACCAACCCGGCGTCCGCATGTTTCAGATCCAGCGTCAAGGATTCCTTGGAACGATTGAGCCACACAAAGTGGCTGGACAATCCTCGCACGGCCGCGTCATAGCCGCGCGCGAAGTCTCCGACCTCGGGGCGTTCGATCTTTATCACACGCGCGCCCAGATCGGCCAGTTGCCGGGTGGCGAAGGGCGCGGCGACTGCCTGCTCCAAAGATACGACCGTGATTCCCGCGAGCGGCAGCATCAATACGACCTGGGGAGACCCAGAACGTGCTCCGCCAAATAGCTCAGTATTAAATTCGTGGAGATGGGCGCCACTTGGTACAGCCGGGTTTCGCGGAACTTGCGCTCGATGTCGTATTCTTCGGCAAAGCCGAAACCGCCGTACGTTTGCACCGCGACGTTGGCCAGTTCCCAGGAAACGTCGGCCGCCAGCAGCTTCGCCATATTCGCTTCCGGGCCGCAGGCTTTGCCGCCATCGAAGAGGCCGGCGGCGCGCGCGACCATCAGCCGGGCTGCTTCCAGATTCGCGTATCCGCGGGCGATCGGAAATTGAACGCCTTGATTCTTGCCGATCGGCCTCGCGAAAACGACACGCTCGTTCGCATAGCGGCAAGTGCGCTCCAGGAACCATCGAGCGTCGCCGATACATTCCGAGGCAATCAGGATTCTTTCCGCATTCAGACTGTCCAGCAGATAGCGGAATCCCTGGCCTTCTTCCCCAACCAGATTTTCTACGGGAACTTCCAAATTATCAAAAAACAATTCCGTCGTGGCGTGGTTCATCATCGTGCGGATGGGGCGAATCCTCAGGCCGTGACCCACGGCCTGGCGGAGATCAACCAGTATGGTGGAGAGGCCTTCGGTGCGTTTCTTCACTTGGTCCGTCGGCGTGGTGCGCGCCAGCAGCAGCATCAGGTCGGAATGTTCGGCGCGCGAAATCCAAATCTTCTGCCCATTGATCACATAGCGGTCGCCGTGCTTGACCGCCATGGTTTTGAGCTGTGTGGTATCGGTGCCCGTATTCGGTTCACTCACGCCGAAGGCTTGCAGCCGAAGAGAGCCATCGGCGATCTTCGGCAGATACTTCCGCTTGTGCGCTTCCGATCCATGCCGCAAGAGCGTGCCCATGATGTACATCTGCGCGTGGCACGCCGCGGCATTTCCGCCCGAGTGGTGGATTTCCTCCAGGATGACGGAGGCTTCCGTGACGCCCAGTCCCGCGCCGCCGTACTCTTCGGGAATCAGCGTAGCCATATACCCGGCATGCGTCAGGGCCTGGACGAAGGCCTCAGGATAGGCGCGCTTCTCGTCGAGCTCACGCCAATAAATGTCGGGATATTCCCGGCACAATTCGCGCACCGCGGATTTCAGTTCTGCGTGCGATTCCTCAACGGAGCTGTTCGATTTATTCAACGAAGACCTCGTCCAATGGCGAGCGCTAGCGTAAACTCTCTCCCAAAGGATACGCAATCGCTTTCATTCACCAAGGGCAAGAGGGCAGGATAGCAGAAATGAATTTGTAGAGTATCTTATCCATCGCCGGTACGATGCGGGACGGAGAAACCATGGAGCCGATAACTCGGACGCTCGTTTATTTCTCTCACGCGCTCGATTCCAAAAACTTGAGCAGGGAAGTCTTCGAGCGGACAAAATATCTGCTCCTCGACTATCTCGGCGTGGCCATCGCCGGCTCGCTCACGGACTCCTCGCAGCCGGTTTACCGGATGCTGGGTCGCTCGGCGTCCTCGAGCCTGTGTACCGTAATTGGTACAGCATCGCGCACTTCGCCTGAATTCGCGGCGCTGGCCAACGGGGCCGCGTCCCATAGCCTGGAGCTGGACGACACCCATCAGGCCGGTTCCATTCACCCGGGTGTGGTGATGTTTTCAACGGCCATCGCCCTGAGCGAAATGCATCCGGAAATTGACGGCAGCCAGTTTGTGTCCGCCGTGGTCGCCGGATACGAAGTCGCTGCGCGCCTGGCCATGGCGCTGCGTCCGAAATCTCATTACGAATTGGGTTTTCATCCGACTTCGACCTGCGGTGTGTTTGGGGCGGCCGTGACCGCGGCGAAACTTCTGCGCCTGAACGAAGAACAGATGCTCTCCGCCGTCGGCATTGCCGGCAGCATGGCCGCCGGTTCCCTGGAGTTTCTCGCCGAGGGCACATGGACCAAGCGGCTGCACCCCGGGCTCGCCGCGCAAAACGGAATCCTGGCCGCGAAGCTGGCCGCGGAAGGCTTTCGCGGACCGGCCACGATTCTCGAAGGCCGCGACGGTTTTCTTTGGGCGTACTCGCGAAAAGCGAACCCCGAGTTCGTCACACGAGACCTGGGGCAAGATTTTGAGATTATGCGGACCAGCATCAAGCCCCACGCCTGTTGCCGGTACATGCAGGCTTCTATTGACGCGCTTATCGAACTCGCCAACGCGCATGACATCTATCCGGAGCAAGTCGAGCGGGTCGAAGTTGCGGTTTTGGAAGCCGGATGGTCGCTCGTTTGCGAGCCCCGAGTGCGAAAATACTCGCCGGCCAACAGCGTGGACGCCCAATTTTCCATGCCCTTCGGCGCGGCGGTGGCCCTCACCGACCGGGCCGCCGGCCTCGATCAGTTCACCGGCGAAAGTTTCCGCTCCTCGCTGATAAAAAGCCTGATGGGAAAAGTGGTCCTGCAAAAAGATATGCGCATCGAAAAAAACTTTCCTGTGGAGTGGCCGGCCCTTGTATCGGTGCACATGACCAACGGCGCGCACTATGAAAAATACGTCCGTTTTCCGAAAGGCGATCCGGAAAATCCGCTGACCTGGCAGGAATTGACAGCCAAGTTCCAGTCGCTCGCGGTGCGTGTTTTTCCAACGGCCCGCTGCGACCAAATCGTCGATTGCGTAAGAGAGATGAATTCGTCCACAGCGCTTCGTGACATCTGGAACTTGACGGCTCGCTCGGCTTCGCTTTCTCTGCCGGCTAGCTGATTCTGCTTTAGTAGCACAGGTACTCTTGCCTGTGCGGGTTGTGCGATCGTAGTTGGGACGTGTACTCTGCACGAGCGACTTACAAAATCGCACAGCTCTGCCGAGGCGGATAGCTGTGCTTCTTGAAGGAGAAACAAGGATGCCAGGCCGGCTGCAAAACAAAGTTGCCATGATTACCGGCGGGAACAGCGGAATCGGGGAAGCCACCGCGCGCCGCTTTGCGCAAGAAGGAGCGAAGGTAGCAATTCTGGCGCGCCGCGAAGCGGAAGGCCGCGCGGTACAGGAGGCCATTCGCGCCGAGGGCGGCGAAGTTACTTTTCTCCCGTGCGATGTCACCGACCGCGCGGCCGTGGAAGCGGCTGTCGCCCGGACCGTCAGCATCTATGGCGGCTTGCACGTACTCATCAACAATGCCGGAGGCGGCGCCCGTGAAATGTTTCCTGCGGAATCCGATGAGACCTGGGAGCGCATTTTGCGAGTGAATCTGACCGCCTGCTTTTTCACCTGCAGGGCGGCCTGGCAGCACCTCATAAACGCCGGGGGCGGCGCGATCGTCAATGTATCCTCTTTGTCGGCCGTGTCCGGTGTGAGCGATGCGGTTTTGGAGCTGTATCCCTCACTTCCTTCGGCCTCGTACACTGCCGCAAAGGCCGGCCTCGAGGGTTTCACCCGCTACATCGCGAGTCTCGGTGGACGCCACAATATCCGCGCCAACTGCGTCCGCCCCGGCCAGATTCTGAAGAAGCGTCTCACCACCTCCGCCGGCGAGCATGTCTTCGCGCGCCATTTCGAGATGTGGCAGTTGCTCAAAGGTCCGGGCTATGCGGAAGACGTGGCCAATGCGATTTTCTTTCTAGCTTCCGACGAGTCGCGTTTCGTTACCGCAGAGATCGTCAATATTGACGGCGGCGCTGCGGCAAAGGTATAAGTTCCATTTGTTATATTTTCTTTAAATTATCATAATACTAATTATATCACCTGATCAGTATTGGCTCGCTTTGTAGGGCACGGCTTCACAGGTTGCGGAAAAATTCCAAAAGTGTCATTCCGAGGGCGCGGTTTGCCCGAGGAATCTGTTTTTTTCTTGGGATTGGCGAAAAAGCAGATCCCTCGCTTCGCTCGGGATGACATTAAACTACTTTTTTCCGCAGCCTCTTCAGCCCTGCCGTAAAGTGCGCAGGAATAATCAGGCTTTAGCCGCTGGCTTGCTCGGAATTGAGTTGCAAGTCATGCGCTTCCCGGTAGGACAGGCAATCTTGGCTCTCCCGGACAATCTCGGCAGGGCCTAAGCGGACAGCCAGGAGTGGCTGTGCTACCAACGCGCGAAATGGATTGATTGAGGACGGATTTAAAGAGGTAGAATATCTTCGATTCCGTGCGGCCCAAACGAGCGTTCCAGAGTATGGAGAGCAAAATGAAAAAAGTGTGGATCGGAGCGGTGGCAGTGGTTGCAATGTTGATCGCGCTTCCAGGACGGACTTTTGCTCAATCGGCGCAAGCCCTGCCCATACCTGCCGCCGACGCCGCCATCGATTTTCCCAACGAGCACGAAATGCCCGATCCGAGTCTGACGTACAAGATCGTGTTCGATATCGGCAAAGCCTCTCCGAAAATCGATGAAGTGAATCCCGGCCTCACCTTCATCTCACGATTTTTCAACACGCTCGCCAAAGGCGGCGTTCCGGCAGATCACAGGAAGTTCGTCGTGGTATTCCATCAGGAGGGCACCGAACTGGCCCTGAACAACGCGGCGTACAAAGCCCTGAAAGACGGCCATGACAATCCCAACATCGCCATCATTCACAGCATGAAGCTGGCGGGCGTCGACTTCCGCGTTTGCGGCCAAGGCGTCATGAGCAGGAAAATTGACATGGCCACAATCAATTCCGACATCCAGATCGATCAGTGGGCCATGACCACGATTATGAATCTGGCACTTCGTGGCTACGTGCATGTGCCGGGGAATTAGCGCGCATATCACCCGGGAACGCCAATCTCCCGATTGGCGCAAAGCAAACTGCCAATCGGGAGATTGGCGTTCCCGGGGCAATCCAATCTCGAGTCCATAGGATTTATGTCGTTGACAGAGGCTCACTTTCGGGAGTAGGAGTATAGGAAAGAAAATCCTTATTTGAGGGAGTTCCGATGGCAGACCACGAACTGACGGACCCCGGCTGTTCCACTGCAAACAATTCCAACCAGATTTCGAGGCGGGACGTCATCAAAAGCGTGATTGCGACGGGCGTCGTGTCTTCGACGAGCTACTTGTTCCGCGTCTCCAAAGTATGGGCGCAGGCATCGGCTCCCGGCGCAGTCGACCGGCTGATTACTTTGAATGTCAACGGACAACAGCGGCGCGTGGACGTCATGAAGCAAGAGACGCTGGTGATGACGCTCCGTTACAAGCTGGGCCTCACGGGCACGAAGATCGGCTGCGACCAAGCCGAATGCGGCGCTTGCACCGTGCTGATTGACGACGTTCCGTACTACTCCTGCTCGGTGTTCACACATACCGTGCGGGACAAGAAGATCGTAACGATTGAGGGCCTCGCCAAACCCGACGGCACGCTTCACCCGGTGCAGCAGGGCGTTATTGATGAACAGGGATTCCAGTGCGCATTTTGTATGCCTGGTTTCGTGATGGCGACGGTGGGATTTCTCAAGGTCAATCCCAAACCCACGCGCGCGGAGCTAGCGCATGGCATTTCAGGCAATCTGTGCCGGTGCCAGGACTACGACAAGATTCTCACCGCAATGATGCGCGGGGCAGAGAATCTGAGGAAGGCGTAAACATGGCAAACGTAACGCCCCCCAATAAATACAAGCTGATCGGCAAGGACTATCCCACTTCCGACCTCTACGCGAAAGTGACCGGGAAGGCCAGATACGCCGAGGATTTTCGCGCCGATGGCATGCTTTTCTGCAAATTGGCCCTGAGCCCCATGCCACATGCGCGAGTGCGGAGTATCGATGCGAGCGCGGCGCTGGCGATGCCCGGAGTCAAGGCCATCCTCACCGCGAGCGAGCTTCCCGCTCCGGCCGACAGCATCAACGACAACGGCACTGTGATCCTGGCAAATCCCCTCGGATATCAGGCGCTGACCAATGAGCCGTTGTTCCAGGGCCAGCCGATTCTTGCGGTGGCAGCCGTCGACGAGCTCACCGCCGCCGAGGCCATTGAAAAGATCAAGATCGACCTCGAGCCTTTGCCGTTCGTGGTCGATCCGCTGGTCAGCCTGCAGCCGGGCGGACCCAATGCCAGAACGAACGGAAATGTCTGGGTGCGGGTACCGCCGCCTCCGCCGAAACCCGGTGTGCGTCTACCGGTGACGCCGCCCGAGCTCCATACTCTCAAGTGGACGCGGGAAGATTTTGAAGAGACCAAGAACGGCCGCTTGCCGATGGGCAAAGAGTCGGAAGAATGGCATGTGGGAGATCTGGATGCGGCCTTCAAAAACGCAGACCTGGTTCTCGATGAGACGTTTGTAACGCCGAACACCAGCCACCAGTGTCTGGAGACTCGCACTGCGATGGCGTACTGGCAGAATGGCAAGGTCTACGTTCACACGGGCACGCAGAGCACCGCGCAGACGGTCCCCGCGATCGCTCGCTGGCTGGGGATCGACGCGAGCAATGTTGTGTTCATCAGCGAATACACCGGCGGCGGATTCGGCAGCAAGATTACAGGCGATATTACGCTGGTGATTCCCGCGCTTCTGGCGAAAAAAACCGGCGCCCCGGTCATGATGCGTGTGAGCCGCGAAGAGGAAAATTACATTGGCAGGGGGCGTCCGAGTTTGCTCGGGCGGATGAAAGTCGGATTCTCCAAGGAAGGCCGGATCACGGCCCTCGATATGTACGTGATCTGCGACAACGGTCCGTACGACATGGTGGGCGATGCGTTCTCGTCGGGCCGCATCGTCTCCGTTCTTTACCAGCCGCAAGCGATGCGCTGGCGTTCAGTGACCGTCCTGACGAACACCCCGCCGCGCAGCGCTCAAAGTTCTCCGGGCGGCATGCAGGGAATCGCGATTATGGAGCCGATCCTGGCCAAAGCCGCGAGGAAACTTGGAGTTGATCAAGTGGCTATTCGGCGCATCAATTGCCCGGAGGGAAAAGCCCTGTTCGGACCGCTGGTGGCGGGCAAGCAGCAATATGCCACGAGCGCTTTTATCAAGGAAGCGCTGGACCGCGGTTCCGAACAATTCAATTGGAATGAAAGAAAATCGCAGACCGGCAAGCGCAACGGCTCGAAGGTGCGCGGAGTCGGCGTATCGGTTAGTTGCTACTCCGGCGGCACCACGGGCTTCGACGGGCTGTTCGTCATCAAGCCCGATGGCCGGATCTATATTCAGTCTGGAGTCGGCAATCTCGGAACGGAGTCGTGGACCGACGTGCATCGCGTCGTCGCGGAACTTCTCGGCGTGCCCTGGGAAAAGTGCGACATCACTTGGGGCAACACGTCGAAGAACCTGCCGTGGACATGTCCTTCCGGCGGCAGCCAGACAACCCATGCCATGACGCGCGCGGCGCACGCCGTGACTTCAGACGCCATCAAGAAGCTGCAGGAAATCGCAGCCAAGGACTTCGGCGGCAAGCCCGAGGATTACGTGGTTGCCAACGAACGTGTCTCGCGAAAGGGCGGGGGACAGGGAATGACGCTGGCCCATGCCGCTCAGCGCGCGATTCAGTTGGGAGGCATCTATGATGGCCACCAACTTCCGTCGGAGATAAACAAATTTACGGTGGTATCAGCCACGGCGCTGGCAGGCCAGGGTCTGCTAGCCGTCGCGAAGGATACCTACCCGCACGACGGCAATACATTTTCCTTCGTCGCCACGTTTGCTGAAGTGGAAGCCGATGTCGAAACGGGCCAGTATCGCATTTTAGATTTCCTCGCTTACGCCGATGTGGGAACCGTCCTTCATCCCAAGGCTCTCGGTGGGCAGATTCTTGGCCGGTCGACATTAGGCATTGGTCACGCGATCGGCCAGAAGTGGGTCTACGATCAGCAGTACGGTATTCCAGTGTCCCGGCGTTTTCACCACACCAAGCCGCCGACGATTCTGGATATACCGGATAAGATGGCCTGGGGGGCCGTCGAAATTCCAGACCCGGAGACGCCCGTAGGCTCGCGCGGCATCGGCGAACCGCCAGTTGGCGGCGGTTGTGCCGCAATCTTGAACGCTCTTTCGGACGCTCTGGGTGACGAGATCTTCCGGCGAGCGCCGGTCACCGCTGACGTCATCCTGGCTTCCCTGGAAGCAGGCCGGCCGACACACGACCCGCTGAGATCAAACATTTAGGACCCTGACCCTTGCCGGGGAAACGACGTTCAGGCCATAACCGGAAAGGCGCGACCGCAAGTAATGAGGAGAACGGAAAATGGCAGTCATTCATGACGTAATACCAGCGTTCGAACTCTTCCAGCCCACGTCCGTTGACGACGCGCTGGCCTTGCAGGCCCGGCACGGCGCGAAGGCTTGGGTGCTGGCCGGCGGCCTCGACAGCTTTGATTGGTTTAAGGACCGCATCAAGCGGCCCGAGGTGGTCATCGATCTGAGCCAGGTCAAGGAACTGCGCGGCGTGCGACAGGCGGGCGATGGCGTCGAGATTGGCGCCATGACCACGCTCACCGAAGTGGTCCGCCATCCCATGATCCGGGAGAAGTACGGCATTCTGCCGAACGCGGCCGAGGCGGCCGCCTCGCCGCAGATTCGCAATCAGGGCACGATCGGCGGCAACGTCTCACAGGATGCCCGTTGCTGGTATTACAGAGGCGGCTGGCCGTGTTATCGCGCCGGGGGCAACATTTGCTATGCGGATACTCCGACGGGCCTGAATCGCGAGCACGCTATCCTTGATGCCGACCGCTGCGTTGCAGTCAATCCGTCCGACACGGCTCCCGCGTTGATCGCTCTCGATGCCAAGTTCGTCATTCGAACACCGAAGGGCGAGCGCGTCGTGGACGCTGAGAATTATTTCATTGGACCTGGAACCGACATTACCAAAATGACCATCTTGCAGCCCGGCGACCTGCTCACCTCCATTCGAATTCCGTCCACATGGGCCGGCGCGCAATTTTATTTCGAAAAAGTGCGAGACCGTGCCGTGTGGGATTTTGCTCTGGTCAACGTGGCGGCGGCGATGGTTATGTCGGGCGGCACAATCCAGCGAATCCGCCTGGCCGCGAACGGCGTAGCCGCTCATCCCGTCCGCTTGACCGCAGTCGAAGCCGCCGTGCTCGGGAAAGCTCGCAACGAAGAAACGGCGGAGATGGCCGGGAAGCTTGCGATTCAGGGAGCTCAACCGCTGCAATATAACGGCTACAAAGTGCCGTTGCTTAGAAACCTGGTGAAGCGCGCCATTCGTGGCGAGGCGGCGTAGGAGGGAATTTGAACCTCATTCAGTGGGCGCAAAGTCCGTGGGGACAGCAGGTTCCCATCCACATTTCCTGGACGCTGTTGTGGGTTTCGGCAATCGGGGGATTGTTGTTTCTGATCGTCCATGCGCTTTACGTGAGCATCTGGGCGAAGCCGGCGCATTCGGCAGCCTCTTCTGGCGTTTCCGGCGCGGCCGCGGCGAGAATACCAGAGCGCGTTCCGCGGCACAATCTCAGCGCGCGGCTGTTTCACGCGATCATGGCGCTGGCCATGCTGGCCTTGCTGTTCACTGCGTTTCTCCCCAAAGTGGGCGTCCAGTTTTCATGGGTCACCTATCACTGGATCGCGGGAATCGTTCTTTCGATTTCCGTCGTGTACCACATATTTGACGCTTTCCTGTGCCAGGACTTCTGGTCCATCTGGCCTGACAGGGAAGACATCGAGGATGCGGGACGCAGAATGAAGCGCGCTCTGGGGCAAGCCGCTCCCGAACCGCGAAAATTCGGCAAGTATCCGCTGGAGAATAAGCTGTATCACCTGGTGGTGATGCTGGCCGGGCTTTCCGTGATCGGAACGGGCCTGTTCATGATGAAGCGCGTGCGTACGCCCATCTTCACTCGCAATCCATATCTCTTCAGCGATATGACCTGGGGCTGGATGTACGTGCTGCATGGACTTGCGGGCGTCGGATTCGTCGCGCTGGTCACGGTGCACATTTACTTTGCCATCCGCCCGGAAAAATTCTTCCTCACCAAGTCCATGATGTTCGGATGGATGAGCCGCGAAAAGTACCTCGAGCACCACGACACGCAACGCTGGCCTGTTGCCGAACAAGTCCCCGCCACAGCGCGGCCGGAATCAAAGAAAGCTCCTGCGTAGATGGTGCGCGAAGACGTAAGTTCCCGGTGCAATGCCATCGAGGAGTGTTACGAATTTCTGCTTGCCTATGCAGGGCAGGGACTTTCCGGCAAGGAAAACAGCCAGTCCAGTTCGCAAGTGCGCGACTTCCTGAATCGCGCCGTCGAGGCCCTGACAGGTTTGGCCGATGCCTACGCCAGAACCGTGAGGGAAGAAAATCTGCAGCCCGCGGAACGTTACGTCGCATTTCTGGCGGTGCTGGGAAGAGACGCTCTCGATTCGCTGGCCACGATTCAACTGGTTCTCGCCCAACCCACCATCAGTTCTCAGCTGATCGATAACCTGAACGCTTCGATCCATCTGCGCGCGTTGCTCACGGACATTTTTCTGATCGACGAAATGTTGAAGCCGCAACAAGTCGCAGCGAATCCGCCTCTGTAGAACAGGCTTCAGCCTGTTTGACTTTCCGGCCTAACAAGAATCAAAACCAAACAGGCTAACGGACGTTCTACTGAGATCGCGCCACGCCTTTTTCGATGGTGGTCTCCTGCCTGTGGAACAATTGCCAGCGGCCGTCTCGATTCACCCACACGCGAATCACGTGATAGGGCGGTTCGCCAACCGGCTGGTGATCGGCAATGATGATGGCCGCATCGCCGAAGACATACGACTCGCCCCAGAGCATTTTGGGCAAGACGACTCGATTGGCGACGATTCCAATTTGTCCCACCCGCCCCGCCTTGGTATCGGGCGATCCTGCATATTTTCGGCCGATGCCGACAAATTCGTCCGCGACGTGATCGGCCCAGGTCTTGGCGTCATGCGACGTGACCGCCGTCTCCACGTCCTGATAGGCCTTGACGACTTCCTTTTGGGCGGCTGTTTTCGGCATGTAAGGAAGCGTGCGGCAAGGATTTTCGCAGTCCACCGCTGCCGCCGCGGCTTTTCCGGCAGTGGGCGGCGACGGGCTTGGGGGGAGTTTCGCAAGGATGACGGTGTCCTGGTGGGTGAGCAACAGCCAGCCGGCTGGACGCTTCACCCAAACGCGCGCAAAAAATGTGCCCGGGCGCCCGGTACGTTTGCCGATGCCTGTGACGACGGCGAGTTGTCCATATTCGCGGCCCTTCACATCGGTGTACTCCGTGTCGCCTACCGCCGCGCCCGATGCGGCGTCTTTCAGAAATTGCGCGCTCATCAGCGTTTGCCCGGCTCCAGTGGTCCAGGAGAACTGCTGGTCCAGGAGCGCGCCGACGGCTTTCGCGTCCTTCTTTTTAAGGGCCAGTTGCAGAGCAGTGTCGGCCTGCAGAGCCGCGGGGCCGCCGCCACCTTGAGCCGCGAGCGTGACGGATTTGTTTGCCGTCCACGCGGCGGAAAAAATTGTCCCGAAGAATAAAAAGCCTGCGACGAATCGTCTCATGGTCACCTCTCCGTTGGGCACACTTATACACTCAACCCTATTCCAATTGAACTGAATTATTCTGTCTCGCTGAATCGCCGAAATTTTTTACCGGCCGGAAATTTCGGGGCGGGCCGGATTTTAGTAGGACAGCCATTCTTGGCTGTCCTATCAAAACCGCGCGCTTACGCACGGCTCGAATCTCATACTGATTGACAGGGCAGAGCAGCCGCCATAGCATTCCTCGTACACGTTACCTGCAATCCCCGCTGCGATTCAGCTGAAGGAGAACAAACTATGGGGCCACGCACGAATCATCGCCAATCGACGACACTCCTGGTCCTTACGCTCCTGGGACTTTTGGGTGCGACGGGCGCGGCGATTGCGAACGAACCGCAAGAGACGGCGCCGATGGGGCACAATCAATCGCAACCTCCGCCGCTGGTGCAGGAAAACAAGACCATCAAAGTGTCCGAGCATGTCTATGTGATCCCGGACGGTCGCGTGAATCTCGTGCCCAACATCGGCATCGTCGTAGGGACGCGCGCGACGATGATCATTGATGCCGGTATGGGCGCCAGAAATGGGCATACCGTCATGCGCGAACTCTCCAGGGTCAGCAAAAATACCGACCTCTATTTCACGACGACTCATTTCCATCCCGAGCATATGACCGGTGTGCAATCTTTTCCCGCGAGCACCATTGTGATTCGTCCCGAAGCTCAGCAGGAAGAAGTGGATCGAAAGCAGCCGGAGTTCATCCACAATTTCAGCCAGCGGACTCCGGAATTGAAAGCGCTGCTGCAGGACGTCAAGCCGCGCCCGCCCGACATCCTTTTCGACCGGGAAGCGAAAGTCGACTTGGGCGGCGTCACGGTGAGGATGGTTTGGCTTGGCCCGGCGCATACACGCGGAGATAACAACATTTTCGTCGAGGAGGATGGAGTTCTCTTCACGGGGGATGTGGTGATCAACCGATTTTTCCCCATCTTTCCCGACGCGGACGCCAGCGGAAAAAACTGGCTGTCGATATTGGATCAGCTCGATGAATTTCACCCGCGCACGATCGTTCCCGGCCACGGCGAAGTAGGCGACGCCTCGCTCATCGCCAAAGAGCGCACCTATCTCAAGGCCGTGCAATCGCGCGTCGCGGAACTCAAGGCGCAGGGAAAGTCTTCTGAAGAAACTGCGCAATTGCTGCTGGTGGAATTTCGCGCGAAATATCCCGACTGGGAAAATCCCGGTTGGATCGCCGATGCGGCCAAGCGATTTTACATCGAAGCGAAATAATCTTCCTGAGGCTTTTGTAGCACGGGCTTCAGCCTGCGGGGTTTAGTCCTTGCAAGTACCAAAACCCACAGGCTGAAGCCTGTGCTACTAAGGGATTGGCAGCAGCGGCTTGTCCGCCGGACGGACGTGCTGGTCGAACGCGTTCAATAAAATGGCGGTGGATGCGTAGTCGCCTATCAGGGAGACGTAGTTGACGAGTCCCTGCTTGCCAAATAAAGTTTGCGCGTGAGCGGCGACGTCCGAGCTCACGTGGTGCTTGCCGAGTACTTCGCGGCCCAGATCAATGATGACGGCATCTTTTTCCGCGAGGCCGCTCGTCGGTTTGCGGTATTTGACGGCGTCAACCGTCCCCTGCGGCAAGCCTGCCTTCAGACCCTGCGGTTCATGAGCGGTCCACACATATTCGCAGTCCGACTCTCGCGCTGTAACCAGAATCGCCAGCTCCACGAGCCGCGGATCGAGACCTGATTTGTGCCGCAGGAAGTCGTTCACGCTGCCCATGTACTCGGCCACGGGCGGGCTATAGAGCCGAATGCCCCCCGGCCCGAATGAATCTACCTGGCCTCGCGCGTCGAAGAGTTTCTTTCCGGCCTCGTCCAGATCGTCGCGTTTCATGGCGGGCAGGCGGTTACCTGTATCTTTATATACATCCTTGGGAAATGTTCCCGCGGATGATTGCGCCGGCGTTCCGGCGGCGCCGGCGGCGGGTTCGGATCGCCCGCTGAACGCACGTCCTGCGGCCACGCTGGTCCCGATCACTAACAGCAGCGGTACGAGGGTTCGTATTGATTTCATTCGTTCCTCCCAGTTCCTACTATTCACCACGCCCCTGATGGCGAAAACGGAAGCCATGGAGCCGGGAATCAACGTGCGCTTAACGGCGTGACTGCCAGAGGGGTGAGCGCCGCGCCCTTCACGAATCCTGGTCGTGTGATTCCACTGATCCCGTGCCTCCAGTAGCGAATCAATTTCAGGTGGGTCCAATTCTTCCGGTGCAGAGCTTGTTGCTGTTTAAAAGTTTTGTCAATCATATTTGCTCCGCGCCGCGGCTGGCGCGCCCCTGCTCGAAGGAGGAAAATTTCCCGGTGAAAGTGGAAGTGGCGTATGATTGCGCCGCAAATAGCAGCGTGGTTTGCTCGACCTTTATTTTCGGCCCGGAGGGTACCTTGCGTTTTCCATCTTTCTTCGCGGCTCCCCTCATTTCGTTGGTCCTTCTAATGCCGGCTTGCGCGGCTCCCGCGCCGGGCCAGTCGAGCGCTGCTAACGCAGACTCGGCCGCCATAAAAAAAGTGTGCGGCGATTTTTCGGAAAATTTCAGCCGTCACGATGCGCATGGCGTGGCCATGACTTTCGCGGAGGACTCGGACTTCACGAATATGGGCGGAAGGCACAGCCACGGCCGCGGGGATATTGAAAAGTGGTTTGCAGCGCTCTTCGCGGGCAATCTGAAAGATTCGCAGCGCACGGACACCGTGAGAAGCATCCGCTTTTTCACTCCGGAATTGGCGGAAGCCGATGCCGACACCGTCATCACCGGAACGAAGACCGCGGACGGATCGGCGGTTCCGCCGCGCAAGGGATTGATGATCGTCACGATGATCAAACAGAACGGGCGCTGGTTTATCGGCACGTTCCATGAGGCGGAATATCCCGCACCTCGAGGCGGCGGTGCCAGCGCTCCCGCCGGCAATTCCACGAATTGAACGAGTCGCGCCTCATTAATTCAGCCGCGATGGATGATCGAGAGGCAGTGGCGCGTGCTTCAGCTTGCGGGGTTTGGTCCTTACAAGGACTAACCCCCGCAAGCTGAAGCTTGCGCCACCAAGAACCGTTAGACTCCTCTGTTTGATGCTCTACCTGCCGTAGATCAGCAGCGTAAATGTGCCGGGAACCTGCGTCGGCCGGGGATTCGGATTATCGGCAGTGGCCGCGGGCGGCGGTCCGAAGTCCGATGTGACGGTGAACACACGATGGTTCGCAGTGTCAAGCGCCATGGTTCGCGCGCCGCGCTGCGTTGAAATGGTTTCCACCACGGTGTACTTGTCCGGCGAATCTTCATGAGCCACGGTAATCGTGCCGTCGCCGCAGGAGGCAAATGCGAACCCGGTTGCGGGATCGAAAGAGGCGGCGTCAACGCCCTGCCCGATGGGCACGCTGGCAACGATTTTTCCCGCGTAGTCCGTCACCAGCATGACCTTGCTGTGGCAGCCGATGAACAGCCGCTTGTGGGCCGTATCAATGGCCATCCCGGTTGGCTCCTCGCAATTCGCCAGGGGCCAGGTGTTGAGCACCTTGTACTCTTTCGTATCGAATTCCAAAAGCTGCGCTTTGTCTTCGACATTGACCCAGGCGTGGCCCGCGCCATCGGCTTGCGCCGCTTCCGGCTTGCCGCCGAGCGGGACCGTGCCGCCCACCTCTCCCGTCTTGGCGTTCACCGCGGTTGCATCGTGGCTGCGGGCGTTGAACACGAAGACGTTCCTCGATGCCGGGTCGTACATGAAACCATCTGGGCCATCGGCCATGGGCAGTTTAACTTCGCTGATGGGCGCAAGCGTTTTCAGGTCGAAGATGGTCACCGAGTTGGAGCGCCCGTTGCTGGAAAATCCGCGGTTCAGTTCCGGCACGATTTGCGCGCCGTGGGTTCCTTGCAGGTTGGGGATATCGCCGACGACAGTGCCGTCGGCATCCACCACCATGATGTGCGTGCCCCGCGAGATGAACAGACGGTGGGAAGCAGGGTCGGCGGAGAGATAATCCCATCCGCCATCACCCCCCAGGGTCAACTTCTTCAACAAGCGATAGCCTGAGCCTTGCGGCGCAGGAGCCGCCGCAAGAGTCGCCAACGCGGCAGCGCAAACCAGGAACAGGACAGCCCAACTTGTTTTTCGCATAAATCTCTCCACCACATTCAGATTTAGGACTTCTGTTTGGCCCGCGGCGTACTTCCTCGCTCACACAGGGACGTTGGCGCTTCCCGGCCAGTTACAAATTTCCCGGCAACGCCACGAAAAGCCGGCGCCTTGGCTGGGCAGAATCAGTTCCCACCCGACATGTTATTTTTTGCCGGCACCGGTTCCAGCCGAGCCTTGATCCACGGCGTGATGACTTCCTCGGAGATTCGGGAATTCGGCCACTCCTGAGAGCGGCCCGTGTGTCCGCCGTCGGGATTCACCCAGGACCACTTGGCCGAGCCGCCCGATTGCATCAGCATGTAAAGATCGGAGATCGGCACCTGGCTATCTTTTTCTCCATTCACCACGAGCATCGGCGCCGAGGGCTGCCCGAGAAAGCCCTGGGTCTTCAGCGATAGGCGCGTTTCGTAGGTCAGCATTTCATCCACAGACTCCACACCGTAAATGGCGGACCGCGCCGCGAACAAATCGAACAAGTACTCGGGCGTGCCCAGGGATTTTTTCTGCCATTCCGCGGTGTAGTAATCATGCACCGGTCCGCCCTGCACGACTGCGCCGCGGATGCGGGCCTTCTCCATGTAGGCCAGGCTCGCCGCCCAATGGCCGCCATAACTTACGCCCCAGGCCACGATGCGCTTGCTGTCCACATCCGGCCGGGTGGCCAGATAGTCGAGCGCACGCGAAAACATGCGCTCCGATCCAACGTCAGCCTTGATAGGCGATTCCCCGGTGCCGGGCATGTCGATCGCGAACACTCCGATTCCGCTGCGGAACATGGCGTCACGTCCTTGAACTTCGTCTTCCTTGCGGGAATCGGTTCCATTGATCATGAAGATGAGCGGCACCGGCCGCACATCCTTCGGCAGCCGGATATATCCGGGGATGTCCTTGCCCTCGAATGGGATGTGTACGATTTCGACGGGTGGATCGAGGAAGCGCCCGTAATTGCGAAATGCGGCCAACGCACTCAGATACGCTTTTTGCTTGCCCGACGAATTCGGCACGGGCCAGCGCGCCGCCGTGTAATAGCGGAAGGCCATGAAAAAGTCGTCACGCGCCGCGGTAGTGTTTTTGTCCGCCTCTTCACTCTTCGCGCGTTTGTCATACCGCTCGCCGACAGCGCTCCAGGCAGCCGCCCATTCGTCGCGGTCCAGGCTGTGGATATTGGAGAGCGCTTCGCGCGCGTCTTCGGACTTGAGGCCGCCCACGGGTCCCAGGTTTTTGTCCACGCGCCGCTGGGTTTCTTGTTTGAGTTCTTCCCACGTGCGTGTCGGCGCCATTTGCGCCGCCGCCGAAACCCCCGCGAGGAGGACTATCAACGTCGGCATTACGAATTGACGCAAACTGCGCCAGCCATTCAATGGATGCATGGGAGCCCTCCCGGAATTACGGTGAAGGATGTCACAACTGCCACTCGTTCAGCAAGGGAAGAGTCTTCCCTATAGTGCATCAGTTTGAATTAGAGATAGAGCGAAAAGCTGCCCGCCCCAAAAACGGGCGGCCTCTACAAAACCCACGGCCCGTGCGCGTTACTGTTTTGTAGCGGCCTCTCCGTCCCGTGCTCTTCGGGACGGAGAGGGCACGTTTCATTTCAAATGGAGTCACTCCCGTCTTCCCCAACCTACCGGAAGGGAGACGCCTGGGCCAAGACTGGGTGCTTGAAGGGGGGCCGTGTAGCGTGTATATTAGAAGCTAACCGGGGAAAAGGGATCCATGTCCCGGGTCCAATTTGCGATGGCCACCGGTGGCAAGAATGAAGTTCCGAGGTTAGCTCGAGGTCGCGGGTCTGCGCTGGGCGAATGAGGGAATCAGGGCTTCCGGCAAGCCCGGAAGGCTGATTGGCTCACCGCGGGAATGGGCTAACCATATAGGTGGCCAGGACTTACCTGCCAAGACTTTCCCTCGGTCCGTCAGTGGAGTTGCGGGATCACACCGATGTTTCTGGACTTTTTTGATTTGCGGGAAGAACCATTCGGAATGACTCCAGATCCGGCGTACCTTTACTCCGGCCGGACTCATGGCGAAGCGCTGGCGTCACTCTCGCTCGGAATTGCGGACAACCGGGGATTTTTTGCGTTAATCGCCGAGCCGGGAATGGGCAAAACGACTCTGCTGTATCAGCTGCTGGAAGATTTGCGAGACAGCACGCGAACCGTCCTGGTGTCCCAAACGCAGTGTAACCCGCGCGAATTTATTGAGTACGTCCTGCAAGGGCTGGGCGTGGACGTCAATGGAATGGGCCTCGTAGCGATGCACGGTGTATTGAACGAGATCTTGTTTGAAGAATTGCTGGCGGGAAAACGCTTTGTGCTGGTCGTCGACGAAGCGCAAAACCTGGATGATAGCGTGCTCGAGACCGTGCGCATGCTTTCCAATTTCGAGACTCACAACACCAAGCTGCTGCAAATCATTTTGGCCGGCCAGCCTCCGTTGGCTGCCAAGCTCGCCCAGCCCGGACTCTCGCAGTTGCGCCAGCGCATCGCGGTTCTCACCCATTTGGAACCTTTCACCGTCGAGGAAACGGGGTACTACATCGAGCACCGCCTCAAGGTGGCGGGTTATTCGGGCGAACCCATTTTTGACGCGGCTTCGATCAGGCTGATCGCGCGTAACAGCAAAGGCATTCCCAGGAATATCAATAACCTCTGTTACACCTCGTTGCTGTTGGCCTCGATTCGCAGCCTTCGGACGGTGACACTCGAGACCGTGCAGGAGGCCATGAAGCGTCTGGATATGGAGTCTCTCGTTCCCGAGCCGTTGGCCATGGCCGATTCCCCGGCTGCTCCGGTTGCCTCTGCCGTTGCTGCTCCGGTTGCCTCCGCCGCGGGTGCCGGAGCTTCGCGGCCTCGCCCTGTACAGATGACTGCCGCAAACAAGAAAGATCGTCCATCGAATGGATACCTTACTTATGACGCGGGCAGAAAAATCACGCGGCCGAATTGGCCTGTGCGATCGGCGATCCTGGCCGTCGTTCTTTTATCCGGGCCATTGTTTCTCGCTATCCTGGGCCGGTCGGAGTTAGGGCTAGCTAAGACGTCGGACATTTTCCATCATGCTTCTCGCGCCCTCAGCCCGCAGATTTTTGCCGATCAATCGGAAGGCGCAATCGCAAGTTATGACGCTGAGCCCCAGGATACGCAGGGCGGTCAAGTGCTGACGGTCATGGCCGGTCCGCAGCAGACACTCAAGGAACTCAGTTTAAGATACCTGGGGCATTTCGACAGCGATCTATCCAAAAAAATCCGCGCTCTCAATCCCGACTTGAAAGACCCGGATCATCTGGAAGCCGGACAACTCATCCGCATCCCCCTGCCTCCAGGCGCAATGAAAAAAGTAAACGATACGGCGGATGCCGCGCCATCCCTATCAGAAGCCTCGGGAAACCTCATCGCCAAGTTTAGCGCGTTCCTGCGGGGCCGAAAATACCGGCAACAGGAACAATAAGTTTTTCTCAGCCGGAATCCTTTGTGCGGCGAGCGGGATGCCTGGTGCACCGGTCGTAGCCGGTTTTGTCGCCCTCCTCGGGGCATTGCATTCTCTGTAAACTCGGGTCATTTTAGTCCTTTCGCGCCAGCGGGTAACGGCATACCATCAACGTCAATTCCCAGCCCTCTGCGGAGGGTGAATGATCCAGGAACGCCGACACTTTGAGCGTGTTGGGCTGGATTCACATTTACTGGTGCTCTTGGACGAGTCCAAGTACGGGCTTCTGTCCGATCTGAGCCCAGATGGCCTGGCAGCGGACGTGCTTGCCGCCAGAAGTCTGGGCGAAACTATCCCCTTTTCGTTCTACCTGCCGGAAAAGAGCAATTGCATCCAGGGCAGGGCGGAAATTGTCTGGACAAACGAGCTGGAACATCGAATCGGGCTGCATTTTCTGGAACTGGCCGACCCTTCTCGAGAGCAACTTGTCGAGTGGATATCGGCGAGAGCCGGAGCAACGAAGCAAGCCGATCCCGTGAGGGAACCTATCCAACCGGCGGTCGCCACCGACGAAACTTATGCTTTGATTAAACCTGTTGTTCAAGAGGGAAGTGACAGCAGCGAGGCTCGCCCGTTGTCCTTTTTGTTTCCGGGTTCCTTTAGCGAGGAATTTGAGCCCCAGAACCCGGAATTAATTAGTGCCGGGGAGTTGCATCACGACCGAAAGTCACGCCCTACAATTGCGATCGCGGTGGCTTCGGTGCTCCTGTCTTCCATTTTTGGTTACCTCGTCTACCATTGGCGCGGGACGAGAATGAACGTGCAGGTTCAAGAGAGCGCGGCCGTGGCGAAAGCGCCTGAATTGCCTCCCAAGGATGCAACGGCTCCTGTAAAACCACCCGAGTTGCCTTCCGAAGATGCAACGGCGCCTGTAAAACCACCTTCCGCAAAGACCCAAATTCCCTCTCCCATTGCTCGCCTGGACCTTCCCGGTTTCGTGCTTCAAGTTGGCGCGATGAAAAACGAAGCCAACGCGGATGCGTTGGCGCACGATTTGCAAAAGAAAAACTTTCCAGCGTTTGTGTTCAGGCGCGGCCCGGACCGTTTCTACAGAGTGGCCGTCGGGCCTTACACGAACAAGGAGTCCTCCGTTAGAGTCGCGAAAGAGCTTGAACAGCGAGGTACGAAAACGCTTCTCAGGCGCTGGGCGCCCGAATAATCCTGTTGTCCCTCGGATTTCAATGTGGGGAGTTTGAAAAAGAGGGTCGAAAAACTTCACTACGTGCGCATGAATCCGTTGAAACGGAAATATGTCGATCATCCTAAAGACCGGCCCTGGAGCAGTTTTCCTTTTTCTTCAAATTCCAAGAATGGGTTGATCAGGGTTGACCCCGCGTACTAAGTCGGAAACACCGAGAAATCAAAACCCCGACCCCTCGAAACCCGCGAGGGACCGGCCACCCGAAAAAGCAAACGCTTCTCAAAGGCTGCGCCATCCGCCTGGCTGATACGGTTAATTTGATTAAATTTTTTTGCGAAGTGACTGTAGGTTTTAATTCGGCGAATGACGAGGCAGAAAGCCTGCGAAGACACTTGAATTATGAATATTCCAATTTTTCCAATAGCGCTATTGCCTCCAAAGATCGTTCGAGGCCGGATCGGTCAGAATCCCGATTGTGTCCTCTCTTCCGCTTTTCCTCGTACATGGCGCGATCCGCTTGCTCCAGGAGCTCTCCCACGGACATGAAGTGTTTCGGGTCGAGCCGCGCCACTCCCACACTGAGAGAAAGGCGGTAGCGGGATTCGTCCGCGTTTGATTTTCGCAGGCTTTGCTCCAAACGGCGCAGAATGATTTCCTGGTTTTGGCAGCACGCTTCCACGGCCAGCACCGCGAATTCATCCCCGCCCAATCTGGCGAGGATGTCAGAGTCGCGGAACGTTTGCTCCAAAGCCTGCGCCGTTCGGACCAATGCGAAGTCGCCTTCACGGTGTCCAAAGGAATCGTTGATATTCTTCAGGCCGTCCACATCGGCAAAGAAAAGCAGAAGCCCTTCCCCCTTGCGGCGCACCAGTCTCACCTGCTGCGTCGCCAACGCCAAAAAGGCCCGCCGGTTATATAAACACGTCAGGTCGTCGGTGAGCGCCAGAGACTGAAGCTCTCGATCCAACAGGGACTGCTTAACGGCGCACAAGACGGCGCGTTGCAGCGTGTTGCTGACCGCTTGAGTTTCCGGGGTGTCCGCCTTAATGGTCTTTAAGAGTTCATCTACTTCATGGACGATGCCCGCGAGTTCTTTGTCTTGAACCAGCAGCGCCGAAGAGAGCATCTCCTCGAGGGATTCTTCTGAATTTGGCCGCCCACTGGGAGGAATCCTTCGGCAGGACGCCGGATTCGATGCAGGCGGTCTGAAACCATGCTTCCGAATGGCACGACCGTTTGTTGAAGAACCTTCCGCCATTACATTACTCGCCAACAAAATTGGAAGAGCGCGCTTCATCGAAATTTGTCCCTTCTTTCTCTTGGCGTCGGCCGGGAGCCGGTATGGGCGCGCCTATTTCATAACACCGAAGCGCATTGGTCGGCCATCAGGCTAAAGCTGTAGATCGCTCAATCAGATTCCCTAGTACTTAGGATTATTAAATGAGCACATAGATCCTCACCTATAACCAATTCAATTAGCTAGGGGGAGAAACCTGCGAGCGGCATGACCCTGTTCGCTTTCTGGCGGGTTTCCGGAATCAATTAGCTAGCTCGCTGAGTCTCTCCACGAGGACCATGCGATCGCACTGTTCGCTTGGGACAGACGCGTAGTATTCAGACTGAGAGATCAATTCCCACAGACTTTTATCGGTATATTCCATGACGCGGTCGGATAGAAGAACTGCGTCCTGGATTTCTTCAGAGGTTGCGAGGCGATCCAACTTCTGCGGGATTTCAGAGGATTCTATTTTCATGCGAGGCCTCCTCAGCGATGGTTCGGCCGCACACCAGCCTCCTGCAAAGTCTCATGCCACGTTCACGCATTCCCACATCCATAGGAATCCACTAACGGCAGTATTTGGCAAACTTAATCACCGGACGCAAATGACACCTCCTGAAGAGAAAGGACAGCTGCGGGGAATCTTTCGGCGCAAGAGTTCGCCAAAGAAAAGGAGCATGAGGCATAGAAAGATTTCCCCTTCCGCCCTGGTGATGAACATCTTTAAGCTTTCAAAATAATGGCCGTAAGTAATAGTCTCCGGTCCGGTTAGATCAGAACGGCTGATTGGAAACGCAATTGTTCCCAATTGTTATCTGTGCGAACGGAAGAGCGATACGCCGGAAAAGGGGTGGTGAATTCTCTGCCTGGGTTCCTGTAACCCGCCTGCGATCTGTTTCGCTTCGGACGAAACTTCAAAGTCCTGTAAATTGGATTTCACCGTGTACGCCCAAACGAAATCCGCGCCTCTGTAAAGGAACACCAAGGTAACAAGGCTGAGAATCACAAAAACAAAGACCGCAAGGAAACTAACAATGTAGATCATGAAGGCGGCAATCACTTGCAGCACGGCGATAAGAGCAGTTAAGGAAGGCATGGTCGACCTCCTAATCAGCGGTGTTCTCCGCTCCCATGAAGCGCATGGCAAACCATTCCGTACGTTGTGACCCTCTCCGCGCTCCAACTCGAAGTATCAAGAGCACCGAGGGCTCCAATCTCTGCAAGTTGTCGACGAAATCTTTTAAACCTCCCGCAATGAATAAAATATGGAGGGATTGAGTGCGGCTTTCAGTGACCATACGGAGAGTACTAGTGCCGGTAAATATCTCTATCTGATCCCTTTTTGTTGTCCCGCCGGAAAAAATATTCGCGGGCTCAAAATTCGTTGCGGCGGGATATTCATCCCCGAGTATTTCAATATTGCGGCGAGTTCCAGGTGCATCACACCCACGCGGACTCGTGGGGAAGGGGACGATTTCAATGAATGGCGTACTTTCGCCCATTCAAGTTTCCAAGTGGAGTTCAAGACAAGAATGGAATTTCACAATTGGTTTGCTGTACCAGTCATACTGTAAATTCCCTAATACCTCTACATCAAATACCCTAGAGGCTTGGCGAGCCCTTGATGATATTAAAACATTTGCATTGTGCTTGGCCGCGTCTCGCGCGGGTTTGCCCGCGGTCAAGCGGCCGAATGCCAAGCGGTGGCTTGCCGATTCGATCAGGTGAAACCGGTTGATATAATTTGATCGTGAGGAAGAATTCTCGTACCTTGGTTTCCGTGGGAACCTGAGGAAACTATGAGTTTTTGCCTGCCGAAATCGAGAATTTGCCGTTTGGCCAGGAGATGGCAATGAAGAAAACCGTTCGGGATGTTGGAAATATGAGCGCTGAGGCCGGCGCTAATCCTGCATTGGAACCAGGCAACGGACACACCACTGCCAACGGCGGAAGCGTTTCCGCCGACCTCAGCGTAATTCTGGGAGCCCTGCAGACCATGCGGGAAGGCGATTTCTCGGTGCGTCTTCCCGGGTACTGGACAGGGCTGCACGGAAAGATTGCCGACACGTTTAATGAAATCGTCTCCACTAACCAACAAATGTCTCGTGAACTCACACGCGTTGGGCAGGCCGTTGGTAAAGAGGGCAGGACATCCGAGCGGGCGCGATTTCATCAGTCGAGAGGATCCTGGGGAGAGATGGAAGTCTCCATCAACACGTTGACCGAGGATCTGCTTCGTCCTACAACGGAAGTCACGCGCGCGATCGCTGCGGTCGCGCAGGGAAATTTGACGCAGACGGTTCGCCTGGACGTGGATGGACGCCCGCTCGAGGGGGAGTTCCTCCGCTCGGCAAACATTGTCAACACCATGATTCAGCAATTGGGCGTTTTCACCGCCGAAGTGACGCGCGTGGCGCGCGAGGTGGGAACCGACGGAAAACTCGGCGGGCAGGCCCAAGTTCCCGGAGTGGCGGGCACCTGGAAGGATCTGACCGACTCGGTGAACTCGATGGCCAGCAACCTGACCGGCCAGGTGCGCAACATCGCGGAAGTGACCAATGCCGTGGCCAGCGGCGATTTGTCGCGCAAGATTACGGTCGACGTGCGCGGAGAGATTCTGCAGTTGAAAGAAGCCATCAACACGATGGTGGACCAACTGCGGTCGTTCGCCTCAGAAGTGACGCGCGTGGCGCGCGAGGTGGGCACTGACGGAAAACTCGGCGGGCAAGCGGTCGTGCCCGGTGTGGCCGGAACCTGGAAGGATCTGACGGACTCCGTCAACGCCATGGCTGGCAACTTGACGGCGCAGGTGCGCAACATCGCCGAAGTGACGACGGCCGTGGCGCGCGGCGATTTGTCGCGCAAGATCACCGTGGACGTGAAGGGTGAAATTCTCGAGCTGAAGAACACGATCAACACGATGGTGGACCAGCTCAACGCGTTCGCGGGCGAAGTGACGCGCGTGGCGCGCGAGGTCGGCACCGAAGGAAAACTCGGCGGACAGGCGCAGGTGCCCGGGGTTGGAGGAACCTGGAAGGACCTGACCGACAACGTGAACTTTATGGCCAGCAACCTCACCGGCCAGGTGCGAAACATCGCGGAAGTCGCCACGGCGATCGCCAGCGGAGACCTCTCGCGCAAAATTACCGTGGACGTGCGCGGAGAGATTTTGCAGCTCAAGGAAACTCTGAACACGATGGTGGATCAGTTGAACCGGTTCGCGGGCGAAGTAACGCGCGTGGCTCGCGAAGTGGGGACCGAGGGACGTTTGGGCGGCCAGGCCAACGTGCCCGGGGTGGCGGGGACGTGGAAGGACCTGACCGACTCGGTCAACTCGATGGCCGGCAACTTGACGGGGCAAGTGCGCAACATCGCCGAGGTGACGACGGCGGTGGCGCGGGGCGATTTGTCGCGCAAGATCACCGTGGACGTGAAGGGCGAAATTCTGGAGCTGAAAAACACGATAAACACGATGGTGGACCAGCTCAACGCGTTCGCGGGCGAAGTGACGCGCGTGGCGCGCGAGGTCGGCAGCGAAGGCCGGCTCGGAGGCCAGGCTCAAGTGTCCGGCGTGGCGGGGACATGGAAGGACCTGACCGATTCAGTGAACTCGATGGCCAGCAACCTGACCGCTCAGGTGCGCAACATCGCCGAAGTTTCCACGGCCGTGGCTCGGGGCGATTTGTCGCGCAAAATCACGGTGGACGTTAGAGGCGAAATTCTCGAGCTCAAGGACACGATCAACACGATGGTGGACCAGTTGCGCGCGTTCGCTTCGGAAGTGACGCGCGTAGCGCGCGAAGTCGGCACGGACGGGAAGCTTGGCGGACAGGCGCAAGTGCCCGGCGTGGCGGGCACTTGGAAGGACCTTACGGACTCGGTGAACTCGATGGCCAGCAACCTGACCGCTCAGGTGCGCAACATCGCCGACGTATCCACCGCCATAGCCAGCGGAGACCTGTCGAAGAAAATCACCGTCAACGTCAGCGGCGAAATTCTGCTGCTCAAGGAAACTATCAACACGATGGTGGACCAATTGAATACGTTCGCGGGCGAGGTGACCCGCGTGGCTCGCGAGGTAGGCACCGAGGGCAGGTTGGGAGGCCAAGCCAACGTGCCGGGAGTCGCGGGTACTTGGAAAGACTTGACGGACTCGGTAAACGCGATGGCCGGCAACTTGACCGCCCAGGTGAGAAACATCGCCGAGGTGACGACGGCCGTGGCGCGCGGCGACTTGTCGCGCAAGATCACGGTGGACGTGAAAGGCGAAATTCTCGAGTTGAAGATTACGATCAACACCATGCTGGACCAGTTGAACGCCTTCGCGGGCGAAGTGACGCGCGTGGCACGCGAAGTCGGCACGGATGGAAAGCTCGGCGGCCAGGCCGAGGTTTCGGGCGTCGCGGGCACATGGAAGGATTTGACCGACAACGTGAACTTCATGGCCAGCAACCTGACCGGCCAGGTTCGCAACATCGCGGAAGTAGCGACGGCCATCGCCAACGGAGATCTTTCCAAGAAAATTACCGTGGACGTTCGCGGCGAGATCCTTTTGCTCAAGGAAACGCTCAACACGATGGTGGAGCAGTTGCGCTCGTTCGCGGCGGAAGTCACGCGCGTGGCGCGCGAGGTGGGCACGGAAGGCCGGCTCGGCGGCCAGGCCAACGTGCCGGGCGTCGCGGGCACGTGGAAAGATTTGACCGACTCCGTAAACGCGATGGCCGGCAACTTGACCGCCCAGGTGAGAAACATCGCCGAAGTCACCACGGCCGTGGCGCGCGGCGATTTGTCGCGCAAGATCACGGTGGACGTGAAAGGCGAAATTCTCGAGCTGAAGAACACGATCAACACGATGGTGGACCAGTTGAACGCCTTCGCCGCGGAAGTCACCCGCGTGGCTCGCGAAGTGGGCACGGACGGCAAACTCGGCGGGCAGGCGCAGGTGCCGGGAGTTGCGGGCACGTGGAAGGATTTGACGGACAACGTGAACGTGATGGCGGCGAATCTAACCGAACAAGTGCGCGGCATCGTCAAAGTCGTCACTGCTGTGGCGAACGGCGAGCTGACGCAAAAATTGACGGTGAACGCCAAGGGAGAAGTGGCTGCCCTGGCCGAGACAATCAACAACATGACCGGCACGCTGGCCATCTTTGCCGATCAGGTCACGACAGTTGCTCGCGAAGTCGGCGTGGAAGGGCGCTTGGGCGGCCAGGCGAACGTGCCCGGCGCCGCGGGAACCTGGAAAGACTTGACCGGCAACGTGAACCTCTTGGCCGACAATTTGACCAACCAGGTGCGCGCCATTGCGGAGGTTGCCACGGCCGTTACCAAGGGAGACCTGACACGTTCCATTCAGGTCGAGGCCAGCGGCGAGGTCGCGGAGCTAAAAGACAATATCAACACCATGATCGACAACCTGCGCCTCACCACGGACCGCAACACGGAGCAGGACTGGCTGAAGACCAACCTGGCGCGCTTTACGAGCATGCTGCAAGGGCAGCGCGATTTGGCCACGGTCGGACGAATGCTGCTGTCCGAACTGGTTCCTCTGGTCAACGCGCAGCAAGGCGTGATCTACCGAATGGAGGCGGAGGAGTCCGCGGGAATGACATTGCTTTCCGCGTACGCGGACGACTCGACGAACGGGCACCCGCAGCGCTTGCATATCGGTGAAGGACTTGTGGGGCAGTGTGCCACGGAGAAACGCAGCATGCTCATCACCCAAGTGCCGGAACGAGCTGTCCCGATTCACTCGGCTTTGTTCAAGACTCCGCCGCAAAACGTCATCGTATTGCCTGTGCTGTTCGAGGACAACGCCAAGGCGGTTATCGAACTCGCATCCTTAAGCGCTTTCACCGCTTCCCAACTGGCGTTCCTGGAGCAACTGACAGCCAGCATCGGCATTGTGCTGAACAGCATTGAAGCGACCATGCAGACCGAATCCTTGCTGCAACAGTCGCAGCAACTTGCTACGGAGCTCCAGACGCAGCAAAGAGAATTGCAGCAGAAAAACGAGCAGTTGGCGCAAAAAGCGCAGCAGCTTGCCGAACAGAACGTCGAAGTGGAACGCAAGAACCAGGAAATCGAACAGGCCCGGAGGGCTTTGGAAGGGAAGGCCAAGGAACTCGCGCTCACCTCCAAGTACAAATCCGAATTCCTGGCCAACATGTCACACGAACTGCGCACCCCCCTCAACAGCATTCTCGTACTTGGCCAGCAGCTCACGGATAACCCGGACGGTAATTTGACATCCAAACAAGTGGAATTCGCCCGAACGATCCACGGCGCCGGGACGGACCTTTTGAACTTGATCAGCGACATCCTGGATCTCTCCAAGATCGAATCCGGCACGGTATCGGTACAAGCGGAAGATGTTTTCTTCAGCAGTATGCTCGAAATGGTTGGGCGCCCGTTCCGTCACGAGGCAGAGAACCGGCGGCTCAACTTTGAGATCCGCACCGATCCCTTGTTGCCGCGCAGCCTGGTGACGGACCCGCGGCGGCTGCAGCAGGTGCTGAAGAATTTGCTGTCCAACGCCTTCAAATTTACCGACCACGGCGGCGTGCGGCTCTCCGTATTTGTAGCCTCGGGCGGCTGGAGCGCTGACCACCCGATCTTGAGCGGCGCGGCCTCCGTCATTGGATTCGAAGTGACCGATACAGGTATCGGTATTCCCACTGAAAAACAGAGGATCATCTTCGAGGCCTTCCAGCAGGCGGATGCCAGCACCAGTAGAAAATACGGCGGGACCGGGTTGGGGCTGGCGATCAGCAGGGAACTGGCGACTCTGCTGGGCGGCGAGATTCAATTGCGCAGCATATCGGGTCAGGGCAGCACCTTCACTCTTTATCTGCCCCAAACTTACTTTGGCACATCCGCACTCAACGTCGGGGTGAGAGAGGTTGAACTTGCCGCGGCGGCGCAGGGCCAGTTGCCTGCAGTGGCTCTCGCGGGCGTGACTGCGGAACGTATCGAGGACGACCGCGAAGGTCTACAGCCCGAGGATACCACCCTGCTCATAGTTGAAGATGACCCACATTACGCCAGGGTTTTGTGCGATCTGGCCCGCGACAAAGGCTTCAAAGTCCTGGTGGCCACGCACGGCGCGGAAGCTTTGGCCCTCGCCCGCGAGTTCCACCCCACGGCCATCTCCCTGGATGTTTTTCTCCCGGACATGCTCGGCTGGACCGTGCTGAATCATCTGAAGCAGGATCCGGCACTGCGGCATATTCCCGTCCAGATGCTTACGATGGACGAGGACCGGCAGCACGGGTTAACTCGAGGAGCCTTCTCTTTCATAACCAAACCCACGACGCCCGACGCGCTGGATACTCTGTTCGACCGCATCAAGGAATATACTTTGCCGCGCCGCAAGCGATTGCTGGTTGTGGAGGACAATCCCGCGGAGCAGCTCAGCGTGGAGGAGCTGCTAGGTCACGACGATATTGATTTGACGATGGCCACAACCGGCGCCCAGGCTCTGGCGCTGGCCAGGGAGCAGGCGTTCGATTGCATGGTGCTTGACCTGCGACTCCCTGACATGTCGGGGTTTGAGGTGTTGGAATGCCTGCGTGATACGCCCTCACTGACTGACTTGCCGGTGGTAGTGTTCACAGGGAAGGAATTGTCTCCGGAGGAGGATTCACGGCTCCGCACCCTGGCGCGCAGCGTGGTGGTTAAGGGCGTGGAGTCGCCGGAACGCTTGCTGGACGAGACCGCTTTGTTCCTGCATCGCGTGGTAACCGATCTGCCCCCCGAAAAACAGAAAATGCTCGACCAGTTGCACCGCTCTGACGATGCCCTGTTTAATAAGAAAGTGCTTATCGTGGACGATGACGTTCGGAACATTTTCGCTCTGAGCAGCGTCCTCGAGCGCCGTGGGATGTGCGTCCTCACGGCAGGGACGGGTCGCGAAGCCATCGCCACGATTGAATCGACGCAGGAAATTGCCATCGTGCTGATGGACATCATGATGCCGGAAATGGACGGGTATGAAACCATGCAGGTCATCCGGCAAAACCCTTCGTTCCGGCGTTTGCCGATTGTGGCTCTGACCGCCAAAGCCATGAAGGGCGATCGCGAAAAATGTCTGGAGGCCGGCGCGTCGGAATATTTGGCTAAACCCGTGAATACTGAGCAACTGCTTTCCGCTTTGCGAATGTGGCTTCACAGGTAGATGGAATATCTCAGGCGCCGATTAACGGTTCGCCGAATTGAGAACAGAGAGAAACGATGCCGCCCAAAGAAAAGGTTAACATTCTGATGGTCGACGACCAGCCGGCGAAGGTCATGAGCTACGAAGCCATCCTCGCCGACTTGGATGAGAATCTCCTCAAGGCCAATTCCGCAAGGGAAGCGCTGGAAATTCTCTTGAAGAACGATATTGCCGTGGTGCTGATGGACGTGAGCATGCCGGATATGGATGGGTTTGAAATGGCGGAAATCATCCACCAACATCCGCGATTTCAGGAAACCGCGATTATTTTCATTTCGGCAGTTCACTTGACCGACGTGGACCAGCTCAGAGGATACCAACGGGGAGCGGTGGATTATATTTCCGTCCCCATCATCCCGGAGCTTTTGAGAGCCAAAGTTAACACATTCATTGACCTTCACCGCAAGTCACGGCAACTGGAAGCGCTGAATGTGGAGTTGCGGCGTCTGTCGATGAGCTTGATTACGACGCAGGACGAAGAGCGCCGGCGCATAGCCAGGGAGCTGCATGATGGCCTGGGACAAGAGCTCACGGCGTCCAAGATCATACTGCACGAAATTCTTCAGCAGGAGAGCGCCAATGGGTCGAAAGCAGATGCGATTCGAGAAGTCAGCGGGATGATAGACGGGATGCTTCAGCAGATTCGCAGTATATCTTATCTTCTGCATCCTCCCCTGTTGGACGAAATCGGTCTTCGCTCGGCGTTGGGTTGGTTTTTGGACGGGCTGACGAAGCGGGGCGGCATCCAAACATCACTTGAGACTCAGCCTGTCGATTTCCCCCGCCTTGCGCCCGAGGTGGAAACGGCATTATTCCGCATCATTCAGGAAGCTTTGACGAACGTCTTCCGGCATGCTCGAGCGCAAAACGTGTGGGTCACGCTAAAGGAGGGAAAAAAAGAGATCGCCGTCGCGGTTCGCGACGATGGCGTGGGTGTGCTGGAGAATACGGCACAATTTCGTCCCGGAAACACTGGGGTGGGGATCGCCAGCATGAGGCAGCGAGCCAAGGAGTTGGGCGGGGAAATGCGCATCCTGAATGCCAGTCCCGGCACGATCGTTGAGCTTGTGATTCCCATTCCGGCGGCCCAATCTCCGGGTACTCCGCAACGCGCTCAATCACTCGCTCACTGGTCTTAGGTTTCTGATTGCTTGGATTCTTGGCGGCAGTTCGGGTCCTGATGCCGTTCGGCTGCCGTTGCCGTGTCGTCGCTGAAGAATGTGCCTCCCTCCAAGAGGCGCTCAATGGCGATTACGAGGTCCCGTGCCACTTGTGATTTTTGGACATAGCCGTGGGCGCCGGTATCGCGAATTTCCGACTTCAGCCATTCCGAATCATGCACGGTAAAGATCAAGACGCGGCAATCGAGATTGAGTTTAGCGATCCGCCGCGCGGCTTCCAGCCCGCTCATTCCGGGCATCGTAATGTCCAGGACCACGACATTTGGCTTCAGGGAATTGACAAGTTCGAGAGTCTGGCTGCCGCTCGCGGCTTCGCCGCAAATATCCCACTTCGGCCGCATCCTGGCCAGAAGCCTCCGAATTCCTTCGCGGACGATCTCGTGGTCATCCGCAATTACCACGCGGGGGCCCGATTGAGGATTCGTGCCGTGCCTGAGGGGCTGAGGACTCGCATCTATTTGTTGGTCTTTGATCAATTGTTCACCAATTGGAAAGCTTCCTTCTATGCAGGCATCGCCGCCGCGCAACCCGCGACTGGAATCGTAACCGTGATTGTTGCGCCATCGCCCGACGAGGTTATTTCAAGCCTCCCGCCGAGAAATCTCACACTCTCACTCATGCCGCGGAGCCCCATACCCAGGGGAGAAAGTCCCCCGTGGCTCGGGCTGAGAAGTTCAGACGGCATTCCTTTGCCATTCTCGCTGATTATGAGAACAATGCACTCATTTTTCGTCAAAAGCTGTACTTCGGCCGCGCTGCCGCCGGAATGGCGCTGCGCGTAGTCTTGCACGGCATCAACCATTTTCCGGAATTGCCCTTCGCCGCGGCGCAATCTCGCCTCGGATTCCAGCGCCAGCGACCTCTGCTGCAGGCTGGCCACGCTGCGGAGACGCTCGTCAACGCTTGAAAGCTGCGAATAGCTCTCGCCGGGCACGACGGCCGAGTGCTCCGCGCAGATTCTGTGGAAGGGTTTTTCGTCTTCTATTCCCGGGAATGACTCCAGTGAATAGGCGCAACACAGTGAAATGGGATAGGCATCCGCCAGCACATTCCATAATTGTTCCAGATGGATCGCAGAGTTTTTCTTGCCCGCTTGCCACAAGAGAGAAGCCATCTCGTCGTGGATGGCGACGGGCCGGTCATGTTTTGCATATTCCTTGACTTGCTCGACCATGCTGCCGATCAGGCTCTTGAAGCGTCCCGGGTCCGGCGCGTCATTGATTAAGAATTCGGACAAGGCTTCGGTTGCATCTACTTCGATGAAACCACCGCTTTGAGTGATCTCCCCGACATCCACACCCTGCCGATACAGGCGATCGGCCAAATCATCCCGGTGTTCCTGAGTGCCGATTACGATTGCGGGATTTCCGGAACTGAGCGCGCCGCCAATGAATTGGGACAATTCGTCAAGAAGGAACCCGTTTTCCCTGTAAAGCAAAACCACGTGCCCGCTACGGATGTCCGGAGGAAATTCTACGGGCGGACTATTAGTGGGGGCATTTCGATTTCGATATACGCTCTCCATCTTGACTCCCCCGGCTGAATTGATCACAAGTCAGGAAACCTTTTCCCTCTGGGGCTTCTTCCAGAGGAGCCTGCGCTAGCCCTGGGACATCTCGAATTTGGTGCGACTGGCGGCGCAAAGACGTATGCGGTACGCGCTTTCTCCGAACTTGCGGTTACCGACTCTAATTTTATATATATCTTTTATGCGACGGTTGAGGATTGGTCTATACACTGAAAACCCTACTCGCTGTCCGAATAACCTTGTAGTGGAAAGCAACTCATGCTCTCCGGGCAGGGCATCCCAATCGTGGAGTCAAAGATGAGCCGGGGAAGTTGGAGGGATAGGGAATCCGAGTAGGTAAAATTAGATTTGTGCAAAAAGCAATACGGTCACCTGCCTAAGCCCACCTACCAATGAAATAAATCTTTCTCCGAATGGATGAGCCTCATGTCACCATTCGTGTCAATTGCGCCCCTGCCATGCTCCTGACGTTCGAACTCCTTCCTGGTCGCGAATCGCGCAAATTACGACCCACTCCAAGTCCTTGATTCCATAGGTCTTGCGGAGCACGTCAAAGGCTCCCAATTCTCTCGCCTTACAGTAGCCGAGGGAGTCAAATTGATCAGACTCCAGGCCCGTAACCACAATGCGCGCCTGCGACCGAACACTTTTTGCCGCCGCCAGCAAGTCCTCGTATGTGCCATCGATGAGCCGATTTTCGCAGAAAATCCGATTCACGCAGTGGACGAACCGGCGCTAATCGCCTATCCCGAACTAGATTTTCATGCTTCTTCCAAAGACCAGGCTGGGCATCGTTATACGAATCGCGCATGCCGCGCCATAGGCTGAATTCTGTAGTTCGGCGTGGGAATACCCTGAAGCGTCCTCCCGGCCCTGCGCTCTCCAGTCAAACCGGGATTTCCCCTTCAAAGCCGGATTTTTTTCGCGAGGATAGTGAACTCCAAAGTGGCCTGAGTGCCTATGTACAGTCGCCCCAATTGGGGGACAAGGGCACGAGCCGGGCCATTCCCTAAGTTCAGGGACCGGGAGAATCCACCAAATCGGGTCCGCCCCGGGAAATCCAATTCGAAATCTCCCGGCCCAACGGCAAGGCGCTGCTCGGGCGACATGGAAGCCCAAATACGGTATTCCACCGATTGATTGGCATTGCTGTTGAGGGCAAACTGCGCAGCTGTCAGGGTGCCCAGAGGCAATCATTGACCGGGCACACAGAAACGAACTGACGGAGATAAGCACGATGAACGTTCACACCCCTGCTGATTTCTCTTGTCCGGCATGCCGGAGTTCGCGTGTGTCCCGGTTTGAATATGAAGGGATTGTTGAGCAGATGTTTTTGAGGATCGTCCGGATAAGTCCGTTTCTATGTCAGGCGTGCGACAGGCGCTTCTTTATGTTCGTTGCGCCATCCAGATTGAGTCGCCCGGAAGCACTCCGAGCGTGGGATGACGCTCAGCGAAGCAAATCCATCTTGTCCTCGATTTAACCGGGCGCTCCTAATTGCCTTGAATTGGATCCTTCACCCCCATCCCCTCGAGGGCCATTCTCTTTCGCAGAAGGAAATTTCCGATCGGAAATAGGCAGCTCACTTCTGGACCAGCACACTGATTGCGTACGATCGATGGACGGAATGGGGGGGACGCGGAGAGGTTTTCAAAAAAAGCGGCGCATTTGCCAGAAACGTTTGTTTCACAAATGAAAATGCAGTTCACGAGCATGCTCAGGTCTGGCTTCTTCGCGCTCCGAGCGAACGGCTCGGCTCAGGACCCATTCAATGTCCGTGGGTTGGCAAGGGAATGGGATAACGCCAAATGCCCCCATTCGCGCAGTGGCCAAGTGCTCATTCCAGTCATCCATGTGGGAAATCACTACAATCTTTACTCTTGGGTCCAAAGACCACATGGAATGAAGCAAGTCCTGGAACGTTCCATCCGCCAGGTGACTATCCCAAAAGATTAGGCCCACGGATTCCCGCGCTACGATTTCCTTGCAGTCTGCAAGGCTTGAAGCACAAGCATAATCAATCCCATTCGCTCCGAGCATCTGGGCAAGCGCGCGGCGCCACTCCAAATCGCTTGATAAAATTACTGCTTCCCATAGTATGCGCATTTTCACGCCCCCGATCGAAGGTAGTTTCCCCACCTCGTGAGGCTAGCCAGCAGGAAAAGACTTGGCCATCCGATTGAACGTGTATTCGATCCTTGTCGTCGCTGTAGTCCGGCGGGCGAGCGCTCCACGCCGGCTGTCATTGCCCCCTACGGCAAATTTCCGGTTCGTGTACAGATGACACTGTATGGAGAGTGATCTAGTCCTGCCCTAAAATTGAGTTCCCTCCGGAAACCATTGCAGCGCCAAAGGGGGAGGATCCGGGACTGGATCCTCCCCCTTTGTTTACTGCTGGAATCGACTGTAAGTTCCTATCTCAACCTTTCGGGTGCGAGGACGTGCGTTCCAATTGCTCCCCAGGTCTCACTGTTGCCTCTTGCGCGCGTAGAGTACAAACGGGGAGACGCGGGGACAATACCGTATGGGGCGTATACCCAGGTGATTGTCCCTTGGTTGCCCCAGTCGCTCGCAGCCTTAAACGAGCTAAAACTCTGTTAGTTCAGAGGGTTCTGTACAGTGTTCTCCCTAAGCTAATTACAGCATACCGCGAATAGACCAAATGCTGGTTAATGAGGGAAGATACCTGATTATTTAAGGGGATTTGGCTTGAAAAAGGCCGGGAAGGGCATTCAGGTTGCGGGATTTGAAAACGGTCGCGGATCATCGTGTTGGCTGATACCAAACGAATGTGAAAAGTTCGATTGGTGGTGAGGGTGATTCCGCAGATGCACGGATCCGGCCGTTGAAGGAAAAGCATCTCTCTCCGGGGCGCACTCTGGTGACGGCAAAGCTTTTTGCTTGTTGTTTGAGCCCCATCTTCCCCGGATCTATCTCCCGGCTGCCAAGATTGCGCGCAATCATGATGAGTCTTTGAAGCGGGCCCGAAAACGCGGGGCCGAAATCGTGGAAGGTTCTGGGGACCGTTCCCGAAAAACTTGGATGCAGGAACGAAGGGAGCTAGTGCTGGATTTAAGACTTGCCACGACTTGCTAGGGGGATATAATTCTATTAAGTTGATTGCCGATGCCAGGGCTCTTAAAATGTTAACTAGTCACCCGAGAAATATGATCCCGTCCGACAGTAAGGGAAGGCACGATTCACAATCGGCCGAACCATTCGGAAATGATCCCATGCCCGGACCGAAATCTTGGGGGAATTCCATGAAGAGTTTACGAATTCTGATTGCCGATGATCACGACCTGGTTCGCCGGGGGATCAAATCCCTGATCGAGTCGCGGCCCGAATGGCAAGTTTGCGATGAAGCTCACTCCGGCCGCGAGGCAGTCGCCAAAGCGGAAGAACGAAAACCCGACATCGTGGTTCTGGACATCGCCATGCCAGAACTGAATGGATTGGAGGCCGCCCGAAGGATCCGGAAGGTGTCGCCTAACAGCGAAATACTGATTCTGTCCATGCATTACTCGGATCAGCTGATAAAAGATATCCTCGATGTTGGCGTGCGCGGCTTTGTCGTGAAATCCGATTCCGATCGCGATCTGCTTGTCGCCATTGAAACACTCTCGAACCACAAGCCATTCTTCACCTCCATGGCCACCGAGGTGATGCTGACGAATTTCCAGAGGCCCGGATCCATTCCCGCTCCGGGAGAAATGCGCAGCAGCCGGTTGACTTCACGAGAGCGCGAGATCGTGCAATTGCTCTCGGAAGGAAAGAGCAGCAAGGAAGTGGCCTCTTCGCTCGGCATCAGCGTGAAGACCGCGGAAACGCACCGGGCCAACATCATGCGCAAGTTGGAAATACACTCGGTGAGCGAATTGGTGAGGTACGCGGTCCGCAACCAGATCATCGAGGCTTGAAACGCGGTTGTTTCTGAGGACGGGTGGGCCGCCCTTTGGCATTCCGCAGAGTCTTCTTCACTACGTGATCCTGCACTACGCCAGTACATCCGCTCTGAATTAAGGTTGTGAACTTGGGGTGCCCTGTCCTTCTGTCACGAAACGTGACAGATGGGCAGCCGCAAATTCAAAATCAAAGGCCGGGCCACCCGCGGCCCTGCGGACAAGGAAGGGATCTTTCGTCGGAGTTCTTGAAAATGAGCTCTGTGGCTTTGTCTCGCTGAAACGGACGGAAATGCAGAGACGATGCAAGAATTGCATAGGTACAGTACCAACTACAGGGCACGCGCGGATGGGCCATAAACACACTAATTTACCTGATTTCAATCACTTATCAGCCCAATTTTTTCAGGGGAAAGTTGGTAGTGTCCGTGCCCTTGTTTCTTCTAACGGCCCTAACGAAAGGAATCGAAGGGGGGAACTTCCATGGGCGTCATCAACCCAATGTTGCAGCACAATGAGAGTGAGTGGTCTACGGACCGGCCGGTAGCCATTGAGGCTCATCATCGAGGTCATTCCAAAACGCTCTGGGTGTTGGTTGTGGTACTGGCTGCTGCTCTGGGAGCGCTGGCCTACTACGGCTATCATATGGTCAAGAATCAGGATGCCCAAATCACCCAGTTGTTCGGAAGCCAGAGCACATGGAGCACGCTCGGCCAACGCGCGGACGCCGCCGAGACCAAACTGCAAGATCTAGCTGGCGATTGGCAAGGCATGGGGCAACGCGTGACGAAGCTGGAAGGCAGAGTCGCTGCTGATGTCAAGCAAACTCGCGTGTATGCGGAAAAACTGACACAGCAGTTGCACCAGCAAATGATTGCAGAGATGGATGCCCGCACTTCCACGCTCGACGCCAGGCTGCGCCAGGTTGAATCCGAACAGACGGCTCAACATGCGCAGATGGCGCAGGTCGAGGCGAATCTCAAGCAGGACATTTCCTCCGTTCGCGAGGAAAATGGCCGCGATCTCTCCGGTGTTCGCCAGCAGGAAGAAATCAACTCTCGTGACTTCAGTGCATTATCTCGAAAGCTCGACCGGGAACGGATCGATTTCGAGCTGGCGAAAGGACAAAGCAAGGAACTGGTTCCCGGCATCTCGCTGCGAATCCGCGGAATGGACCCTGCGTATCAGCGCTACCATGGCGCGTTGTGGCTGCTGCAAGACCACCGGACGGTGTGGCTGCGGGATCAAAGTGTGCATGAACCAGTACGTTTCTTTCACAAAGACGGCGGAGAGCCGTATGAATTGGTTGTCACGGACGTGACCAAGAAGGCCGTGGTTGGATACCTCTTGGCTCCCGCCAAGCCCGAGGCTGCAGCCGGCGCATTAGTCGGCCAGCAATCAACTGTCGCCACTTCAGCCCACGAATGACGACCCACGAAAGGCTACGATACTGGATTCGTGACGGTGCCGGACCGAGTGAATACTTTGCGGGCGGCCCGCCCTTGGGCATTCCGCAGGATCGTCTTCACTGCGGGATCCTGCACTACTCCCGTCCTTCCACTCTGAATTAAGATTGTGAACTTGGGGCGCCCTGTCCTTAACGCCTTTTCAAGGGCGGGGCTTTGGGTTCGGCCTTCTCTGCCCAAATGGGGAATCGCAGTTTCCGACGAAGAAACGAAAATCAAAAACCCCACCTGTCACGAAGCGTGGCAGATGGGGCACCCGCAAACTCAAAATCAAGGGCCGGGCCACCCGTCCTCCACCGAAACGGTGATTATGACTGGCCCAGCGGATACCAGAATTACCTGATGGTGCTTAAAACGACTCAGTGTAGGATGTCCTACATTACCCAGAGAACCCAACCAGCCTGTATCTCTCAGGGTATTGGGAGGCTTGAATGGCCCGGTGGGTGTTGAACTGCCCTCACTGCAAACAAGAATTCACTCACAGTGAAATTTCCGCAAGGGCCTCGTCGCTACCTGATCCTTTTCTTGCGGGGTCTCCGATTAAACCGGAATTCCCTAAGGACGGTCAGAGTGTCGCTTGTCCAAATTGCACCAAGCCGTCCGTTTACCAGCGTTATCAGCTTATCCATCGACCTTCTTAGGACCATGAAATGGCTTTTGCATGTTGGCCCAGCTGTCATGCGAGATTTTATTTAAGTCCACCCTCCTCATTAAACTGTTGAACTACCCCATCGCGATACCACAGGTACTCAATTCTGGCTGTTCAATTTCGCACAGGTTGTATGTGGTCACTTTTGATCATCTAGACGGCTTTGGCGTATGAGTCTACGATTCCTGATTAGAGGAAGACCTGAATGGCCAAACGCGGTCTCGATGTTATACATAGTGTCAGTCACGCAGTTCTCCGCAAAAAGTTCCGTACTGGGATGACTTTTCGGAACTACCGAGACAAGGATGTAGTTTTTTCGCAAGGAGATCATGCTGATTCTGTCTTCTACATTGAGAGTGGGACGGTGAAGCTCACGACGGTCAGCACGCGCAAGAAAGCCATAATCGCCATCCTACAGCGGGGCAGCTTTTTGGGTGAAGGTTGTCTTGCAGGGCAAGGTCTGAGGATTTGCACGGCGAGATCCATTGGACAATCCAATATCATTCGACTGCAAAAGGAGAGAGTGGTTCGCACGCTCAAGAGAGACCCACAGTTTGCAACGCTGTTCGTTGGCTATTTGCTTTCCCGGGTTGTTCGGATTGAGGAAGACCTGATAGATCAATTCTTCAATTTCAGCGAAAGGCGACTGGCGCGGGTTCTGTTGTTGTTTGGGGAAATAACCAAGGAATCGAAGTCGGACTCCGCCCTGAAGGTGAGTCAATCAACCCTGGCGGAGATGGTCGGTACCACCCGCCCAAGGGTAAGTAAATTCATGAACGATTTTAAGAAAAAGGGCTTGGTCAGCTACAACGGGGGCTTGCAGATAAACAGCGCGCTGGTCATAGCGTTCCTGGAAAACCGCCCCATGTCCGTCAAGAAAACGTAGACCCTAAGCGACGGAGGAAAGAGATGAAAGTAAAACAGCTAACACTAAAGCAACAGTCTTCCGTCGCCTGCCCTACGTGCGGTGTCGCAGCCGGGAAGCGGTGCGTTCTCGTTGCTGGCGGTTTACGTAACGAGCCGCACCCGGACCGGAGGCTCTTGGCGGCTGAGGCCATGGAAAAGAAAAACTAATCAGGGTCGGTGTAGAACGTGCCCAAAAAGAAAGAATCCGACGCGACTTGGCTGGCACGACTCAAGCGGGAACTTGCGAAGCCCCATCTTACGAAGTCTGTTCGGGAGAAGGCGACGAAGAAACAGATTGCATCATGGAACGCAAGTTAGTTGAGCTTCGACAACCCGGTTTTCAGGGATGGGTGTGGACGGGTGGCCCGCCCTTCGGCATTCCGCAGAATCTTCTTCACTGCGGGATCCTGCACTACTCCCGTACATCCACTCTGAATTAAGATTTTGAACTTGGGGTGCCCTGTCCTTGACGCCTTTTCACGGGCGGGGCTTCTTGGCTCGGCCCTCTCTGCCCAAATGGGGATTCGCGGTTTCCGAGGAAGGAACGAAAGTCAAAACCCCCATCTGTCACGAAGCGTGACAGATGGGGCACCCGCAAATTCAAAATCAAATGCCGGGCCACCCGTCCAAAGAAGGATCAAGGGTTGGTTCGCATCGATCCAATAAACTGACTTGTCGGTGGGGGTCACGACAAAAGCCCCGCCCTTGAAGATCGTCAAGGACGGGGCACCCCAACTTCAACAGCAAAGGCCGGGCCACCAGCCCATCTCATTCATAGTTCTCTCGGGAAACGATCAGCGAGCGATATACTATGAATCCAGATGGCTGATAATCGTCGAGGACGAGCAAACCTCCCGCCAAAGCACGCGAGCTTTATAGACGAGTATAAGGAACACGTCCGAACTCCCGCCGCGATTTTGCTAGGGGATGCGACTCTAATTCTGCTTGGTGTCTTCCTGATGGCGATTGTCCGCGTTGCGCTACTTGGTTTTCTCTCATTGGATGCCCCGCCCAATATCATCGATCTTTTGGAGATGGGTGACATTTACTTAACGATGGTGTTCCTCCTCGTGCTTGGGATGGACTCCCTACTAAAAATCATCGTGTTCGTAATAAGTGGGTATAAGAAATGAGCAGATTGTTCGAGTTTGCGTTCACGGACCACAAATATAGATTCAAAGCGTATTCAACGAGCGGAGCGATTGCGCTTATAAGTGCGCTGGCCGCTCATTTCTCTCTTCGCTGGGACGAAAGAGATGTCATCCTAACAATGGCCAGCGTTTTCTGTTCTCTCGTTGCTATTTTCGTTCTCTACTACATCTTCGCAGGTAAGTCCTCAGCCCCGGGATTGAAAACCCCGGCGAAACCTTATCTCTTTCGTTATACCATGTCCATTTTCGTAATCGTTGTTGCTGGATTGTTCAGCATCTCAACCCACAACAAAATTGTTCCCCAAGTCCAAGCTGCTATCGTTGACCTCAGACTTTTTAGCCTTACCTCCGCCATTCCGCATGCTCTTTACATACGACCCTCGGACCAAACGCAGGGGTTGTTCCGGGGGCGATTTCAGAAACTTCAATCCATCGCCGACATCTCATATCGCTACCGAATCCCTGTTGATCCGAACAGATTGGTCGAGGCACAAAAGATGATTCAAAGTACACTCGCGGTATCAGGTCTTTCGGAAGAAACTAGACAGTCAGGTTTAATCGCGTCAGCAAAACTTGTCGACCTCGCCACTCTAAGGAAGACTGAGACCAATACTGAGGAGCCTCTAGCTTATTCCCTCAATTCTACGGTCATGCTTCCAAACCGAACCATACGATACCAAGGTAACCATTCACGACTTTCGGGCTCTGGACAACTGGAGATCGCCCACAGCACGGTCGTATTCGACGGCTTCGACTTCGAAAGAGAGAAGCCATTTGGAGAACCCTTCTTCATTCTAAGTTCAGATTCAACAGTGGTTGTTCGTAATAGCACCATTAAAAATACTGATCAGCCGCTAGACGGTATCATATGGATCAACGTCCAGTTCCAGCACTCTATGATTAGAGTTAATGGCGGTCCCTTCACGCTCGTGAACGTGACTTTTAATGATTGCGATCTTCGATGGCTTACTTTCGGTCCGCTCGGGTCCGACCTTCAGGAGAGAATTCGCAAGGCGAATGGGCAACCCATCAGTTTTGCATTTGACGGTAACGTGAACCCTACTTCGAAACCCTAGTAATGACTCTGTGTGCCGTCGCTGTCATCTCAGGCGGAGGACGGGTGGCCCGCCCTTTGACAATCCTCAGAATCGTCTTCGCTACGGGATCCAATGCTACTCCCGTGCGTCCCTTTGAATTAAGATTGTGAACTTGGGGTGCCCTGTCCTTGCCGCCTTTTCAAGGGCGGGGCTTTGGGTTCGACCTTCTCTCCCCAAATGAAGATTCGCAGTTCCCGACGAAGGAACGAAAGTCCAAAACCCCACTTGTCACGAGGCGTGACAGATGGGGCACCCGCAAATTCAAAATCAAAGGCCGGGCCACCCGTCCGACAGAGGCGGCTCGGTTTTAAGGAAGACCACTCGACGAGCAAAGGCAACTACAAAACCGACTTGACACTAACCGGCCTTCTCATGGAAGGACTTAGCATCCAACAACATCTTCCCCCATGCGTACCAAGAATCTGCGATTTCTATTAAATATTATTATTGACAAATATTGTAGCCTCACATAATAGTCTGCATCATTAACCCCCGAAGTTGGCGGCTCGTTGTCAACCCTGAATTTTCCGACTCGCGAAATACCCAGATGATCCCGCGCTTAGAAAGGGGCCAAACATTCTCAACACCATTCACTGAGGAGGAAAAGACCATGGTAAAAAGGATTTTGTATGGCTGCACAGCTTTGTTCTTGGTTGGTTTGTTGTTTGCTTTGGAAGCCAAGGCGCAAGAAGGAGGTCCCGACTCTGACGGTCCTTCACACGGTACCCCGAATACTATCCCGATTTGGGAGTCCAAAAGGAGACTGGGCAACTCCAACATTTTTCAGGGCGCGGGGAACATCGGCATCGGCACGAGGACGCCGTTATTCGCCCTGGACGTAAATGGGACGATCAATGCCTCGACAGCCTATTTTCTGGGAGGCCAGGCGTTCGGGCTCGGCTCCTACGGTAATGCAAATGCTTTTCTCGGTTTTTCAGGGAATTCTACGACAACGGGCATTGGCAACACCGCCACTGGTGCACAGGCCCTCGATGCTATCGCTGGTGGTGTCTTCAACACCGCCAGCGGATTCAGCGCCCTCGGCTCTAACACGTCGGGCTCCTACAACACCGCCAGCGGATTCGGCGCACTATATCGCAACACCACGAACTGCTGCAACACCGCCAGCGGTGCATTAGCTCTCAACGCCAACACAGCGGGCTACTCCAATACCGCCAGCGGTTACTATGCCCTTGGTGGCAACAACACGGGCTCCTACAACACCGCCAGCGGTGATGGCGCCCTCTTCTCCAATACTACGGGCGACTACAACACCGCCTTGGGATTTGACGCGGGCTATAACGCGACTACCGGCGCTTACAACATATATATCGCAAACTTGGGGGTTGCTGCGGAAAGCAATACAATCCGAATCGGCGACACCAACCAAACGAAGACTTTCATCGCGGGCATTAACGGTGCGAACGTGGGTACCGGCGTGGCGATTGTAGTGAACTCTAACGGGCAGTTGGGCACGATGTCTTCCTCGCGGCGGTTCAAGTTCGACATCCAAGACATGGACGACGCCAGCGACAAACTTCTTCAGCTTCGGCCCGTTACCTTCCGCTACAAGCAGGCCCAGGGTGACGGCTCGCATCCGTTGCAGTACGGTCTGATCGCCGAGGAAGTGGCTGATGCATACCCGGAGCTTGTCCAGAACACGCCGGAGGGCCAGCCGAACGCGGTGCTCTACCACCTCCTGCCTGCCATGTTGCTAAATGAATTCCAGAAGCAGCACCGGCAGATCGAGGCTCAGCAGCAACAGATTCAATCCTTGCAGAAGCTACTGGCGCAGTTTGCGGCGCAAGCCCGGGAGTTGCAGACCGAGGTGACCGCCCTGAAGGCGAAGAGTGAACGCGGCAACGAAGTCGCCCTCGCTATTCCGGAGCACTAGACCCGTCTTGCGGAAGACGTAGACCGAAGCGAGGCAGCCACGGCAAGCTAGCAAGTGCTCTTAGGTCAAACGGGCCGCTGGCGCCCTTCGCCGTTGGGTTGCGCGAGGTGAGGCCGTTGTGTTTCGGTGCGTCCGTTGCGTGATTGTGCGGCTTGCGAGTGTGCAATACTGAACAGACACCATTTTACGGGTCGGCGTAGCCTCTGCCCAATGTTACAACGCTACGGCGAGAGGTAGAAGGACACTAGATACCACTCACCGATACCACACCCGACCTATCGCCGAATAAGCGTGATCAACGGGCACTCCCAAGGGTGCCCGTTTTTATTTTGAGATCGTGCCACGGTGCCATCGTGTCTGAGTGCAGCACCGGCAGTCTCCCACCTCAGCGAAAAGTCTACCAGACAGTCTACCAAGACGCGCCTAGTTTTGCCTCTGTTTTCGCCCACCTTCTCGAAACCCTTTGTTTTATTGGTTAAAATGGTGCGCCCGGAGAGATTCGAACTCCCGGCCTTCTGGTTCGTAGCCAGACGCTCTATCCAGCTGAGCTACGGGCGCATCGCGAAAATCCCTTGTAATACCGCGTTTTCAGCAAGACGGCCTGAACCCGGATAAGTAACAGTTTACCTAAGGTTTACCTGCCGCTGCCACTTCGCGCGAGGGATTCAACATGGAGTTGGCATTATATACCACTGGCGGCCATAAATAAGAAAGCCCGAAGGGGATCGATCTTACCGACAAATACTGTTTCTTGGGACCTTTCCGAGTCTAGAAATATAGGGGCGTCGTTTGCGAACTCGATCGCCAATCCAATGAGTAGAGGGCCACCAAAATGGCCACCGATCCAATCCCACGGAGATCGCTGTAGAACGGCGATAGGAGATCTAGTCAATTTCCACTTGTTGCCTAGGGGGTCCTCTTCTTTGGCATTCTTTTTCCCGCGGACATATCTTTGTCGCAACAACGCGGCGCTATCTCTCAATGATACAAGAGGATAGCCATTCGCCCCTTATCGCATCACAGTCGTTCGTCCGGCAATCGAAATGCCTCTAACAAGCCGTGGCAGGCGACGGAATCAATACCGAAAATGCCGTAAACGGTAAGAACCGTAGGGGTTCTGACCGGCAGAGAGTTAAGACGATCGCCTATATCGATCTCGGCTCCCGCAACGGCGGCATGCTTATCGATGTCAGCGAGGGCGGATTGTCATTCCAGGGGATTCACCCTCTCCAGGCCGGTCAGGTTTTCTCCGTCGATTTCAAGTTGCCCGGCATCGATAAATCTTTCAAGACCACTGGTCAAATCGTTTGGTTAAACGATTCGAGAAAGGCCGGTGGCCTGCGCTTCGTCGAGCCTTTGGAAGAGACAAGGAATCTACTCAAGGGATGGCTTTCGGAAATGGCGGCGGAGAATCTTGACGTGCAGCCTGTTACTCACCCTCGGAGAATCGATATGGAAACTAGTCAGCATTCCATGCTCCCGCGCGCGGCCGCCCAGTCGAATCGTCCATCCACAGCGGGGAATAGGACTCTATCTGAATTGCTGCGAGATTCCTCCCTCTCCCGCGAAGCGATCATTTCAGTGGTCAACGCCAGTCGGTCGGTGAACACCGCGGCTCCCTCCCCGGATTTGAAGCGAACTGCTATGATTCCGGACCGTCCACGGGCAGAGAAGAGCAGCCCCAGAAAGCTGCTCACTCCCGCATTAAGAATGCCCTTGCTTATTGCACTTGCGGCGCTGCTTTGCATGGGACTGTTTCAACACTTTCGCGGAAAGGCGTTTGGCATGTCTTCCCCGGCTCGTGGGGATTCCCCATTAGGGTTGGACGTGGAACGGGAGGGCGGAGATTTGCGGGTGGGTTGGAATCGAAATTCCGAAGTCCTCGCCAGAGCGATGAGCGGAACTCTTTCGATTGCCGACGGCCCGATCCGAAAGGATCTGGCAATCGATGTCAGTGAACTGCGGGGTGGATACATCATTTACACGCCTGTGACGGATGACGTATTTCTACTTCTGCAGGTACTTACCAAGGACTCGGACCAGCCGCTGAGCGAGTCCGTCCGAATTGTTGCCGGCAAGACACCCTAGCTCGGGTTTCGGTGTGCAACCTAGTCGAGCGCCGATTCTTCTTTCTCCCCTGGAACATTCCAAGTAAGTACGGACTGGAACTCTTTTAATGCCGTCAACGTCGGGCGGACCTTTCAGGTATTCTCTGCTTTCGGCTCATTGCCCCTCCGGGGTTGGTTTGAGGAGCACCAAAATGTAGGGCACGGCTCCGGCAAAGAGTTAGGAGGGTATGCCCTGGGCTCGAGTCGTCGCGATACTAGGTTTACGGTTGAGGGTCAGTTTAAACTCGTGAAACACCGCATGCAGGTCGGCCACACCCTGATAAGTCCCCCATATCGGGACCTGAGCGAATCATGTCGAGAAAGAGATCCTTGTTATCCGGTGCATGGTGGTAGAGCCAGGTTAAATTCCAATGCAAGGGTGCAGCCAGTCAAAATTGAGACTGATCAAGAAGCGCAGGCCTGAGTCCATAGAATATGCGAGCGTGTGCACAAGTGGACAGACATCCAGTCTCAGGCAGTCTAGTATGAGTCACCTTAAAAATAGCGGAAACAATTTTCAGGTGCGACACACACGGCGGGCTGGTTTTGGATGGAGAAATTATCTTGGTCATCATCAGGGCTAGGAAGAATAATTGGCGCGAAACGATGCAAGCGCCCTGCAAGTGAATCGGGTAACACAAAGCCCTCTCTTGATACTCGAACCGTATTGATGGTCCTCCACCCGGAGAGTCGAATCAAAAAGTCCACAAGAAAAGTTTTGGCCAAGGAGGTCAGTAATGAAGCGATATTTTGTTATTGCGGCGTGTCTCTGGTTTGCCACGGGCGCAGTTTACGCCGCGACTAAGGAACAAAATCGCCTCGAAAATTGCGGCAGTGTCATGCAGGAAGTATTGAACATCCCAGACAATCTTCCAAAGGAGGTTTTGTCAAAAGCCGAGTGCGTAATTGTGTTCCCATCCGTATTGAAGCTGGCGTTCGGAATGGGCAAAGAATACGGCCGCGGAGCGATGGTTTGCCGCACAGGCAAGGAATTCAATGGACCATGGGGTTCCCCGGCAATGTACGCCTTAGAAGGCGACAGCATCGGGATGCAACTTGGCGGCGAAGCCACGGATCTGGTTCTTTTGATTATGAACCAGAAGGGTGCGGCTTCCATTCTCAGCAGCAAGATCAAGCTGGGTGGAGACGCATCCGCCGCTGCGGGTCCCAAAGGGCGAGATGCTTCCGCAAGCACCGATGCCTGGATGCGGGCGGAGATCCTCAGCTATTCGCGTTCTCGCGGACTCTTTGCTGGCATTTCCCTAGAGGGTTCGACGCTGCGTCCAGACAATAAAGCAAACGCGCGGATTTACGGCCGCAAAATTACAGCAAGAACAATCCTACTGGGCAACAGAGTTGCCATTCCCGCGGCTGGCCGCCATCTCGTTCATGTAATGCAAATGAATGCACCGCGGAATGAATCGAAGCAGCTTGCCTCAAAGTAGTCAATGTTGATGCTTCATTTGCCCAGATTGTGCGGGGCGCGAATGGCACTTCTGCGTGTAGCGTTTGGATGTGCCAAAAGTCTCTCTGCACGAGACTTAACAAGTTGCTCATTTTTCTTGGCACCGTTCCACGTTTGCGCCTGTTCGAAAATCACAAGGTTTCGAATCAGTGGTGCCACATTCCGATAATCCGGTTCTCGCAGAGGTAAGGGAGCTTAAACAGTTCTCGCTTTCTCACTGCTTCTTTTTGCCGAAGAGGCCGCCGACCTGCTTGCCGAGATTCTGGATCTCTTGTCCGTTCGCCGGCACGCTACCGACGGCGCCTTTCACAATACTGCCAGCCATCGCGCCGACCTCTGGAATGAACTCTGGTTTCAACGTAGTGCCTTGAATCTTGAAGGGAATCCCGCCTTGGCTGCCCTTCTGGCCTCCGCCAGCCGAGGTCAGACCCACAATCTTGCCCATCGGGTTGTTCGAAGCGCTGAGGTGCGCCAGCATTAGAAAATTCAGCGCCTTATCCGCGCCGATCGTGCCGCTGCCAGTCATACTTCCGATGGCGGGCACCACCAGGTTAAGATTGTCAGAACGAATTCCCTGAGGAGCGATGCGAAGGTCGGAGCTGAATGTTTCGATCACCGTGTCCGATCCCTTCGGAACGCCAGCGAATGACGACAATGCGCCCATCTTTGCGCCCAGATCAAATCCCGCAAGCTTCCCGTTCGAGAGCTTAACTGGCCCTGTGGTCACAAGTTTGTCCACGGGTCCGTTGATCGTTAGGTCCGCATTCATCGTGCCCTCTTTGAGGGACGCACCCGAAGGCAGCGTGACTCCCACCGCTGGCAACACCGATTCCAGATCGGAAGTCGGCATGCCGGCTCCGATTAGTTTCATCGCCACGGACGGCGTTACGCCGGAATTGTTGAACGCCCCCGTCAAGTGCGCGACGGCCTTGCCGATGTGAACGTCTCCTTGCTTCAGCGAGCCGACCTGCGGCTTGAGCCCGTAGTCCATGTCGTAATCGACTTGCACTGGCTGACCGGCTGGCTCCCCGCCTGGAACGAGCTTCAGCTTGGTTGCCGTAATTTTTCCTTTCGAGTTCACCTGCTTGCCGTCGGAGGAGAGGGTTCCCACAAATTCCAACATTCCGGCGATTCCCGAGGATGGGTCCATGAACCCCGTCGTTGTCAGATTGAGGTTGCGGATTTCCAGGTTAGCTTCAAGGGGCGTTTGCGCCACGTCGGTTTGGTTCAGCGGCCCAGCTTTTCCGGTCAGCTTGATGCTGCCGTTCCCCGGCGCTGTTGCGGAAAACTGAAATGGGAATTGAGAAGTGTAAGAGAGATCGGACGCCGTGAGGTTCATCTGATCGTACTCATGCTGCTTGGCATTTGAGCCCGATTGCCCCACAGTGAGCTTCCCGTTCCTGATCTCGATCTTCTGTACGGAGACATTTGCTGCCGAGCCGGATTCAGACGATGAGCCGGCAGGTGAGGCAGCGCCTTTCGCGCCCACGGTTGAGAAGTTCCACTCGCCGGAAGCAGAGCGCAGCAGCGTTACTTCGGGCTGATCGATGGTGACTCCGGTGACGTGGAGCTCTCGCGAGAAGATCAGCGGCATCATCTCGACGCCCACGGCGACGGATCTCGCGGTCAAGAAAGAGCCGGAGCCGAACTTCGGGTCTTCCGAGATGGCGATATCTTCGACCGAGACGCCTCCCGAGAACAACGCTAGGCGGATGTTGCCTATCGCAACTTTGCGGGCGAGCGCGCTTTCCGCAGCCGATTCGATCTGCGGCTTAAATTTGTTCGCGTCAATAACAAATGGCAGCAAGAGGGCTACCAACAGGAGAAGTACAATCAGTCCGCTCGCAATGTAGATAATTTTGCGTCCCATTTTCATTCTCCTTTGCTCGATTTACTTCGCGCATGCTCAAGGTTTCCGCCTGCGAGGCTATGGGATAGGAGATTCCGGCTCTGCATCTGGGAAAAAGGCTGCTTGTGCCGACGAACGCACAGGAGCGGGTCGGTTGATCTGGTAACTCACAACTTGCGAAATCATTTTATATTGGCCGACAATTCGTACGTCGGCTGTACTTTCCGAAGATGTCTGCATCCACATTTCTCCGACATAACCAAAAAGAAGGACAATGCGCACGTCCCTAAGCCACCAGGAGGAACTTCTTACAGGTTCGCCCTCGACGCGGTGAAGTAGGTACGTCTTGGCATCAACCCAAATGTTCCCGTGCAGGAGGTTCTTGGCATTGCGTCTTGGAAGCAATTCAAGCACATAGCAGTGGTGACCGTTCACATCCTCCTCGCGAATGAACCGGAAATCGTAGTTGTTATGCGAGATGTCGGTCGAGCCTGAATCCTTCGCGAACGCCATCTGGGCTTCCAGCATTCGCCGAACAATTCTTTCTCCTATGTGGGTTCCGTTTACGTCTCGGATGGCGTAGCTCTTGAGGTATGGTGGGACGAACGTCAACTCTGCAATTACGTCTGAAGCGGGGACAACAGTCTCCTTACCAAATAATTTGTAGTCGACCGTGACGACATAAGGGCGAAAATGGGAATGATTGTCCTCGCCGGCTTGCGCCATCTGGGCAATGATATTTTCGGTTAGGACAGGACTCTCAGTCTGAGCCGAAGCGCATGCCACCATCGATGCCAGGAAGATGAGGACTGACCATTCGATTTGTCTCGGAGTCTGCATGAAGAGAATCTCCGCTGTTTCAGCCCGGGTCGGAAGCGCTTTGTTTATCCGAACCGGATAGATCTCGAAGCGCGGTCACCGCTGCGCCTACACAATACAGTATTGGATGCGCGAACCAGGAATGTCTGTCCAAAAGTGCACACATTGGGGGAGCGAGGAAAGCAGCCCTAGTGCGAGGCTGCTGCAACATTCCACATTCCGATAAGACTTATCGGGACTTGGCTCCGGGTTTCGAGGTCCTGTTCTCGTTTTAAGCTTCCCCAGTGGTCATCACGGACAACGTACAAAATTGAACAGTTTTGTGGCCGGGTATTAAGTCAATGTGGCGTCGTGAAAAAGAAAGACCTTACCCGCAAACAAATGTCCTCTGTCCCCTGCCCCCAATGCGGTGTAGTTGCCGGGAAGGGTTGTATCCTGTATTCAGGAGGCTTGCGCTTAGAACCTCACCTAGTCAGGAAGCTTTCCGCTATTGAGGCTCTTGAAAGGAAATGAGGTCACCTGGTACTCCTATCGCACTTCGTTTTGTGAGTGCGAGCTTGGCTGCTGGGGCACCCGCGGCCACATTCTGAGAAGATGACTTCGAGGGACTTGACCTGTTACGCTGTTGCTCCGGTTTCCCAGGTAGATTTGACGCAAAAATGCCAGACGAAGAGTGGATCACGACACTTGAAGACGGCAGAAAAGTGAAGTTCATCTACCAAGAACTGGTGGAAGACGGTGCATTTATCACCGCGCAGATCGCTGGCAATGAAGTGGTATATTCGATCATCTTGACGAATGCAAAAAACCCGCTTAGTCGCGAAGATGTTGAAAGTCGTTTCAAGGCCGAGCTTTCAAAGAAGTAGCACCCCTCAAGAGGTAACGATATGAAAGCAATCGCGAGTTCAAGCAGGATACAATCCAAGAAAAGTCCTGCCTTCAACGCCCAAGCGTTTCTAGATTCAGCCGGGTTGGCCAGAAGAGTCGTGGAGTATCGAAAATCAGAGAAGATCTACTCTCAGGGCGAATCCTATAACAATGTTCTATACATTCAAAAAGGTGGGATAAAGCTGTCCGTTGTCAATGCGGTTGGCAAAGAGGCAGTCGTGGCGATGCTTGGGCCCGGCGATTTTTTTGGAGAGGGGGGCTTGTCAGGTCAGCTCGTTCGTATGGGGACGGCGACCGCAATGGCTCCCACGACTTTACTTGTTATTGAAAAAAAAGAGATGGTTCGCGTGCTCCACACTGAACATGCGTTCTCTGACCGCTTCATCGCTTACATGCTTGCGCGGAACGTCCGAATCGAGCAGGATTTGGTCGACCAGCTCTTTAACTCCAGCGAGAAACGGCTGGCCCGCACCCTCCTGCTACTAGCTCGTTATGGCAAGCAAGACCACCCTCAAAAAATGGTTCCCAAAGTATCGCAAGAAACTCTGGCGGAAATGATCGGGACCACGCGTTCCCGGGTCAATTTCTTCATGAACAAATTCAAGAAACTAGGCTTCATTAGGTACAATGGCGGTCTTCACATCGACGCTTCCCTCTTGAGCGTTGTCCTGCACGATTAAGCAACTTCTTTGAAGCGGTGCCCACTCCCTTTTCACAAGCGTGATCGTCACCTGTGAGGGATCGAGTTCCGTCCGAAAGGACTTCGTTTGGCGGCCAAGTCCCGAAAAACTTATCAGGACTTGGCTCCGGCTTCGGAGGCCGAAGTCCAGCTTTCTGCCTTCGCTCGCGTTCTTCACTGACAACGTACAAAATTGAACAGATTTGCGTTGGGATATTGAATCAATCTGGTCGAATGAGAAAGGAAGAACTCGCCCGCAAACAAATGTCCTCCGTCCCATGTCCGACCTGCGGTGTAGCTGCTGGGAAGCGTTGTATCGTGTATTCAGTTAGCTTGCGTTTCGAAGCTCACGTTGCCCGGAAGCTCGCCGCTATTGAGGCCCTTGAAAGGAAGTGAGGTCACCTGGTACTCCTATCGCGCTTCATTTTGTGAACGCGAGCTTGACTGCTGGAGTGCCCTCGGCCACATTCCGAGAAGCAATTGACTGGGCTCCTCGCAGACAGGGACGGAAGAAAGAGTCACCGCGTCTCCGTAAAGAATGAATAACTTAACGGCTAATTTCTTAGGAGGCCGACGTCGTTGCCTTTCGAATCCCGGACTACGCGTACCCGCGGCCAATTACTATTACGTCTAAGGTGATTTCCGTTTGCAACGCTGCGCACATCCCGTCCTTGAGGCCTGACAAGCTCCGCCCGGCAAGAATGGCAACGCAGATCCAGATGGCCCAGGGCGAACTGTCTTAGCCCGGAAAGTTGCCCCCTTTCGCACAGATTTTTCGCCCCTCTTTTGGTTGAATCGACATGGAATCTCAGCATGGCAATGAGTTGCGAGTTCCATCTCAGAGCGAGTGAAGTTTCACCCAATGAATGAGGGGCGCTCTGGCGCCGTTCAGGATTGACATGAGTGGAAAAAACTTTCGAATCGTAAAGGTGGGCGAACGGACCAACGTCGATGGAAAATCAGTACGGAACAAAGTGCTGTTGGCAATGCCAGATAATGAATACAACTTGATGCGTCCTGACTTAACGTATGTCGACTTGCCGCATCACCTCAGCCTTCATGAGCCGACGCAAAATATCGAGTTCGTCTATTTCCCGAACCGGGGAATGGTTTCTCAAGTTGTAGTGACCAAAGACGGTCGAACCGTGGAAGTCGGCGTAGTGGGTAAGGAAGGCTATGTTGGAGCAGGATTGGCAGCTGGCTTGAGCAGAAGTTCGGTGCGTGAAATTATCCAAATCGCCGGCGATGGCTTCCGAATTATGGGGAATGCGCTAGGGCGCATTCTGCGGTCGGCTCCGCAGTTACAAGTGATGTTGAACAGGCATACGGGGCTTCAAGGAATGCAAGTCGCACAGACCGCGGCGTGCAATCGGCTGCACGATATAGAGCAGCGTCTCTCGAGGTGGCTGCTGATGACTCAGGATAGGGTGGATTCCGGAGTGCTTCCAATCACCCACGACTTCATTGCAACCATGATGGGTACCGACCGATCCACGGTGAGCTTGGCAGCGGCAGTCCTACAAAAAAAGGGAATAATAGAATACGTGCGAGGTGCTGTGAAGATTGTGAACCGCGGAAAACTCGAAAAATCCGCCTGTGAGTGCTACGCCGTCATTCAACAGTTCGAGGATGACGTCGGTTTGAGATAGCAATTCTTGCCAGTGTTGGATACCCCACAGACAGCAACCTCCTTCTATCGTTAATGTTTAGACCTTGGTGTATTCACTTCGGATTTCGTGTTTTCAGAAACCGGTGGCTTGGGCGGAACCACTGTCAGGGAAACAAAAGTGCGGCGTTTGTTTGCGCAGATGCGCTCGAAGAGTGTAACCGCATCAAATCGAAAGGTGTGCCAAGGAGGCTATGCAGCGCAAACTGGTATGGGTCGAAGAACAGGGTTTTCAGGGCTGGGGTTGCTCCGAATGCGCATGGGGGTTCAGTCCTTCAGGAGCACCCATCGGCAACTCGCTCGACGAAATGAAGGAGAACTACGAGCGGCGGCGCGATAAAGATTTTGCAGCCCACGTTTGCGCTGAAAATCCTAAACCCAAGAACAAAATGGTTAGATAATTCAGGGTACTTCATTGCGCGTAAGTCGCCTAGCACGGTTTCAGACCGGCTCTTTCCCTCAGCAATCCAGCGCCCTCCATGTTAGGCCTTGAGAACCGTTATTTAATTACGGGTCACTCCGCCCTCAAAAAGTCCGAAGACCGACAGGACAGGTCAACAACTGTCGCTCTCCGGAATCAACCTAGCATTTTTGCCAGTGGCATGCTTCATCGGAATCGACTAGAAAGCTTGTAGAATCACCTATCGGAAGAGCCCTCCCCAAGCCGGCCCGACACTGTTCCAGGTTGTTGAGGGAGTCTCCAGACCATCCGAACCCGGGGCGTAGGGCTCTTGAAATGCCATGCTTACTTTGCCGGTCTGCCGTGTTCCAGGCAGAGGGCCACCAGATCCGAGACATTCGCTTCGCCCACGCACATGACCGTATCTGCACCCCCCCAATAGATCTTTACGGTTCCATCAGGCTCCGGAACGGCACCGCAGGTAAATACCACGTTGTGGACATATCCGGTGATTTCCCAGGGATCTTCCGGCTGCAATATCCACGAGTCGCCCACGCCGATGACCTTTGCCGGGTTCAGCAAGTCGTGCAGAGCAACCCCCAAACGGTAGACCGCTCCATCCATCGTTCGAAAAACTCCGTGATAGATGGAAAGCCATCCCTGGTCCGTTTTGATCGGAGGCGCGCCGGGACCGATCTTCATTTCATCCCAGTGATATAGTTCGGGCCTCATGATGAGTTGTGATTGGCCCCAAAAACATAGGTCCGGAGAATAGGAAATCCAGATTGACCAAGGGGCAATTTCCGAATGGGGACGGTCAAGCCGAGCATAGAGTCCATCAAATTTCTCGGGAAAGATCACCACATTCCGATAATCCGCCTCCGTGATGAGGGAGACCCTTTCCACCTGACTGAAGTCCTTCGTCTTGGCCAAGGCGATCCGTACTCCATTTCGCGAGTAGGCGCTGTAGGTGATGATGTACTCCCCTTCCAGTCGGGTCACGCGTGGATCCTCCACGCCGAACTCTTCATAGGCGGCAAAGGGGCTGTCCCGCGCAGGAATCAGAAAGGGCTCTGAATCGGCGGTGAAGTGGAATCCGTCGGGACTGCGTGCCAAACCAATGATGGACCGTCCCGTACGGAGATGGGAGCGGAAAAGCATGATGTATTCGTCCTCGTGCTTCACGACCGCCGCGTTGTGAACGGTTTCCACTGGGTAAGGGATCTCGGTCTTGGTGAGTATAGGGTTGTGGCTATATCGTCTGACAATGTCCGGCTTCATGACTTTCTTTTCGCCTCCAAATCAAAAATCGTAGCGTAAACCCGTTCGTACGCTTCCACCATGGTTTTGATAGAAAAGCATTGCTCGACCCGGTGGCGGCAGGCGGTGCGATCGATTTCAGAAAGGCGTTCCAGGGCGCGCACCGCCTCGTTGACGTTGTTGACCAAAAACCCCGTTTGCCCGTCTTTGATCACTTCACGGCAGGAGCCCAGGTCCATGGCGATAACGGGCACGCCGGCTGCATTAGCTTCAGCCAGGACCAGTCCGAACCGTTCTGGGATAGTGTTCAGATGGATTAAGGTGCAGGCACTAGCGAACAATTTATTTTTCTCCGCAATGCCCACCGGCCCGATATAGGTGATGTTCTGATCATCCACGCGCGGTTTGACCTGGTTCCGATAATAGACCTCATCCTGGATAATTCCAGCGATGATCAAACGCCGGCCACTCAAGCGAGCGACCTCGATAGCTAAGTGGACACCTTTATCCGGATGAATCCGGCCAAGGAAGATCAGGTCATCACCGCCAGATTCCTGGAGCGGGTACAACGAGAGGTCGATCCCGTTGTAGACTGTCGCCAGGTAGTTCAGCCCCGGCGCGCGATCGGAGTCGCTGATGGAAACAAAATATCCGTCACGATACTTCTGATAAACGGGCATGATTTTGGGCGATGAGAATCCGTGGATGGTGGTGAGGACCGGTGTCTTGACCAGCCGGCTGTAAGTCAACGCCATGAAGTCGTAGTGACTATGGATGAGGTCAAACTCAGCAGCACGCTCGAACGCTTCGGAGATGTGAAGGTATTCGGCTACTTTTGGATCGACGGTGGAATCCTCTTCATATCCTTTGTCAACCACGGCGTGCAGGTGAGCGTGGGTCACAGAATCTCTGCTGGCGAACAATGTCACATCCCAACCACGGGCGACGAGTCCTTCGGTGATGTTGCTCGCCACCGTTTCCCAGGCGCCATATTGCCGCGGAGGCGTTCGCCAAGCTACCGGCGACAGGACAGCCACTCTTTTGTTGGGAATTGTCATGCAGTTGAACGATCTCCGTATTTCATGGCAGCCAGCACCTCATCGAGGGGGACGGTCGCGATGGCAGAACGACAATAGCCAGGGCCTCGCCTAGCCGAGCGGGGGCATGAAGCCCCCGAAGCGCCGCTGTCCATAGAATCCATCAACAAATCGGCCAATCGGGTGATTTCTCTCTCAGCTTGCTCCTGTGTGAAACAACGAACCGAAGACATAACTCATATTGGTATCACACCCGCTTCCAAATTCGGATAGCGTCTGATAAGGCTTCGTGTATGCCCAATAATTGAAATCAAGAAGGGGCCGAATGGGGTGATCCGGCCCCGGGGTGTGGGTGTTGTAATCGTTCCTAGTTGAGGACAACCTACTCCCATCCTTGGGGGCAGTCAATGAGACGGACGCTGTAGACATATCGGTTTTCAAACTACGACGCGCCCTCATTCCGATAATCCTCGCAGGGATTATCGGGAAGTATGGTCCGCCGCAGAGTTGCAAGCGAAAAACGAACGATGGCAGTTGGTCTGCGCCAATGTATTCGGCCTTCAATGGAGTCATCGACTCCGGGCCATGATGGATATCCGCTCGCCCTCGTCCGTATAATGTGGACGGCCTGGGAAGGACCTTTTCCGATATCAGGTTTCGAGAGCGTGGGAGAGACCCATTGCCATCTCTATTTTCCGCCAGCAGACCTGGCAGGAACTGTTTTTCCCTAAACAAGGATTTTAAGTTGTCCCCGCAAAAACGGGAGCGCGATAGCGTTCTTTCTTGCACAAGACCGCCCAAGCCATGCGAACCAGTTTGTTAGCCAGGGCCACAATGACCACATTCTGGGGCGTGCATCCCAGCAGTTGCGCTAACGAACGGCTCAGGCCGGCAGGCTTGCTTCTGCTGTGCGGCTTCGCGTTTGTTTTTGAAATCGTAAGCTTCGAACAAAGCGTCAAATTTGTCGCGGGCAAGATCAGTAGCGTTCAATTGTATTTCCTTTTAGGTAGGCATAACTGATCGCAAATATCTGCAAGAGAAAGGGCCGAATGCGGGTGCCTCATCCGGCCCGATGTGGTATGAAGGATATTCCGTCATTTAGCTTGGTCACTAGTACTATCTAGCGTCTTGGAAGTCTGTTCGATACAGCACACGCATCTCCGGCATTCTGAGAATCCCTTTTATGGGGGGATGCAGCGACTCGATTCTACACATTAGTCTGTCGCAACCCTTGCTACAAGACCCCAGCAAATCATGTGTTCAGATGTGAACAGACTATCCTCAGTATTCCGCGTTAAAAGTGTTCATGGACTGAAGTCGATTCCCGACACGCAGGCAAGCCCATAGGAGGCTGTTATGTCTTCTGACGGTCCAATTGTCCAGAACCCGATCGGTCATTTCCGAAGCTTGGGAGGCTTTTGGGCCGTTTACGGAGTTATGCGCCTGGTTATGGTGCTGTGCCTACTCAGCTATGGCAGGACAGCTACCTTGATGTTCGGGGCCCTGCTCAGCCGAGTGCCTGACCCTTTTGCGCTGATGGGTGTTTTTCATTTCTTATACACATTTATGATTGCGTTGTCGGCTGTCTGCGGCCTCATTGGAATCATCGCTGGACAAGCTCTGCTCGGACGACAGCGGTCAGGCCGTAAGCTCGCCCTGATTGCGGCGGTTTTGTCGGTCTCCGATATTCCACTGGGCACAACACTGGGAATTTATACGCTCATAGAGTTGCTTGCTATCAAGGCTCCGCCGTTTTTCGGTCGCCCCGGGCATGCGGCCTAGGTCCGTCCGGTCAAAGAAAGCAGGCAAACAATGTTTCTGATGGCAGTCCTTGCGGTATTTGTTCTGGTGGCGCTGGTGGGTAGTCTCCCGATTTGGGCACACAGCAAGAAATGGGGCTTTGGTCCCATTAGTGGCGTAAGCGTGGTCATACTGGTTATTTTGATTCTAATCTGGACTGGCCATTTGTAAGAGAGTTAGGGAGAGAGCACCTGGCCCGCTACCGCTAGATCCGCATCGCTGTCGTAAATAAGGCCTTTGTTTCAAGTTAATTGGGCATTTTGGAGTTTTGGACCCAAAGGACTGCCTCGAAATTTTACGTCCACTTTGAAATGACCAATTTTCAGTAGTTTGCAGTATGGCGGTCGGTAAATTATGGCGCACTCTAAAGTTGGGAGAAAAGCCTTGCTCAATATTAGAAGAGCCGTTTTAATTCTCTTCATACTTCTGACACCCGCCATTGGCTGGTCGCAGACACAACCTCCTGACAATTCCATTCCCCTCGAGTATGTGGAGCGACCCTCCCCGCCGCCAAATAACCCGGCCCCTACACCGCTGCCTGACAAGCCCACGGCTATAACGCCAGACCAGGCCCCGGATGCCCAGTACAAGAACGACGACTTCCAGGCTAAGCAGACCAAGCGTATGCTCTGGGTCATCCCAAATTTTGGCGCTGTGAACGCGAATACGGAGCTTCCACCCCTTTCTACCCGCAAGAAATTCGTACTCGCCGCGCAGGATAGCGTTGTGGATTATTCCTCATATACGTGGGCCGGAATCCTGGCTGGGCAAGCCATGCTCTTGAATTCCGATCCGGAGCTGGGCCACGGAATCAAGGGTTATGGGCGCTATTATTGGCGCACATTCACGGACGGAGTATCGGGAACTTTTTTCACCGAGGCCATTGTCCCGGCGATTACGCACGAGGACCCGCGCTATTACACCATGGGTCAAGGAGGGTTTTTCCGCCGCACGGGCTACGCGATATCTCGCGCCTTCGTCACCAAGACAGATTCTGGAGGTACGAGCTTCAACTGGTCCGAAGTAGCAGGAAATGGACTGGAAGCTGGTTTGTCTAACGCCTATTATCCGCCTCAGGAGCGCGGCCTGAGTCAAACAGCCCTGAACTGGGGAACGCAGATGGAATCCGCTGTCCTGAATCATATCTTCCAGGAATTCTGGCCTGATATCCGAAAGAATCTATTTCGCCAGAAATAAATCAGCTCAGACTCGGACAGGGTCGGTCCAAAGTTTGGGCAGACAGTTCCCGCCTCGTTTGGTCTCAATGAATTAGCAGCGCGTCAAGTTAGTTGAATTGGGTGGTTTAATGTGCGTTTGCGGGAGTCATGCAATACGTTTTGGGATTCGACTCGATTAGCTGGCAGATACGCAAGTTTAAGCGTCGATTGCACAACATTTGCAAATCCGGAATTGAAAGAGAAGTGTCGCCTGCTGCTTCCGGGCCAAATTTCGATAAGACTGCGTATCGGGAATTATTCGGCCTAAGCGCATGCTGACTCATGTGTCCGGGCAAATCGCGCGAGGGACGGGCTTGTTCTTCTTCGTTCCACATAGAAAGTTTAGTTTTCGGCGATCGCATGAAAGACTGCCTGTGAAATAAAAACGCGAAAATGTCCAAAAGGGAACATCCCTCCAGCTTCTGTGAGACTAGAGTAGTGTTTGTACAGTATTTCCCCGCACACGAAGGCGCCCAGAATAATTTGGAAGAACATGATCGCCTATATTTTCGCACACAGCAGCCAGGAGAAGAAAACATGCTTGGGATAATCGCCGCAGTTTTGATTGTTCTTTGGTTGTTTGGATTTTTCGCATTTCACGTAACCACCAGTTTCATCCACATTGCTTTAGTCGTGGGGCTAATATTACTTTTGCTGCATTTCGTGAGAGGCAGCGCAGCAAGCGTGTAGAACGCTGGCCACCTTCAGATCCGGTGAAGGCGATTACCCCGATGACGGACAGATGAGGAGCTTCGCTGGGCCGGCATGACGCGAGAGGTTCCAGCGAACCCATGGGGAATTATTGCGCCTGAAATGAGGCAGGCGCGCGCGTGCATTCTGCGAGGTCTAAGGCAGCAATTACTCTACGAAGTCGCTTTGCAGCGATAAGGATCGCCGTTTAACGTTGCAGCGATGCAATTACTATCGCAATGTGTTCTTTTCTGTACAGAAACACACCTTCCTCACGACTAATATTCAAGATTGGATCACCCGCTCTTGACAGGAAACAAGGAGGAAACAAATGGACACAGCGAAAATCGACAAGTGTGCACACCCAGTTTGTTCCTGTACGGCAACGACAGGCAAGTATTGCAGCGCGCAGTGCGAGGCAATGGAAAAGACGCCGGACATCGATTGCCGGTGCGAACACTCGGCATGCAAAGGCCACACGCACTAGAAATTGCATCATTACCGTTTGAGATTCCGTCTCGACTTCAGCAAAGGAGAAATATGGGGAAAATCAGATTGTACGTAGGCATGCTCGCGCTGCTCGGTGCCGGGACGCTGGCCGGATGCTCTGGGACGGCCGCATCACCCGATGTTTCCGATAGCATTCGCAAATCGCTCGATCAAGCCGGCTTAAAAGACGTCTCCGTCAGTCAGGATCGTGACAAGGGCGTCGTGACCCTGGGAGGGCACGTGGTAAATGACCGCGACAAGGCGCAAGCCGAGACACTTGCCAAGTCTCTGGCGGGCGCGCAGGTTGTCGCTGATCAGATTGCCGTGATTCCGCCAGGACTCGAAAAAGACGCAAAAGCGGTAAATTCGGATCTGGACGAAGGCATCGAAAAGAACCTTGACGCAGCGCTGATTCAAAGCAAATTGCGGAAGAGCGTAAAATACGAAGTGAAGAACAGCGTAGTTACCCTAACGGGAGAAGTGAACTCGCAGAACAAGCGTGCGCGCGCCGAGCTGGTGGCGGTTAGTGTGCCAAACGTTCAGCAAGTGGTGAACAATTTGCAGATTAAGGACCAGAAAGCCAGTTCATCGCAGTAAGAGTTGCGGATTTGATTCATATATTTGCTTGCTCCACGCTTCACTCGAAGCCTTTCGCTTGAAGGGCTTCGAGTAAACGTTCAGCGTAAAAGTGGAGCTTGCACCCGTGCCAGAGGTTGGGGAGCTGGCGCGTTCCGGGTTTCTCAGCCGCAAGCAAGCTAGTTTTTCTGGCGAAAACTGCCACACCTGACTCAAGAAGGAGATCCTATGTCATTCGGCATTTACTCAATCGGTTTTGCGATCGTGATCGGCGGGTTGACTTATGCGGCATACTTGCTACACGTGCCCGCACACTGGATTGCGGTGGGCGCGGTTGTGCTTCTGGGCGTCGGGATTCTGAGGGGTGTAAAGACAACGCGTCAGAAAGATCCAGTGGGATAACGGCCTTCTCGGAATCTAACCGTCCTTGGACCCGCCGACCGGGATGGACAGTGCGATCTCCCCATGAAAAGAACCTGCACTATCCAACCAATGGTGTCAACCCGCGGAGTTACATCGCACAACCTGATCTTTTCAGGCCATTACCACTCATGTCCCGCGTTTGTGGTTTGCTAGTCTTACAGGACAACGTTCAGCAGTGAATTGTTGACGTGGATTTCGCCGTTGGATCGGAGGAAGCCCAGTTTCCTGAATTTATTCATGAAAAAATTGACCCGGGACCGCGTCGTGCCAATCATCTCCGCCAGCATCTCTTGGAATACTTTGGGGAGCGCCTTTGGATGCTCGGGCGTGCCATATCGCGTGACGAGCAATAGAGTGCGCGCCAACCGCTTTTCGCTGGAGTTAAAAAGCTGGTCTATCAGGTTCTCCTCGACTCGGTCGTTTCGCGCCAGCATATAGGCGATGAATCGGTCGGAGAATGCGTGTTCTTTGTGAAGCATGCGAACCATCTCGTTTTCTCAATCATCAGCACGGTGGTAGGTGCAATCGCGGTCGCAGTTGCCAAGTAAAGGGACTGGCCCCTCAGGCAAGCCAACATGCGTTTTCGAACATGTTCAATATAGAACAGACGCAGATATGCCAAAAGAGTTCCAATATGGAAAGTCGATCAGTGCCATAGGGAAGTCTGGTTCATTGCTAAACCCTAAGTCATAGTCGACTACGTTTTGAAGGTAGACGATGGAGGGAAAAACGTGTTTCACTTAGTCTGGTATCTCCTCATTGGGCTAATCTCGGGAGTTATCGCGAAGTCGGTGATGCACGTACACATAACGATCTTCTGGACGATCGTGCTCGGTATCATTGGATCGATCCTCGGGGGCGCCGTTACCCACATGTTTTCGCGCCCGTCAAACGAACGATATCATCCCGCCGGCCTGATTTTTTCCACACTTGGCGCGATCCTGGTTCTCTTCATTTGCTACAAGCTGAACATTCATTTTCCAACGCCTAATCTCGCATTCCGATAGGACGATCCTGATAACACGCTGCGTCGGCGGACCGCTCGCTGTCACTGCTTTTGCTTGAGGCGATATCTGATCCTCAGTGACCGAGAAGATGGTTTATCAGGGCCTATACAGAGCTGGAAGCAAACGGTCTTTTATTCTAGGTGTGCAAAAGGAGACAGACTGTTCCGAGGGCCGTCCTTACTATATTCGCTCTAGGGCATTCCACTTAAGGAGGAAACCGTGGGAACGCTTCGTCTGTTGGTGGCGGGTAGCGCCGAAATCGCACGGAAAGGGCTTTGCGCTCTCGTTCGAGAACAACCAGGCTGGGACTTAGCCGCGGAGGTTCGTGACGGCAGAGAAGCCGTCGAAAGGACAAAACAGATCAAACCGGACGTGGCGATCATGGATATTGATATGCCATCCCTGAATGGGCTGGACGCAACTCGACAAATCACAAAAGGCGCTTTACAAACCCAGGTCCTGCTTCTGGCCCCACATGACACCGATCAATTACTCCCGCAAGCACTGGAGGCGGGAGCCCGCGGGTATCTGCTGAAGTCAGACACAACAGAAGATCTGGTTTCCGCCGTGGAAGCCTTGCGTCAGGGTAGATCATTTTTCACTTCAAGAGTCCCGCAAGCGGTTGTGAGTGGATATTTGGAGACCCTGAAGAAATCGAGGCAAGCTGGTGACAAAGACTCCCTGCGGCTGACTGGTCGCGAAAGAGAGGTTGTGCAGCTCCTGGCTGAAGGGCACAGCAGTAAGCGAGTTGCTGTTGCCTTAGGCATTAGCGCCAAGACGGCGGAAACACATCGCGCCAACATCATGCGAAAAATCGACTGTCACTCGGTGACAGGGCTGGTTCGGTACGCCATCCGTAATCACATTATTGAAGCCTGATTTCCTTCCGTATACTCATGCGCAAGGGCAAGCTAACCCCAGCATTCAAATTATTTGCGGCGGCGATCATGCTTTTCGTCGGAATGGCCGTTGGCGTCGAGCCAACTGAGCAGAGATCGGACGCTGCCATGCGCTAACGCGATGCTGGAATCCGCCGCCCCGTAGTAAAGCTTGATCGTATCTCCATCCGGTGCGATCGTATACCCGCAAGGGAACACCACGTCCTGGACATCTCCCTGATGCTCGTACTCCGCCTCGGGCGCGAAGATCCAGGAATCTCCACGATTCAGGCACTTTTCCGGCTGCTCCAAATCAAAAAGGGCAAGGCCCAGCCGATAGATGGAACTCGAAGGCGTCATTCGGACGCCGTGATAAATCATCAGCCAGCCTCGCGGCGTCTCGATCGGCGGAGGAGACATGCCGATCTTGTTTGCGTCCCACCACGCTCCGCGGCGTGCTTCCAACATGAGTTTGTGGCTTCCCCAATGACGCAGATCCGGAGATGAGGAGAGCCAGATGTGGGCTCCAAGCGGCGTCATGGGCCGATGGATCAGCGTCCAAAACCCATTGATCTTGCGGGGGAGAAGCGCCGCGTCCTTGTCGTCGGGCGACATGATCACGCCGAGCCGCTCAAAGCTTCGGAAATCTTTCGTTAAGGCGAGCGACACCCCTGGACCGCCGCGCGAATAGGACGTAAAGGCCACGGCGTACTTTTCCAATTCCGGCACGTATGTAATCCGAGGATCCTCGATGCCCCACATCTCCTCTTTGTGGTCGGGGCTTGGCATTAAAGTCGGTTCACGATCGATTTTCCATCCATCAACGCCGTTCGAAGAGCGTGCTGCGCACAGGTGAGAGAGGCCCCGGCGGTCTTCCACGCGGCAGAGGAGAAGCGTCGTCCCGTCTTGCAACAGTGTTGCGCCCGCGTTGAAAACGCTGTTCATGGAATAGGGCCAATTTTTTGCGGTCAAGATAGGATTGCCAGGATGCCGGTGAAATAAGACCTCGTATTGTTTGACGGCTGACTTGTCGGAAGACTTCTCAACTAGAATGCTCATTGTGCCTTTTTCTCCGCGACTTCTGTTTGTTCCAGTCGACGCATTTCCAACAAAGCCATCAGGAAAGAGACCGTTGACTCCGCTCCCTGGTTCTCATTGGCCCGGTCCGGATGCAATCCATCCCGACAGCCGCCGGTGCTGGGATCGTAGAGGGCAATTTGCAAGTCATTGTCACCGAGGAACCAATTGAACGCGGACCACGCCTCCTTGCGCCAGCGACTCTCTCCTGTCACAGCATAGGCTTGCAAGCAAGCCGAAACGACCGCACACGCTTCGACGGGCTGCTGGTCGAATCGCGCCTTCTCGGTGTTCCTGGAGTAGAAGCCTTGCGATCCAATGGGAACGAAGTGGCCTTTCTCTTCGCTCCGTTGAACTGTTACCAGCCAATTTAGAGCTTCAAGCCCAGCCGCTTCCATTTCAGCATTTCCATTGCGGGCGCCCGACCGCAAGAGAGCCTGCGGCAATCTGGCATTGGAGTACGACAGACTGGCCTCGAACCACTCCCATCCAGCAGAATGGTGCGCTTGGTACCAGCTAAGCAAACGATTGGCGAGGACATCGGCCGCACTTAATGCAGCTCGATCCCCCGGAAACGAGTCGAGATATTCGTGCAGGCCCAAGAGCGCGAACGCACAGGCACGTGGACTCCTGAACTTCACGGCGGCCGGGACGGCGAGTTTGAACAGCCGCCCCGCAGCGCCTCGAAGCCCTTGATCCTTGGACCTGCCAAGTACAGTTCCCAATCCCCACAATGCGCGGCCGTGGCTGTCTTCCGAACCCTCCGGATCCTGCCACTGCCGCTCGTAGCTCAGGCAATTCCTAAATCTATTGGTCGAATGATCGAAGGCTAGCCAGAGGAAAGCCAGGTAGCGCGAAGCCAGATCGGCCGATCCGGCTGGAGCAACGATTCCGAGCTGTTCCAGGAGAATCGCTACGATGAGTGCGCGTGCGTTGTCGTCAGTGGTGTAACCCTCCGGATAATTCGGAACGACAAAGACGGCATGCTCCACGATTCCCGTGGTGTCCGTCATCCGATACAGGTGATCCAGTCTGATTGCGGGGAGCCTGTCCAAAGTTTTTTCCGTGTTTTTGCCCGAAAAAGTTGCTCGAGGATTTCGCAGGCGCTCGTTATAGACTCGTTCGAAACTTTTCATATATTCCTGCGCAACCCGGTTCCACACCATGCTTCTGCCATGCAGATAGGCGCGCTTACGCATGGCATGGCGTCCCGTCTCGTTCCGCAAGAGGTCCAGGGTGCGCTCAGCAATGGCCTTCGGATCATCGAAGGGAACAAGGACACCGCGATCATTTGCAAGCAGTTCGACTGCGTGCAGATATGGGGTAGAGATGATTGCCTTCCCTGCGCTCAGTGCGCGCGCCAGCGTTCCGCTTACCACTTGTTCCCTGTGCTTGTACGGCGTGATGTAGATATCGGCCGCGCCGATCAAGTCGATCAGTTCCTGGGGACAAACGAACTTGTTGTGAAAAATGACATTCGCCGCTACTCCGAGGTCCTGCGCCATCTTTTGCAAGTATAACCGGTATTGATCGCCCTCACGGCGTCGGATGTGGGGATGAGTAACCCCCGCAACCATGTACACGACATTACTATTCTGCGACAAGATGTGCGGCAGGGCTTGAATCACGTTTTCGATGCCTTTGTTCGGCGAAAGCAGGCCAAACGTGAGCATGACGATTTTTCCTTCGGTGCCAAAGCAATCCTTGTAAAAGTTGGGATCAATGAACGGAACATCGGGGATCCCGTGCGGAATCAAGTCGATTTTATGTTCCGGGACACGGAAAACTTCCTGCAATATGTCGGCGGAATTTTGGCTCATCACAATCATGCGGTCCGACAAACTCGCGATTTCGTTCATCACCATGCGTTGATCGGGATTTGGCTCTCGCAGTACCGTATGCAGCGTCGTCACGACGGGCATGTGGAGACGGCGCAACAGCTCTAGAATATGGCCGCCAGCCGCTCCACCGAAAATTCCATACTCGTGCTGCAGGCAAACCAGATCAATGTTGCTGAAATTCAGAAAATCCGCGGCCTGCCGGTAAGAGGATATGTCCCCCTCGGATAGCTCAAACCTTACCCGCTCGGGATACGCATAACCCTCTTCCGCATCGTTCACGGGGAGCGCTAAAAGCTCCGTCGCGCCGAATTCCGCGCTGATCGCGTCACACAAATCGGTGGTGAATGTCGCGATCCCACACTGCCTCGGCAAGTAATTCCCAAGGACAGCCACTCTGCTAGGCGGCACGGCGCGGACTTTTGCCGGAAGGCGCGTTTCCGAGTTACCTTCAACAATCAGGGAATCTGGCGGTTTGGGCGCACGATGGCGATTACCATTGTTGCGAAAGGGTATTTCCGTCGCGGGCGTTATTTCTATCAGTGACATCCAATAGTCTTCCTTTCGGTCGCGCCGGTCGATTCCATTTGGAATCAGGGGGGAACCGATACGCGCATTATCCATCAGCGAATGCGCAGGGATTCCGACAGTGCCCGCCACAAACGGGAGGTTAACAGTCCGGTAGATTCAAAACTGTCTCTTATTGGACAGTCAGCGGACTTTGGACTCGGTATAATATGGGGGCGGGTTCGCCGATGGACCTTCCGACGGTCGCTCTGTCCCATGCCGGCTTTCCCCTACGACGTGCGGTTCAAGGCGGAATCAATAATTAACGTACTGGGATTTTTTGTTCTCATGCAACTGTAGTACTCCCCTCTAATACCGGACACCTCATTTCGCTAGAATCAAGGCCTCCAAAACAGGAGGTAACATGGGCAGGAAACCACGCGTTGATCGATCCAGTTTGCTGGTTTGCGAGCGGCGCCGTGGCCACACTCCGATTAGACCTGCGAGCTCACTCGGTTGGAAGACCTGGTACGAATGAATCCTTCGCACTCGTCGCCGCGGGGGGAGCCGCGTTCTTCAATTCCCCCAGGTCGGCCTGTACTTTCGCCCAATCTTTTGGTTTTCGCTTCATCGCATACGGAGCATCCGGATGCCCGAAGAATTCCAGAAGTTCTGCACGAATTTCCGGAGAAGCGCCACTGAACTTTTGCTTCGCCA